>WBZX01002210.1_pt1 | contig 13531 bp, 12 predicted proteins | sample 5204211 | NCBI WGS metagenome assembly WBZX01 (sample SAMN12344362, study PRJNA552823) | activated sludge metagenome | biome: Activated sludge suspended growth; feature: Nitrification reactor; material: Wastewater; isolation source: activated sludge from nitrification reactor of wastewater...
CGTCGACGACATCGAGACCACCGTCGAAGCCGGCGTGCTGCGGGTGCGAGCGCAGCGTCGACGGCTGCGTCCACACGTCGACTGCGAGCTGGAGGTCACGACTACCACGCTGACGCGCCTGCATGTCGACGGGCCCAGCGACGCGCTCGTCGAGGGCCCGTTCGCGCTCGAGCACGCCACCATCGCGGGCCCGGCGAACGTGACCGTGCGCGGCATCGTCGGCGCCGCGGTGACGGTCGACGTCGACGGCCCCGCCGACGTCGCGCTGTCGGGCGAGGTCGACCACGCCGAGCTCGTGCTCGATGGCCCGCTGTCGCTCGATGCCCGCGGCCTGCGTGCGGCCGCGCTGACCCTCGACGGCGACGGCCCGCTGGACGCCCGCGTGTACGCAGGCGAAGACATCGACGTCGCGCTCGACGGACCCGGTGACGTGCGCGTGTGGGGCCAGCCCGCCACGCGGCACGTCGACGTCGACGGGCCCGGCGACGTGCACTTCGTCGACTAGTACGAGGTACTAGCCCTGAGGCACCATGATCACCGACCACTCGAGGAATCCGTCGAAGGTCGGGGTCATCGAGGTGTCGCAGTTGTTGCCGTCGACGTCGAAGCAGTAGTCGATCGCCAGGTTGACCACCCACGGGCGGTTCTTGAAGGCGTCGGCGACGGGTGTGTTGGTCGACAGCTCGAGGCCGTGGGTCATGAAGTAGCCGTCGGCGTCGCTGGCCAGCATGTCGTCGACGATGACCGCCTTGTCGTTGCCGGCGCCGTCTTGCAGATCGAACGGCGAGGCGTTGATGAAGAACGAGAAGCTGTACGAGCACACGTTGCCCGGGCATGCGTCGCCGGCCTCGGCGCGGAACAGCGGATCGCCGGGGGCGCCCACCATGATGCTGGCGTCGGGGTTGAACAGCCGCATCAGCGGCACCAGGGTCTGGGCGGTCGCGCCGGTGTGATCGACCTCGAGCGCGAAGGTGCCGGCGGCCGGGGTGTCGTTGGTGGCGCAATACGGGATGAAGACCTCGGCGCCGGCCTGGGTGCCGCGCACGATGAAGGCCCAGGTGCCCAGTCGCGTGTCCTGCACGGTGCCGGTCAGGGCGCAGGTCTCGGGATCGACCGAGATGCCCGCCGGCATGGTGCCGTTGCCGCTACCGCCGGGGTGGTCGCAGGTGATCGGCGTGCCGTCGCCGGTGCCGGGCACCACGTGGGCGAGCAGGGTGTCGGTGCCGGTCAGGCAGTAGGGCACGGTGTCGAGCGCGAGCTCGACCGAGATTTGATCGGCGATCGACAGCTGGCAGGTGGTGGTGCCCGCGACGCCGCCGGCGTCGGTGACGGTGATGTCGAACGAGGCGTCGCCGGCCTGGGTCGGCGTGCCCGCGAGGGTCCCATCGGTGTCGAGGGTGAGCCCCGGCGGCAGGTTGCTCGACGCGAAGCTGTACGGCATCTCGCCGCCGGCGACGGTGAGCACGTGGGAGAAGTCGGCCGCAACCGCGGCTGCAGGGATCGCGTCGCAGTCGACCATCGGCGTGTCGCCGCCGGTCGCGTCACCGGTGGTCTGCAGGTAGTTGTAGGGCGCGTCGAGATCGTCGGTGCACGCCGACACGAAGCTCGCCGCCACCGCCAAGGTCAAGGCCTGAACTCGCATGATCGCTTCCCTGTAGGCCCCCTGCGCGCGCGGCCATCGGGGGCCATCCATGTCGCCAGAGGGGTCGCTGCAGCCTATCACGAACGCGCGTCGGCCGAGACCACGCCGACCGCAGCACAGACCGCGTCGGGGGCCTTGGGGATGCCCGCGGTCAGGACCACCGGTTCGGTGGGTGTGCAGAGCACATCGTCTTCGATGCGAATGCCTCGCACGTCGACGAAGCGCGCCAGCGCGTCGCGATCGAGCGCGCCGTCGCGGACGAACGGCCCGCACAGGGTCTCGTCGCGCAGCAGCGCGTCCACGCGGTACAGCCCGGGCTCGATGGTCACGATCATGCCGGGCGCGAGGTCGCGATCCAACCGCAGGTAGCCCAGCCCGAACTGCGACGACCGCGTGCGACCGGGCGCATAGCCGGCACGATCGCCGAGGTCCTCCATGTCGTGGACGTCGAGCCCGAGCAGGTGACCGACGCCGTGGGGGAACAGCATCGCGACCGCGCCGCGCTCGACCAGGCCGTCGACCTCGCCGCGCAGGATCCCGAGATCGACCAGGCCCCGCGCCAGCACGCGCGCGGCCTGTAGGTGCACGTCGCGGTAGCGCACGCCGGGGCGCACGCGATCGATCGCGGCCTCGTTGGCCGCCAACACCAGCTCGTACATCGCGCGCTGGGTGGCCGAGAAGCGACCGTTGACCGGCCACGTGCGCGTGACATCGCTCGCGAAACCCTCGTGCTCGCCGCCGAGGTCCGCCAGCAGCAGATCACCGTCGGCGAGCGTGCGATCGTAGGTGGTGCTGTGCAGCACCTGCCCGTGCACCGTGACGATGCTGTTGTACGCGCAGGGCATGCCGCGGGCGATGAGCTCGCGCTCCATCGCGGCGCGGACGTCGTGCTCGCGCAGGCCCGGGCGCGTGATGGCCATGCCGGCGAGGTGGGCCGCCCGCGTGCCCTCCACGGCGGTGCGGACCATCGCGATGGCGTGCTCGTCGTGGCACAGGCGCGCCGCGATCATCGCGTCGGCGAGCTCGAGGTCGACCGCGTCGAGGAGGTCGACCCGCGGAGCGGCGTCGTCGGGCCAGCGTCGGTCGAGCCACGCGCGCTGGTGGTTGCGCGTGCGGGTGTCGATCGCCGGCAGCGTCGCGATGTTGTGCACGCCGTGCACGAGCACGGCGTCGTGGAGCTCGGTACGCGAGCGCACCGTGTCCACGCCGGTCGCCGCTGCGATCTCGTCGAAGCTCGGCACCTCGCCGTGCCACAGCGCGTCGTCATCCGCCGGTGGCGGCACGAACAGCTCGCTGCGGCCGCCGTGCAACCACAGCATCGCGTCGGGGATTGCAACGCCGGCGAGGTACAAGAAGTGGCTCGCGGCGCGGTACGGCTGCACGTTGGCGGGGTAGTTCCGCGGCACCTGGCCACCGGCGAACACCAGCGCCGCGCGAGAGCCCAGCCGCGCGGCGACCACGGCGCGACGGCGTTGGAACACGGAGGCCGAGGTTTGCGAGCTCACGCCGATGGTTGTAGCGGAGAATGCTCGCCTTCGCATTGACAAGCCCGGCGTCGCCGTCGACGCTTCGCGGCAGGTCGCGCCGCGCGTGACCCGGTCTCCAACGCCCTTGGCCGCGCATCGCTGCTCGCCGACGACATGGTCCATGCTCCGCAACCCGCTGGCGAAGGCTGGCAGCTCGGGCCGCACCTGCGGGTCGATCGCCGCTGGCTTTGGGGCTTGTTCGCGCTCGCGCTGCTGACCCGCGTGATCTGGGTGGTGTGGGTGCACCCACCGGGGGACTACGTGTTCAGCGACATGCGCAAGTACCTCGACCGCGCGCATGATCTGGCCGAGCACGGCTACGAGCCCGCCGACCGCACGTGGGCGTGGCAGGCGTGGGGGACGCACGCGCTGTTGGCGATCCCGTTGCGGTTGTTCGGGCTCGATGCGCTGGTCGCCGCGGCGCTGTGGTGGGCCGTGCTCGGGGCCGCGGCGGTGCCGCTCGGCTACCTGCTGGCGGTGCGGATCGCCAAGCACCCACGGGTGCCCCCGGTGATGGGCGTGCTGCTGTTGCTGTGGCACCCGAATCTCTCCAACACCGGCTACTTCCTCAGCGAGACGCCGTTCTTGTGCTTCGCGCTGGGCTCGACGCTGACGCTGGTGGTCGCGTTGCAGAGCGGACGCTTCGCGTGGACCGCGGGGATCCTGTCGGCGATCAGCTTCGCGGTGCGTCCGCAGTCGGCGTTGTTCTACCTGCTGGTGCTGCTGACATGGCTCATCGATCGCCGGCGCCTACCGTGGGTGCGCGCGCGAACGCTGCTGGCGATCGCGCTGCCGTTGGTCGCGATGCTGGCGTTCTCGGCGTGGCGATTCCACTACCACACCGGCTACTGGGCCGGCGTGGCCGAGAACGCCAACATGAACCTCACGGCGGGGCGCTGCCACAACGTCGTCACGCAGGCGTTCAAGTCCGAGGCGCAGCTGCGGCGCTCCGAGTCGCGCGACAACACCGACGACGGCCGCCGCGTGAGCCTGCCGAACTTCCGCATCGCGTGGAAGCTGCCGGACCGGCATCCGCTGGCGGTGCGACCGGCGCTCGGTGACGAGACCATTCGCTTCGTCGGCTACATCGGTGATCCCGAGATCCACCGCGAGATCCGCAGGCGCTGCTACGCAGCCACTGGCGTGTGGCAGCAGCTGCGGATGAGCGTCGTCAACGTCGCGCTGTCGTGGTTCATGGATCGCCAGTGGCCCGAGATGGAGAAGGGCCGCCAGCGCTTCCTGTGGCCGCTCGACGTCTACTCGGTGCTGTTCCAGATCTTCGTGTGGGCTCCGTCGATGCTGGGCATGGGCTTGGCGCTGGTGTGGCTGCGACGGCGGCCCGACCTCACGCTCGTGGCCTGGCAGATCGTCAGCTCGATCGTGGTCGCAGCGATCTTCTTCGGCACCATCCGCCTGCGCACGCCCTACGATCCGTATGCGTTCCTGCTGGCGGCCGAGGGCTACCTGTGGCTGTGGGCCCGTGTGCAGGCCCGCGTGCAGGGCCACCGGCGCCGCAAGGACGCGCGGGCGCGCGCGCTCACGCAGCCGTAGCGCCGGTGACACTGGACCGGCGCGCGCATCCGTGGCAGAACCCGCGCCCCATCCCCCGTCCCCGAAGGCGGCGGTGGGGCTTCGACTGCTTCATGATCGTCCACATCGATGTCGAGCGTCCGGCGCCCCGGATCCTGCGACCCGCCGTCGATGCCCTGCGCGACGACGGCGTCATCATCTATCCGACCGACACCGGCTACGCGTTCGGCTGCGCGCTGTCGTCCTCGAAGGGCATCGCGTCGCTGCGTCGCCTCAAGGGCATGAACGACAAGCACCCCAAGCCGCTGACGATGCTGGTGCGGGACCTGGCCGAGCTCGCGCGCTACGGCCACGTGGGCAACCAGGTGTTCCGCACCATTCGGCGGCTGCTGCCGGGCCCGTACACGATGGTGCTGCGTGCGACCTCCGAGGTGCCGCGGGCCATGAAGAACCGCAACCACGAGGTCGGGCTGCGCGTGCCCGATCATCCGGTGTGCCGCATGCTCGTGGACCTGCTCGAGGAGCCGCTGCTGACCGGCTCGGTGACGCCGGCGGAGCAGGAGCCCGCGCTCGAAGATCCCGACGACTACGAGCGAAAATTTGCGCGTGAGGTCGGTGTGGTGATCGATGGCGGGGCACTTTGGCCCGATCCGTCGACGGTGCTGCGTCTGGTCGACGACGTCATCGAGGTCCTGCGCGAGGGCAAGGGCCCGGTCCCGGCCTGATGCCTCGCGATCGTGCTCGCGCGTGCGCGAGCGTGGTCGTTTTGCAACACCACCACCGCGTGCCCGGAACTTGACGCATCCGAAGCGGGCGTCTTATCGTCCCGCCGCGCGACGTGCACTTCCGTGCAACCGATTTCGCGGAACGTCGTCGCATCCAACGGAGCATCAATCCCATGCGCGCACGTATCTTCTCGTCCCTCGTCCTCGCTTCCGTCCTCGGCACCGGCTGCGCCGGTGCGCTCGGCTACCAGCCGCCGGTGGGTGGCATCTACGCCGGCGCCAAGGGCATCAACCCCTCGACCCAGATGCAGATCTCGGACACCGCTCGTCCGGGCCCGAAGACCGGCAAGGCGTGTGCCTCGGGCGTCCTGGGCGTGGCCTCGTGGGGCGACATGAGCCTCGACGGCGCCAAGAAGGCCGGTGGCATCGGTCGCGTCGACACGCTCGACTACAAGACCATGGACATCCTCGGCGTGGTGTACCAGCAGCACTGCACGATCATCACCGGCGAGTGATCGATCACCGTTGAACGTCACTTGCGGCCACGCCGTGGGGTGACACCCGAGCCGCCGCGCTTGCCCCCCCAAGAAGGTCAGCGTCGGCGGCTTCGCTCGTTCTTGCCCATGAGCTTGGCGATGAAGGGCTCGAGCTTGCCATGCTTGTGCTTGCGCGCGTACTTGCGCAGCCGCTTCGAGTAGGACTTGGGGTCCCACTCGGCGATGGCGCGGAACAGCCGCTGCATGGCCTCGATGCCCGCGGTCTCGGCCTCGATGCTGAACGCCGGCACGTCGATGTCGGCGTCGTGCATGCGCAGCAGGTACTCGGCCTTGCCGCACTGATACGCCGCGCGCATGTATGCGCCGTACATGTAGCGACGGTCGGTCGCGACGTAGGCGACCACCGGTTGCAGCACCGGCAGCTTCGGATCGTTCATCGCCTCGATCCAGTCGATCGCGAAGTCGCGGGTCCGCACCCATCGCTTGCCGTCGGCGGTCGCCGGCGCGACGTCGAGGTACCACGCGCAGGCCGCCATCGCGGCGTCACGGTGCTGCGGCAGCGCGGCTTCGTCCTTGGCGTCGAAGCCTTCGGGCACCGGTGGCGGATCGGGCGGTGTCACGGCCTGCAGGTGCTTGCCCTGTCCGGCGCCGCAGCCGAGCAGCGCCGCGAACCCCAGCGACCACACCACTTCGCGGACGCGCATCATCGTGGCGCCGGCATAGCCCAAAGCGATCCTGCGCTCAAGCGGCTTTGCGGCGGGGCGTGACGCCTGTGGCAGCTCCCGCGGCGAAGTGGTGGCCAGGCACCGGCTTTGTTTGTCACCATCGCGTCCGCCCATGCTGCTGTCGATTCCGAAGTTCCAGTTCCGTTTCGTGCCCGCACTCGGCAACGTCATCCACCCCGGCAACTTCCACCCCGTCGGGGCCCAGCGCGGTGCCGAGTCGATGATGGCGCGTGCGAAGCCGACGACGGCACCCGCGGCCGGCAGCGGTGGCAACTGGCTGGTGGTCGGCGGCTCGGGCGGCTTCGGCAGCGCCGCGCGGGCGGTGCTGGGGCTGCGCCGCGGCGCCCACACGCTCAACCTCTCGTTCGACGCCCAGCCCAACCCCGAGAGCAGCAACAAGATCCGCAAGATCGGATCGCCCGGCTTCCATCGCAACCTCGCGATCGAGCGCGGTCTACGGGCCGCGGGGCTCACCGCGCGCTCGCTCGACGGCGATGCCTTCGCCCCCGCGATGATGGCCCAGGTGGTCGACGAGATCCGTACGCACTTCGGCGGCAAGCTCGACGGCATCGTGTGGGCCCTGGCGGCGCCGCGGGCCATCGATCCTCGCACTGGCAATGCCGTCGCGAGCGCGCTGCGACCGCTCGGGCAGAGCGTGACGATCAAGACCTTCAGCGGGCGCGATGGCGACACCATGCCGCAGGTCTCGACCGTCGAGATCCCGCCGGGGTCGCCCGAGGAGGCCATCGCCACCGTGTTCGTGATGGGTGGTGGCGTGGTCGCGCAGTGGGTCGATGCACTGGGCACCGCCGGCGTGCTCGCACCCGGCTTCACGTTGCTCACCATCAGCTACCGCGGCAACCCGCTCAACGAGGGCGTGTACCGCAAGGGGCTCATCGGGCTCGCCAAGGCCGACCTCGAGTTCCAGACCCGCGCGCTCGATGCCATCGCGAAGCGCGAGTACGGCGGTCGCGCGATCGCGGTCGAGGGGCCCGCGGTCGTCACCGAGGCCTCGGGCGGCATCCCCGGCGTGCCGTTCTACCTCGCGCACTTGCTCGAGGTGATGGGTGATCGCTTCGAGGATCCGTTGGCGTCGATGCAGCGCATGTTCGACGATCACTTCGGCGCGGTAGGTCCGACCCTCGACGCCGAGCACCTGCTGCGGATGGACGATCGCGAGCTGCAGGCCGACATCCAGTCGGAGCTGGCGCGCCGCTTCGAGGGTTCGAAGCCCGGCGACGCGTTCCCGCTCGCGCTGCACGATCGCTTCCTGGCCGAGTACGCGCGCACGCGGGGCTTCGAGGTCGCCGACGTCGACTACGAGGCGGAGTTCGACACCGACGCGGTGTGCCAGCTCGGTTGAAGCCCTGCGCAGGGTGGCCGCGCACCGATCGCGGCGTACGCTGCCCGACGGCGCCGGCGCGCCGAGCCGCGAACGTGCCCGGCTTTTGACCCCGCGCGCCGCGATGGCGTAGGCTGCCCGCGGCGACCACCGTGACCGCAGCGCATCTCGTCCGTTTCTCGGGTGTTTGGGCCCCACGCGCTGCGATGGCGATGGCGATGGCGCTCGCGCCTTCGGCTCTCGCGGCACAGCCCGACTCCTCCGACGACACGGTGGAGGTCGGCGACGACGAGGCCGCGCCCAGTGCCGACGAAGCCACCGACGACGAGGCCGCGCCGCCGCGTCGTGAGGCCCCCGAGGCGAGTGCGAGCGTCGAGGTCGACGCCAAGGCCACCAAGGGCAAGGGCAAGCGCAGCAAGGCCAAGGGCAAGCGCAGCAAGTCCTCGGCCGCCGATGCCAAGCCCGAACCCTACCTCCCGCTCGATCGCAACCGTGGTGCCGCCGCGACGGCCATCGAGCGCAAGAAGCCGTGGATCAAGCGCTGGATCCCGCAGCGCGACACACTCGAGGTGGGCTTCTATCTCGGCGGCTTCTTCCTGCCCAAGCGGCACGGCCTGTGGGACGCCGGCTTCGGCCCGCGGCCCTCGTTGCAACGCGGGGCCTTCGCGGGCGGCGTGCGCGTGGCCTACAACGTGCTGTCGTTCCTGGGCGTCTCGCTCGAGGTCGGCGGCATGCCCGGTCGCAGCCCCAGCGAGGGCGCCAAGACCTCGATGTACACCTTCCGCATGCTGGTCTTCGGACAGCTGCCGTACCGCGTGACACCGACGCTCGCGCTCGGTGGTGGTCTGGTCGGGCTCCGTGCGACCCCGCGGATCCTGCACGACCTCGACAGCGCGTTCGTGTGGGGCCCGGGCCTGAAGATCCACGCCAACCAGTGGCTCGCGATGCGGGTCGACGGCCGGCACATCGTCACGCCGGGCGAGGGGGCCTCGCCGCGCAGCTATGGCGAGCTCGTGTTCGGCCTCGACCTCACGGTGCGACTGCGACGATTGGTGCGACCCCGCAAGCTCGATCGCGACGACGACGGTCTCTACGATCGCGACGACGCCTGCCCGTTCGAGGCCGCCGACACCGACGACGGCTGCCCGACCGACCGCGACGCCGACAACGACGGCGTGCCCGACACCCGCGACCGCTGTCCCAAGGAGTGGGGCGACGGTGCCGGCGGCTGCCCGGTGCCCGACACCGACGGCGACGGCGTGCTCGACGGCAAGGACGAGTGCGAGACCGAGCCGGAGACGCACAATGCCTTCAAGGACGCCGACGGCTGCCCCGACGAGGCGCCCGCGGTGCCACCCGCAGCGCTGCAACAGCTGACCGGCGTCATCGAAGGCATCACCTTCGACAGCAGCGCTTCGACCATTCGGCCCAGCTCGCGCGCGGTGCTCGACAAGGTCGTCAAGACCTTGAAGGACAACCCCACCGTGCGCATCGAGATCGTCGGTCACACCGATGACGCCGGCGCGCGTGAGGCCAACGTCGCGCTGTCGCAGGCGCGCGCCGAGGCGGTCAAGCAGTACCTGGTCGATGCCGGCGTCGAGGGCGATCGCCTGAAGACGCGGGGCGAGGGCCCCGATGCCCCGATCGCCGACAACGGCACAAAGGCCGGCCGCGCGAAGAACCGGCGCATCGAGTTCAAGGTCGTGCCGCTGACGCCGTGAGCGCGGCGAGGGCCGCATCGACGGCGGCCCAGTCGGGCGCATCGCAACCCAGCTGATCCTCGATCGCTGCGGCGTGGCGTCCGGCCTCGACGTGGCCGTATGACCCGGCGGTGCCCGCCAGGCGGTGCGCGAGCGAGTGCGCCTCGGCGGTTGCCGTCGCGTCGCCACCGCGGGCTCGCGCCAGCGCGTCCGTCAGTTCCCGCACGCGCCCGGGCAGGCGCTCGCCGAAGGCAGTGATCACCGCGGCGAGCGACTCGCGGGGGTCCGCGGGTGTGTCGCTCACGGCCGCTGGCCCTGGTGCGTCCGCTCGACGATCGCGCGCACCTGCTCGGCGAGCGTCATCGGGTCGAACGGCTTCGCGATGACCCCCGCGGCGCCCTGTTCGAGGTAGCGCGCCGACTCCGAGGCGCGTGCCTTGGCGGTCATGAAGATGACGGGGATCGTCGCCGAGCGTGGATCGGCCCGCAGCAGCCGCAGGGCAGTCGGGCCGTCGAGGTCAGGCATCATCACGTCGAGCAGGATCACGTCGGGACGCTCGGTCGGCGCCAGCGCGATCGCGGCGCGACCGGTCGAGACCGCAATCGTCGGCCAACCCCCGACGTCGCGCAGCGCCATCTGTGCGATGAGTCGCACGTCGTCGTCGTCGTCGACGAGCAAGACCTTGGCGATCGATCGTTCGGTAGACATCGGGTGCGGGCGCTGGGTGCAGGCCGCGGGCCAGCGTCAGGCGCCATCGCCGGCTGCGCGATAGCGTTCGAGCTTGCGGTAGAGCGTCTTGCGATCGAGACCGAGGATCTTGGACGCCAGGGTCTTGTTGCCCCCGACGGCCTCGACCACCCGCGCGATGTAGCGACGCTCGACCTCCTCGAGCGGGACCAGCGTCGCGGGGTCGGCCGCGATCACCACATGATTGCGGTGATGGGTGCGGATGCGTTCAGGCAGGTCCGCGAGGTCGATCTCCTCGCCACGCACGAGCGCCACCGCGCGCTCGATGCTGTTGCGGAGCTCGCGGACGTTGCCGGGCCAGTCGTAGTCGCACATGCGCTGGGCAGCGAGCGCCGTGAGACCGTTCACCGTCTTGGCGTTCGCGGTCGCGAAGCGCGAGATGAACTGCTGCGCGAGCACCAGCACGTCGGTGCCGCGGTTGCGCAGCGGCGGCAGCTGCACGCCGATCACGTTGACGCGGAAGAACAGGTCCTCGCGGAAGCGACCCTCTTCGACCGCGGCCTCGAGGTCGCGGTTGGTGGCCGCGATCACGCGCACGTCGAACGCGACCTCTTTGTTGGCGCCGACCGGACGGACGCAGCGCTCTTCGAGCGCGCGCAGCAGCTTGGGCTGCATGGCCAGCGGGATCTCACCGATCTCGTCGAGGAAGAGCGTACCGCCGTGGGCCTGCACGAACAGGCCCACGCGGTCGTTGCGGGCGTCCGTGAAGGCGCCGCGGGTGTGACCGAAGAGCTCGCTCTCGAGCAGCTGTTCCGGGACCGCGGAGCAGTTCACCGCCACGAAGGGTCCCTCCCGTCGGGGGCCATGGTCGTGGAGCGCTCGGGCCGCGAGCTCCTTGCCGCTGCCGCTCTCACCGGTGATGAGCACCGACGCATCGGTTGCTGCGGTGCGCGCCAGCAGGTCGTAGACCTTGCGCATCGCCGAGCTCGTGCCCGACAGGCCACCGAAGCCGGTGGTCGGTGCGACCAGCTCGCGCAGCCGGGCCGCTTCGTCGCGGATGCGGCACTCCCGGACGATTCGGGTCACTCGCAGGCCCACGCCCTCGACGGAGAGGGGCTTTTCGATGTAGTCGTAGGCGCCCGCGCGGATGGCTTCGATCGCCGATCGCATGCTCGCAAAGGCGGTCATCACGATGACCGTCAGCTCCGGGCGTTCCGCCGCCAGCTTGGCGCAGAACTCGAGGCCACTCATGCCCGGCAGGTTGAGGTCGGCGAGCACGACGTCGTACTCGACCTCGATCAGTGCTGCGAGGCCAGCCTCCGCGTTCTGTCGCGCGTCGACGGTGAAGCCCTGCGCGGCCAGGCCCGCGACGAGCAACGAACACAGGTCCGCATCGTCATCGACGACGAGGACACGACCGGACCAAGACTGCGAACTTTCCACGCGTGTACCCAAAGCCGTTGACGAGAAACCTTGCCTCGTCGACCGAAGGTATACTAATCGTCGGCTCGTGGCCGCCAGCGAGGGCAGGACGTGTGTTCGACCTACTTCGCGTCCGAGGATGCCTCGTCGAGCTCGGGGCAAATTGCCCCAAGGAAGCAGCGCTGTGCTTCGATCGCGGCGATCGATCGCCGCGCCGCTTGGCCTGTCGCGTGCACATCGTCGCGCGACCAACGATCACTGGGGACAGGCTGCGCGTCCGGTCCCGCCGTCGTGGGGTGAAGCCACGACGGTTCCGTCGGCGCAACCGTCACGAGAGGAACGTCCATGACCACCCTAGTCCTTGCCGCTGCACTCGCGGTCTCCTACGCCAACGTCGTTACCGCCGAAGAACCGGTCGTGCCCGCGGGTACGGTCACGAAGGATCCGGCAAGCTCGGGCAGCACCGACCTCGGCGGGTCGGGCCAGTTCGGAGCCCCGACTGCGAAGCCGGCCGAGTCGACCGACGCGACCGAGCTCAACCTCAACTTCGGCGGCATCTTCAACACCGGTAACTCGCGCTCGCTGGCGGTGACCGGACTCGGCAAGTTCCTGCTGCGCCGCAAGATCCACCAATTCACCGCGGCCGCGGCCGGCAACTACGGCCGCGCTGCGCTGGCCGTCCGCGACGACCCGGCCACCGAGGGCGTCAACGAGGGCGACATCAAGCAGACCGTCGGCAACGTGCAGGGGCAGGTCCGCTACGACGTGTTCTTCCACCCGCGCTTCTCGGCGTTCCTGATGTCGACGGCGCGCTACGACAAGTTCCAGGGCCTGGATCTGCGTCTCAACGTCGACCCCGGCATCGCGATGTATGCGTTGGCCGAGGAGAAGCACAAGCTGTGGTTCGAGGTCGGCTACGACTTCCAGTTCGACCTCCGCAGCGAAGACGGCCGCGACACCTCCGAGGTGCTCACCGGCACGCGCCCGCCCAAGACGCTGGTCAACCACGCCGCGCGCCTGTTCGCCGGCTATACCAACAATCTCAGCAAGTACGTCACGTTCGACACCGGCTTCGAGTACTTGCAGAGCTTCCTCGTCGCCAAGCGCTTTCGTATGAACTGGGTGAACGCGCTGACCGTGGCGCTGTCGGACCGCTTCACGCTCGCGACCACCTTCACGCTGCGCTACGAGAACCAGCCGCTGCCGGGCGTTCGCAACCTCGACACCATCACCTCGCTGCTGCTCGGTGTACGCTTGATCTGACGTCCCACTCGTCCGCACGGGGCGACCCGTCGAGGACCCGACGCGAGCCGCCCCTTCGATGATCGACCCGCAGACGCTACCGTCCGTGCTCGACGCCCTGCCGATGGCGGTGGGGATCGTCGACGCCGATGGGCGGCTCGTCCACGCCAACGCGGGCTGGCGCGTCGGCGCCGGCGTCCACCCGTGGGTCGGCCTCGCCCAGGGCGACTACGAGGCAGCGTTGCGCGCCGACGAGAGTCGCGTGCACGACGAGGCGCGTGCCGTGGCCGATGCCATCGCCCGCGCCCGAGCCGACGCCGGCATCGCGACCTGGCGCATCGAGTATGCGTTCGGCGAGGCGCGGTCGCTGCGTCACTGGACCACGACCGTGCGTCGGGTCGAGCACGGCTGCGTGTTGATCACCCACGAAGACGTCACGCACCCGCGCAGCACCGAGGCTGCGTTCAAGCGCAGTCAGGCGCGGCTGCGCAGG
>WBZX01000599.1_pt1 | contig 13528 bp, 14 predicted proteins | sample 5204211 | NCBI WGS metagenome assembly WBZX01 (sample SAMN12344362, study PRJNA552823) | activated sludge metagenome | biome: Activated sludge suspended growth; feature: Nitrification reactor; material: Wastewater; isolation source: activated sludge from nitrification reactor of wastewater...
GCCATGTCGTCGGTGCACGGCATGTTCTCGAGCCCGGGCGTGGTGCACACGCACGAGCCGTTGACGCAATCGTGCGAGCTGTTGCAGGTCTGCTCCGAGCCGGTCGTGGTGGTGTTGTTCGCGGTGGTCTGACCGCCGCTGTTGTCGGTGGTGTTGTTGGTGTCGGTGGTGTTGTTCGCGGTGGTGTTGTTGGCGGTGCTGTTGCCGCTGTCGCTGTCGTCGCTGTCGTCACCGCCGCAGGCGATCGAGGTCAGCAAGAACATGCTCAGGAGTGCGCGGGTGATCGTCATGGCGGCGGAGCCTGCACGAGCCGAGGGTCCAAGCGCAAGCACGCTCTCGAGCGTGTCGTGTGACCTACCGTTTCGACGTGCGCTTGCGGACGCGGGCGATCCGTAGCTCCAGTTCCAGCGCCAGCGACAGCTCGAAGCCGCCCGCTCGCAGCACGCCGTCGTCACCACGCGCGGTGCGATGCAGCACCCGCAGCGCCCCAGCGGCGCGACGCGCCTGCACGGTGCCGGCGGCGTCGAGGTCGAGCCCGAGGCGCAGCGAGTGCGAACGCGTCGATCGCCACAGCACCACCGCCGGCGTGACGGCGAGATGGCCTCCAACCAACGGCGCCTGCACATCGACGCGATCACCGGCCGCGCCCACGAGCCACAGCGGCTCGATCACGGGACCGGCCACGGCGGTGAGCGCGACGCGACCCCAGGTCGCGCTCACGCCTGCGTCGGCGGTGATGCGCACGCGTGCGAGCGCAAAGCCCGAGCGCGCCTGTCGGAGGCCGCGCAGCGCTGCGCCGAACACCGCACCGCGACGGCCGACGAAGCGCAGCGATGCGCCGCCGCCCGATCCCGCATGCACGCCCACGTCGTTCGGTGGGCCCAGGCCGAGCGCACTGCCGCCGAACCCCGCGATCGACAGCCACGCACGCGGCGCGGGCGTGGGCGCGGGCGAGATCGCGGTGGGCGGGTCGATCGCGGGCGCGGGCGGCTCGGCGGCCGGCAGCGTCGTGGGTGGCTGCGGCGTCGCGGCGATGGGTGGCCGCGGCACCGGCACGTCGATCCGCACCGGCGCGAGTCGGTTGCTCTCGATCGCATCGATCATGTTCGCAACCACGCCAGCGCCGACCCGCGCGTGCTGGCCCGCGCTGGAGGCGACCTCGCGCGTGAACTCGCGGCCATCGTGGGTGACGATCGCGACCTGCACCGACGACGTCGAGGTTGCGATCGTCACCCAAGCGAAGCTGTTCGGCAGCGGCTCCGAGACGGCAGTGGCGTGCACGACCACGCCGGTGCCGAGTCGCAGCTCGAGCTCGTCGAACAGGCCTGGAACGCCGTCGGTGGCGCCATCGAGGATGATGGCCTCGAAGTGCACCGCCCCGAGCTCGGCGGGCGGGCGCGTCGACGATGGCGGGGCCGGAGACGCCGGCGACGTGGCCGCGATCATCGTCGCGATCGTTGCCGCGATCATTGCCCGGGCAGCTTACCCGCCCGGACGATGGATTCGGCATGGGCGCGATAGGTGCCGTCGGGACGATCGCGCAGGTACGATGCCCAGCAGCGCACCTGTGCGTCGCCGCCGAGGCTGCGGCACAGACCCGCGCGCGCGTCGTCGATGAAGCGCCCCTTCGGGAACCGCTCGACGTATGCCCGCCAGTACGAGCGCAGCTTGCTGGGTTGGTCGCGCTGCCGCGCGAGCGCGAAGAGATCGCCATACGCGAGGTCGACCAGGGTCGAGCGCCCGCCGCGACGCACGAGCTGCTCGAGACGTCGCTGCGCGAGGCCGAGATCGCCGTCGCGCCAGGCCGCGCGCGCCTGCGCGTCGAGCCCGGCGGCATCGAAGCTCGCCCGCGGCGGGCTCGGGCTCGCTGCGACGGGCTCGGGCTCGACGAGCGGCTCCGGCTCCACCTCGGGCTCGGGCTCGGGCGCGGGCGCGGGGGTCGGCCGCGGCTGCACCCGCGCGCTCGGGGCACGTGACTCCACCACGCCCTCGGTGTCCTGAGCGCTGGCACGGTCGGGCGCGTGGGAGAATTCGCTGCCGTCGGTCGCGGCCGCCTCGACTGCGTGCGTGCGCAGCTGCTGCACCACACCGCCGACCAACACCACCATCGCCGCCGCCGCCGCCAGCGAGAGACCGATCACCCACGGCCGCCGGCTCGCGCGTCGCGGCAGCAGCATCGGCGGCGCCTCGTCGACGCCCTGCGCGGCCACGAAGTCCCGGGCGTCGGCGATGAAGTCGTCGACATCGCCGACCTTCGCCGCGTGCGCCAGCTCGTCGTCGTCGAGCTGATCGAGCACGCGCGCGCGCTCGAGTGCGTCCTCGTCGAGCACCGCGCCCTGACGCATCGCACGCGCGACGACGTCGGCGAAACCCGGCGGCATCGCATCGCCCGACCAGGCCCCGAGACTGGCATCGAGATCTTCGCCGAGCAGACCCAGCGGATGATCGTGGAGGCTCATGCGCGCTCCTCCGGCAGAGGCATGGCCCAGCCGACCTCGCGCATGCGCGCCTCGACGCGCGCGCGTGCGCGATGGGCACGCACCCGCACGGCACCCGGTTCGAGGCCGAGCTGCTCGGCAGCCTCGTGGACCGAGACCTGCTCGATGTAGCGCAGCACGAAGACCTCGCGCAGCCCGTCGGTGAGCTCGGCCAGGATCGCGTACAGCATCTCGACGCGCAGTTGTCCCTGACGCGCGCGATCGGGGTCACCGCTGCCCAGCTCCCGCGCGGCCTCGACCAGCGCGAGCTGGGCGGTCGCGCGCTCGCGACGCTCGTGGGAGCGCCAGTGATCACGCACGAGGTTGAGCGCGACGCCGTGCAACCATGTCGTGAAGGACGAGCGATCGTTGAAGCTCTTGATCGACGACAGCGCGCGCGCGTAGGCCTCCTGTGCGAGGTCCTCGGCCATCGTGCGCGAGCCGACCAGCGCGCACACGTGCCGCAGCACGCCGGGATAGGTCGCGCGATACAGCATGCTCCACGCCGTCATGTTGCCCGCACGCGCCCGCGCCACCAGCTCGTCGATCCCCAGCGGGGTCGCCGGCGGCGGCGTGGGCCGCAGGGGCACCACGGTGTGGTCGTTGGAGGCGGCCATGCGCGGTCGTTCGCGGTGCGTCGCCCGGGGGCGCCCACGCGTTACATCGCCCCCCTCGAAAATCCCGCGACGCGGAATTTCACGAGCATTGTCCAGCATCTGGCACGCACTGCATGACCATCGCCCCGTCGACCGAGACCGTGGCCATGCAGCTGAAGCCCTCGGCGCACTGGGCCGGCGGTTCCTTGCAGACCGCGAGGCAGCGCGGGTCGCCGACGACCAGCTCGACGCAGCCGTCGAAGTCGCCGCCGCACTCGCTGTCGGCGGCGCAGGGCGTGCAGGGGGCGGCACCCACGGGCCCGCCGGTGGTCGTCGTGTTGCCACCATCGCCGGTCGCACCCGTGGTGTCGGGGTCGCCGATCGTCGTGGTGCTGCCGCCGTTGCCATCACTGCCATCGCCGCCACCGCTGCCGCTCGCGTTGCCGTCGCCGTCGCCCTTGCTCGCGATGCCATCACCCGCGCATCCGGTCTCGGTACAGCCGTCGTCGCCGGAGCCGGTCTCGGCCACGGGGCGATCGTCGATGATGACGTCGTGGACGCATGCTGCGAGCGACGACGCCGCGAGCAGCCCCGCGACGACCGTTCGAACTCGCGCTGCGATCGCTGCGCTCACCTGGGAACCATCATACCAACAGACCGCCCACGAGTCCCGGCACGTCACCGAAGTCGTGGTCGACGCCGACCGCGTGCATCGCCGTCTGGAACACCTGAGATGGTCTCGCGTTGGTGTCGCGCACGTGCACGCCACGGGCGAGCACCGACGGACGACCCGCGACCGCCATCACCATGTCGTGCGAGCCATGCCCCGATTGTCCGCCGGTGTTGGTGTAGACCACCACCGTGTTCTCGAGCATGGGCACGCCACCATCGTCGGTATCGCGCAGCTTCTCGACCAGCCGCGCGAAGAAGCCCGCCTGCCAGTTCAGCACCGCTGCCCACACCTGTGCGCGCTCGGCGAAGTCGACGTGGGTCAGATCGTGGACCTCGTAGTTGAAGCCCCACAGCGGCGCGACACTCATGAAGCACTGCTCCATCGTGCTCTGGAACGCCGCCACGCGCGTGAGATCGCAGGCCAGCGCCATGTGGATCAGGTCGACGAAGATCTCGCTGCGCAGCGCTTCGTCGGAGTAGCCCACGGTGCCGCCGTGCTCGATGCTCGGGTAGTCGCTCTGGCTGGGATCGGGGCCGGGGTCCGCGACCGGGGCGCACGAGCCACCGGTGGCGCCACCACCGAGGGTCTCGATGCGCGTCTCGAGCTCGCGGATGCGATCGAAGTGGGCCTCGAGCCTGAGCGCATCGGCCTTCGCGAGCCCGCCGGCGACGTTCTCACCGCGCTCCAGCACGAGGTCGAGCACCGACTTCTGCCGCGCGATGCGACGCATCTGCGCCGCGGCGACGCTCGGATCGTCGGGCGTGATGCCGAGCGCGAGCTGTTCCCACGCCAGGTGCGGGCTGGTCTGGGGTGTCATCTGCGTGCCGTCGGAGCGGGACGAGATCACGCCGCCGATGCCACCGTTGCCACCCTTGTAGCTGTGGGGCTGGGCGCGAAACTGCAGCGATTCGAAGGCGGCGCCCGCCGATAGCGTTGCGGCAACGACCTGGTCCGCGCTCGGTCCGTGGTAGCGCGCGGCGTCGGAGTCGGTGCGCATGCCGGTGATGAGCGGCGGCATGATGTCGCCGTGGTGCGAGAATGGCCGCCCGCCGGGCGGGATCGGCGAGCTGGTGTCGGGCGGCGGCGGGATGCTGAGCCCCGAGACCAGCGCGATGTCGTCGCGGATGGCCTCGAGCGACGCGAAGCAGGCTGGCATCGTGTAGCCGGCACCGGTCGTGTTCGGCACCGCGAGCACCTGTTCGGTGCCGGCGACCATCATCACGAAACGCAGCGGCGAGCCGCCGGCGGCGTGGGCCCTGCGCGGCAACAGACTCTCGAGGCAGGGCAGCGCCAGCGCGATGCCACCGGCGCCGCGAAGCAGCGCGCGACGACTGAGGCCCTTGCGAGTGGTGACGGATTCGATGCGAGCCATGACGAACTCCTTCGTGGAGACGGATCAGCGGTTACGCGCGTCAGGGCCCGACGCGGCGGTGGGTGAAGGCCTCGCTGCTGGCGAAGTCCAGCACCAGCGACACGAAGTCGTGCTCGTCGAGCATGCGGGTCGACAGCGACTCGACCAGGGATTCCTCGTCGGTGTCGGGCTCGCGACCGATCGCGTACTGTACGAAGCGCCGCGTGAGGCAGGCCTCGACCTCGCCGCTGTCGATCAGCAGCTCGCCCAGCGAAGGCGCGCCGGCGAAGCTGCCGAAGCCGTCGATCGCGCCCTTGCCGTCGATCGCACAGTCGGGGCGATCGATCTCGTGGGTGCGCCACTCGCCGCTGGCGCCGTAGTTCTCGAGCCCGAAGCCGATCGGATCGAGGATGGCGTGGCAGGCCGCGCACTCGCTGCGACGGCTCATGTCGTAGCGCTCGCTCTTGCAGGCGTTGGCGCCCCCGCCATCGGGTGGCAACCCGGTGTCGACGCTCGGCGGCGGCGGCGGGATCTCGCGGCACAGCAGCCGCGTCCACACCTGCTTGCCGCGCTCGACCGGGCTCGAGTCGCCGAACTTGGCTCCGATCGAGAGGAACGAGCCATGCGACAGGAGCCCGCCGCGCCGCGGATCGGGGTACGCGATCCAGCCGTCGCCGGTCACGGCGACGCCGAGATCGTAGTGGTCGGCCAGCTCGGGCGTCATGTACGTCTCGTCCGAGGTGAAGAGCACGCGCCAGTCGCGATCCCGTAGCACCCGCTCGACCAGGGCGTCGGTCTCGGCGCGCATGGCCTGCTCGAGCGTGCTGCCGAGCGCGAGATCGTCGTAGTCGATCCACATCGCGTGCAGTCGCTGCAGCTGCTCGAGGCCGCGGCGGTCGGCCAGCAGCTCGGTCGCGACCTCGCGGACGACCGCGGGATCGGAGAGGTCCTCTGCCTGCGCTCGGGCCAGCAGGGCCGCATCGGGCGTGGTCCCCCACAACAGCAGCGACAGTCGCGTCGCGACCGAGTAGGAGTCGAGCGCGATGAGCTCGGGGTCGTCGGGCGTCGGCGTGCCGCGCTCGATGCGGTAGAGGAACTCGCCGTCGAGCACGAGCGCCGTGATGACACTGCGCGCGGCGACGTCGAAGTCGTCCTCCTCGATGCCGTGGTCGATGAGGGCGGCGTAGCCATCGAGCTCGCTGGCCGACAGCGGCCGTCGCAGGAGGCTGCGACCGAGTCGCTCGGCGAGCTGCCGCAGACACTCGGCATCGTCGGGCCCGCTCGGCGTGCACCCGAGGTAGGTCGCGCGCAGCTCGTCGTCGGCGAGGATCGTCGTCGCGACGCCATCGGCGAGGGCGTAGAGGCCGTCGACCAGCGTCGACGACGGCGCCTGCGCGGTGTAGTCGTTGTCGAACGGCGTCTCGGCCTCGATGGGGATGCCGTCGAACAGCGCGGGGGGCAGCGCGCCGAACATGGCCTCGAGCGATCGCTGCAGCTCCCCGCGACTGAGGCGACGAAGCCCGGTGGGGCCGATCGCACCGACCTCGTGCCACTCGCCAGCGCCGGTGGCCTCGCCCGCGTCACCGTCGCTGCCCGCGGTGCTGCCTTCGGTGGCAGCACCGCCGTCGTCGCCAGCGGCGGCCGCATCGTCGCGGCACGCCGAGAGTGACAGTAGCAGTGCCGCGGCGACGGCCATCGATCGCCGCGTGGGCGCGGCATTGCTTCGAGACGCGATCATGGTTGCACGACTCCATCGCGCGCTCGTCCACGAGCGCGTCGTTGTCCATCAGAGATTTCGAGTTCGGACCAACACCAACGATCGAAGTCCAGGCGCTACACGCGACGACGACGACGCGTCGTCACCCACACCACCGGCAGCAACCACGCCGCGGTGACACCCTGTCCGCCGAGGTTGCAGCCCTGGCCGCCACCGTTGTCGGCGGGCTGATCGTTGCCGTCGTCACTGCCCGCAGCACCGTCCTCGCCGCCCGCGGACCCGGTACCCTCGGCTCCGCCACCGGCCTCACCGCCGCCTTCGCTGCTGCTGCCCCACCAGCCGTCGTCACCACCGCTGCTGCCTGCGCCGCCCTCGGCTCCGCCGCCGCCCTCGGCTCCGCTGCCGCCCTCGGCTCCGCCGCCCGTCTCACCGCCGCCGCCCCCGGATGCATCGCCGGCTCCGCCGCCCGTGTCACCCGCACCGCCGCCCGTGTCACCCGCACCGCCGCCCGTGTCACCCGCACCGCCGCCCGTGTCACCCGCGCCGCCGCCCGTGTCACCCGCACCGCCGCCCGTGTCACCCGCACCGCCGCCCGTGTCACCCGCACCGCCGCCGCCCTCGGCTCCGGTGGTGGTCATGCCGCCGCCGGCGTGCGCCAGCGACTGCCAACCCATGACGAGCGCAAACGAAAAACCCGTGATCAGTCCGATGTTCCGCATGATGAGACTCCGACGCGATGTTGTGGCCACCCGCAGCATCGAGCGCGCGGGGCAGCAAGTTGGATTCGGCGGTCCGTGGTCCGAGCCGCCAATCCCGTTACATCGCGTCGGAGATTTTCTCGCGGAGCCCCACTACACCCGTGGGAACGCCGCAGCGCGGCGCGGGCGAGTGTCGTGCTGCTCGAGCGGTCCGCCGTCGACCCGCACCGACCAGTACATCTCGCAGGCACCCTGCGAGCTCGGCTCGCAGCGCAGCTCGACCTCGATGGTCGCGCCTTCTCGCACCGGGATCGCGTGGTCGAGCGGGAAGATGAGCCGCCCCCAGTGCGTGTCGGGGGCCCCGATCGCGTTGGTGAGCTTGACGCCCTCGCCCATGTCGGCATCGAACCACGTGGCGAGGCCCGACAGCTGGCCAGCCTTGGTGGTGGTGAACGAGAGCTTGGCGACGAAGGGGTTGTCGGCCTCCTCGAGGGTCACCGTCATGGCGTCGTGACTCCACAGCGGCTGCGCGGGCGCGAGCATGTCGTCTTCCGTCACCGCCCACTGCATGAGCTCGGCCTCGTTCGCGCCGAGTTCTGCGATGAGGCTGAGGTCGACGCCGTGGGGGTGCTCGCGCCAGTGCTGCTGCGAGTCGTCGAGCTCGAGCAGCCACATGGGGGCCAGCAACGCCGTGACGCGCTCCGGCACGATGCGACCGCCGGGACGCAGGAAGCGGTCGCGCGCGATCACCAGCGGGGCCAACATGTTCTCGTCGACGCCGAAGCCGCCCATCCACTCCGACACGATCACGTCGACGCGATCGTCGAGCTCGATGTCCTCGAGGCTGCTCTGGATCACGGTGATGCGATCGCTCATGCCGTTGCGCTCGATCAGCTTGCGGGCCACCGCAGCGATGTCGGTGCGCTCGATCGCGTACACGCGACGCGCACCCGCCTTCGCCGACAGCAGGCTCAAGAAGCCGGTGCCCGCGCCCATGTCGAGCACTGCGTCGCCCTCGCGGACCACCTTCTCGAGGGCTTCGCGATAGGCTTCGTTGCGCACCTCGTCGGCGAGCATCCAGCGATGGATCGAGAGTCGCGCGTATCCGTCCGTCATCGTCGTACGATTCCTGCCGAACCTCTTGGTGGGCTCGCGCGGGCGCATCATGCCAGGGTTGTGCGCGCACGCGCGCTCCCGATGTGATTGCGCGCGGAGGATACGCATGGGGGCGTTCTGGCACGAACACCCACCAGCGCCGGCGCCGCTCGCCTCCCCCCTGGCACCGGCGTACCGACTCGATGGACAATCTCGCCGTGGACGCGAGCCCACGCACGCCGTACACGGTCGAGACCCGCGTGGGTCACCTGGTCGAGGCGCGGGTCTTCCGGCTCGCGAGCGCGGACGAGGTCGACACGTACATCCGCCGGCTGGCCGACGCGGTCGCGAAGCTACCGAGCGGCACCACCGGCGTGCTGTGTGCCGATCATCGCCCGGCCGAGCTGTACACCCAGGTGGTGACCGATCGCCTGGTCGAGTCGTTCCAATACATGAACGAGCGACTCCAGCGGGTTGCGATCATCACCGGCTTCCACAAGGCGACGCTCTACATGCAGCTGCGACGCATCGTGCGTGAGGCCGACTACGAGGCCCGCCAGGTGTTCCAAGACAACGACGGCGGCCTGCGCCACCTCGCGGTCGCACTGTCGCCCGAGGAGCGCATGCGTGCGGCCGCGTTCCTGGCGGAGTTCGAAGAGCGCTGAGCAGGCCGCGGCGTGCTCACGCGGCGGCGCGCCGCGTCGGCGCGCGCGCGCTCGCCAGCACGTCGAGCGCCGCGACGCGATAGGCCTCGGCCATGGTCGGGAAGTTGAAGACGCCCTCGACGAACTCGCGCACGCGGCCGCTGCCACGCAACACCAACAGTCCCAGGTGCACCAGCTCGGTCGCGCCCTCGCCGACGATGCCGACGCCCAGCAAGCGCTCGCCACTGCCATCCGCGACCAGCTTGAGGAAGCCATCGGGCTCGCCCGCGATGTGTCCGCGGGCGATCGTGTCGAACGCGGCGCGCCCGACCGTGATCTCACCCAGACGCTCTCGCGCGGCCGACTCGGTCTCGCCGACGGCGGCGAGCTCGGGGATCGTGAAGATGCCCATCGGCACCAGCGGCGAGCCCTCGCGCAGCTCCTGCCCGAGCGCATGCGTCACCGCGCGACGGCCCTGATCCATGGAGTACGACGCGAGCGCGGGCGGCCCGACCACGTCGCCCACTGCGTAGATGTGCGGCACCGCCGTGCGCCCGAAGCCGTCGACCGGGATGCGGCCGCCGTTGTCGAGCTCGACGCCGACCGCCGCCAGCCCGAGCGTCGTGGTGTTGGGCACACGCCCCAGCGCCACCATCACACGCTCGCTGGTGAGGACCTCGCCACCGTCGGTCGAGGTCACCACCGCGGTGCTGCCATCCGACTCGAGGTCGCGGACCTTGCGATCGCCGAGGTAGCGTCCGCCCATCGACTCGAACGCACGCAAGAAGCCCGCCGAGAGATCGGCATCGAGGAATGCCATGGGCCGCGACGCGCGGTCGACGATCGTCACCAGCGAACCAAGGCTCGCGAAGATCGACGCGTACTCGCACGCGATGATGCCACCGCCGAGGATCACCATCGAGTGCGGGAGGTACTCCAGGCCCAGCACGGAATCGCTGTCGAGCACGAGATCGTGATCGATCACGAGCTCGGGTGGTTGCCGCGGTCGCGAGCCGGTCGCGATCACGAAGCGCTCGGCGGTCAGGTGCCGGGTGGCACCGCGGGGGCTGCGGATCTCGAGCTCGTGGGGCCCGACGAAGCGCGCGTTGCCGTGGATCCTCACCACGCCCGCGGCCGTGAGCTCGTCGTCGAGGCAGCTCGCGTGGCGATCGACGACCGCGTCGAGGTGCCCTCGCACGTGGGAGAACTTGAGCTCCGACGGCAGCACGACGCCGAAGCGATCGGCCTGCCGGAAGAAGCGCTGCAGCTGCACCGCAGCCTCGCGCAGGGTCTTGCTGGGGATCGTACCGCGGTGCACACACGCGCCGCCCGGGCGGGGGTCTCGCTCGACCAGCGCGACCCTGGCCCCGGCTTCGGCGGCACACAGCGCCGCCTTCTGCCCACCGGGTCCGGCACCGATCATGATCCAATCGAAGCTATCGCTCATGACATCGACTCCACGCTCGCGACGATGGTCGGGGTCTTGGCCGCGATGACCTCGAGATCCTCGGGATAGAGGTTGAGTGCAGCGGCATCGCTCGGACTGGGCGTGGCCAGCCGCGCGAACGCGTCGGCGAGGCGCGCGGTCGCGACGTGGTCGCCCCACGGTGGCCCGACATCCTCGGTGACGACCGCACGCACGGCGCCGCCGAGCTGCCAGGCATCGCACAGCAGGGTCCCGGCCGCACGTCGAAACTCGGCGATGACCGCATCGACGCCGTCGCCGACCTCGACGTGCGCACGCGCCAGCACGCGCAGCACCACGGGTTCACCGACGTCGCGCAGCAGCCCGCACAGGAACGCCGAGTCGACCGCTTGGCGACGCAGCCGCGCGATCTCCTTGGCGTACAGGCCAGTCGTCAGCGCCCGCCGCCACCAGCAGGTCAGCGCCGCGGCGAACGGACCGTGATCGACCAATGCGCTGCGCATGGCGGCGGTGGTCGCGAGCGTGGCGACCTCGACGAGACCGAGTCGCAACACCGCCTGCCGGGCCGAGACGATCTCGACGCTACCGCCATAGATCGCGGAATTGGCCGCGCGTAGCACCGTGGCACACAGCGCCGGGTCGCGCTCGACCAAGCGCGCGACCTCGGCCGCGCCGCGCGAGCTGTCGCGCGCAACGACCATCACCTCCTGCGCGACGCGTGGCAGCACCGGCAGCTCGATGGCACCGTCGCGGAGCGCGGCCGCAACCACGCTCGCCGCGCTCGGCGTGCAGACGGTTCCAACCGCGGACGCTGCGGCATTCTTCACGTCGCCGTCATCGTCCGCACGTAGGGAGATTCCGAGTACCAGTACGGTCCATCGAGGACACGCTACACTGGCGATCCTTCGTGGACCGTTCGCCGTTCGTCACCATCCGCTGCCCCGCCTGCGCCTCGACCGACGTGAGCCCGCGCGCCGCCGGGCAGTTCACGTGCCGACACTGCGGCAGTGCGTTCCTCTACGCACCACAGCCCGCCGCCACCCAGGCAGGCCCACCGATCTCGGCGCCAGCGTCCGCGGCCACCGCGGCCGCGGCTTCGCGACATCGCGTGCTCGTCATCGCCATCGGTGTGACCACGCTCGCCGCGGTGTGCGGCGTCACTGCGGCACTTCGTCCGCGCACGGATCGCGTGACACCGAGCATCCACGAGGCTCGAACGGAATCCCGCGACGTGCCCGCCCCGCCGCCGGTCGTCACCCCCCTCCCGTCGCTTCGCGAGGCACCCAAGACGCGGCCGACCGCCGCAGCGGCCCCGCCACCGACTCCGACCCCCGCCACCGCCGACGAACCACCGACCGTCGACACGCCGCTGCCGCTGTCGTCGTACCAGCGCCTGCAGGGCTGCGGCTGCAAGGGCTCGCCGGCGGTGACCCTCTTCGCCCACGCCGCTGGTACGACCACGATGATCACCGGCGGCGGCATGACGATCCGACGCAACCTCGACTTCGCGCTCGATCGCGGTGAGCCCACGCCGTGGCGCCTCCCGACCGACGACACCACCGCGCCCGCGTCCGCCTACGAGGTCTCGAACGTGCCGATCGCCGTCGGGTGTCGCGATGACGTGGTGGTGATCGCGGCGGGCACGGCCGTGAGCGCGTGGTCGATGGATCGCCGCACGCTGCTGTGGTCCCGGACACTGCCCGAGCCCTACGGCGAGTTCGGCGGCGAGGCCCGCGAGTTCGTGCTCGACTGCAACGCGCTGCGCGTGGGCAAGCACGACGTCACGATCCGCAGCGGTCGATCGCGCAGGAGCTTCGCGCTGGCGGACGGCAGCTCGGGCTAGCAGGGTGCAGAAGAACGCGACGCGTTCTTCCGGACACCCTACTATCGCCGCACCAGCGAGCCGACGCGATGGCGCGCGGCGTGGGCGAACAGGCGCGCCGCGAACGGCAAGTCATGCACGAGGTAGCGCTTGGCGAGGCGCTTGGGCTCTTGGCCGAGGCGATGCACCCACTCGAGCCCGAGCTCCTGCACCCACTCGGGCGCGCGCTGCACCTGGCCGGAAATGAAGCCGAGGCTGATGCCGACGCCGATGAACCACGTCCGATCGAAGCGCTCGCGCAGGCCGCGGGCGACGTACTCCTGCTTCGGCGAACCGAACGCGACGTAGACGATGTCGGGCTGGCACGCCTCGAGCTGGGCAGCGATGGTCTCGAGCTCGTCGTCGGTCGCGGGCAGCGAGACCCGCGGGCTCGACCAGCCGCACACGTTGGTGCCCGGGTAGCGCTGCTCGAGCACCTGCTTGGCGCCCTCGGCCGCACCCGGGTCGCCACCCAACAGGTAGAGCGATCGGCCCTCCTGCGCCGCACGCTCGGCGATGCGCCACGACAGCGTCGAGCCGGCGATGCGAACCGGCAGCGGTTGGCCCTGCAGCTTGCTGGCCCACACCAGCGGCATGCCGTCGGCGACGGTGAGGTCGGCGGCGCCATACAGCGCCCGCATCTCGGGATCGAGCGCGAAGCGGCGCAGGATGTCGAGGTTGGCCGTCACGATCCAGCCGCCGCGGCCGCTGTCGAGCCCACCGAACATCTCGTCGAGCAACGCATCGTAGTCGAACACGTCGATCGCCATGCCCATCAAGTCCACGGTGCCCCCCATCCTCACGTCGATCGACCGCCCGTGCGCGAGCTGGTGTCGCGCTCCCAGATCTTCTCTTGTCGCTTGCGCAGCTTCTCCTGCGCGCGCAGCTTGGCCAGGAACATCACGCCGAGATAGACCGGCGCGTGCGGCCACAGCCGCGGCGTGGTCGCGAGGATTCGCAGCGTCCGGCCGGAGCTGGTGTTGCCGTGTC
>WBZX01002211.1_pt1 | contig 13528 bp, 13 predicted proteins | sample 5204211 | NCBI WGS metagenome assembly WBZX01 (sample SAMN12344362, study PRJNA552823) | activated sludge metagenome | biome: Activated sludge suspended growth; feature: Nitrification reactor; material: Wastewater; isolation source: activated sludge from nitrification reactor of wastewater...
CTCACTGATGTAGCGTTGATTGAACGGGGGCTCGCAGGAGAATACATCACAAGGCATGTCCTGCACGCGTTGCCAGTATATGCTCATCGATGGATCCTTTGCCTTGAGCAGGATGTAGTTGATGATCTGCGGGCCCTCTTCTTCCGGAGAAGGCATCATACTCAATGGGAGTAACTGGATTGGATACCACTTGCCCCGGTTTTCAATAGACATGTTGCTAAAGAATGCTTCTGCTTCTTCCTGGTCAATAGTCGCCTTGCGAGAAGTGAGTTTCCGTATAGCAGGTGCATATTCTTCACAGAGATGATTGCGCAGGTGACTGACATCATTGAGAAATTCAGCAATGGTATGCAGGCGGAGGCGCTCGATCATCTCCTTCATGTTATCATTGATCATCGTCGGCCATTCGACTTCAAGTGCATCACCAGTGACCAGCTGGGAGATATACCACTCATCAAAGTAGGTCAGCCAGTCACTGCTCGGAGTGAGGTGCAGGGCTTGTACGATTGCCCTGGCATTTTCAGGAAACTGGTTTTGAAAACCTGCCCAGAAAAAGTAATCTTCCAGGTGGTGTTGTCTTTCAACGATGGCTGTCAACGCCGCATTGACTTCACGCAAGCCTTCCGCACTGCGGTGGATACTCAGTGCCTGCGATTCAAAGCGTTTTTTAAAGTACCCACTGATGTTGACATTGTTGTACCACTTCAGTACATCTTCTTCCCACTCACGGGTCTCTGATCCAAGGCCTGTTGCTTCAGGCGCATTGTGTGAATTGAGTCGTTTGAGTTGGCTACGAATATGGGTCTCAATGGAGTCCCTGGTATTGAATAGATTTTCTTTCAGGGTCTGCAGGTAATCAATGGCTTCAGACAGGGTAGGGTTTTCCTTGCGCTCTGCAGGGATAGTCACCCATGGTTGTCCGGCTTCGATTTCAGCGAGCAGTTCGAGGTATTGGGTCTTGATAGCCTTGCGGTCCTGGCTGATCAGCTTGGCTTTACGGCTGAGCTGGCCTTTTAGTTTGTCTGCCAGTTGGCTCATGCTGCTCTCGAAGGAGAACGCATCACCATAGGTCAGATGTAATTCCCTCGCATGGGAGAGTAGCTTGTCAATCTTGTTGACGAAGATATTGATCTCGCGGATCCAGTAGGTCTTGACATAGTTGAAGTAGCGCAGCATGGTGTAGTCTGCACGCTTGAGCAACTCGGTAGCCTGGTCAGCCATGAGCGAGATGTACTGCATGACTTCGCTCTTGACAAAATCAAGGGAGTGATTGACCAGCAGGCTGACATCAAGCATATCCATGTACTCAAATCCATCCTGGCGGAGTTTGTTGAGCTTGATGTGGTGCTCGATCTTGTTGCGCAGCCGCTTGTATTCGGCCGGGGATATTTCAAACATCTGCCTGCTCAGTTTGTAAAAGAGCGGGTTGACATTGTTGTGGTTAAACAGGCCGGCAAATTTCTGGATCAGTTCATATCTGTTGGTACCAGGCCAGAGTTCTTCGTGAAGGGATGCCCATGGCTTGCTTATCCTTGCATAGTCACCGGACAATTTGTAAAGCTCAATATGATGTATGCTTTCCGCAGGGGAAAGTGGATTGAGGACATTCTGTGGATTATTTGACCTGGAGGAGAGTGGGGTATAGATCGCCCGGTCTATTCTGTTAAACGGATAGGTGTTGAGCAATTCATTAGCTGCTGCATCTTCGTCATACCAGATGACGACAGGTTTGCCCTGGACAGCATTGGTAGCGGCCATCGCGGAAAGCAGGTGCAGATGGTCTTCCTGCTTGCTCCAAATCCAGCGTTTACGTGGTCCTGTGGATTGTACAAATAGTTTAGCCTGTTGAGGGTTGAGGTGGCTACCCAGTATAGTTGCAGTATTCATATGTAATGATCCTTGTCCTGCAAATATTAAACATTTTTATAATATGTAATAGGCTGACCTCAAAAAAAGTTGATATTTTTTTTCAGGGTATCCTTCCCTCAAGGCTATTTCTTCTCTTCGACGATGCCGCCGCTGACTTTTGTACCGTTTTTGTACTGATACTCAACGCTTATGTTGCCGTTCTCGTCATAATACTTGAAGTAGCCATCCTGTAAGCCATCCTTGTACTGAACTTCCTGTTTCAGGCTAAAAGTCCGGTCGTCATAGGTCCTGGAGGTCCCGTTGAGTTTGCCGCCTGAGTATTCACGTGTTTCTACGACTTTACCAAACTTATAGGCGGTATATGGCCCATCCAGCTCGCCATGCTTGTATGTAGACTTTAGGTCTACCTGGTTGCGGAAACTCATCCGCATCGCAGTGCCTTCCAGTTTGCCATCCAGGTAATGATTGATCAAAACGATATCTCCTTCAGGGCTGTACTGGATCCACATACCGGTTTTCTGGCCATCCTGCAGGAATCCTTCAATGATCAGGTTACCACTACTCCCATATTGCCTGGCGTACTGCACTTTGCTGCCTGCTATGGGTGTCATGACCATACCTTCCAGGTCACCGGTGCCTTTGATCGTCTCAGTGGCGGTATTGCCTGCGCCCTGCTTGCAGGATGAAGTGACCAGGGTCAATGCACTGAAGATGAGCAGTAAGGCATTCTTTGTTAATGAAAATTTAAACATGGCTTTCATAAGTTGTATAAGGGATTAAACGAAATGTTGCGATAATGAATTTTATACTTTTGGCGTTCCTTGTTCGCTGCCCTGCAAGGGGGTAGCTCCAAAAGTTTCACAAATCTCACAAAAAGAAAATGGATATTCTCATAGAAGGTTTGACAAAGACGTACGGAACCCAAAAAGCAGTCGACAATATCTCTTTCGAAGTCCATACGGGAGAGATTGTAGGCTTCCTTGGCCCAAATGGTGCAGGCAAGACCACCACCATGAAAATGATCACCCAGTTTATTTCCCCTGACTCCGGCAATATCACGATCGGAGGGAAGACTATCGCCCGGAATAACATCAGAGGTTCGATCGGTTACCTGCCCGAAAACAACCCGCTCTATGAAGACATGCCGGTCATGGACTACCTCAGTTTCTGCGGCCAGTTGCAGGGAATCAGGAAGGACCACCTGCAACAACGCGTCAGGGAGATGATCGTCATGTGCGGCCTCAATGAAGAGAAGCACAAGAAGATTGGTGAACTCTCCAAAGGATACCGGCAACGCGTAGGCCTGGCCCAGGCCATGATCCATGATCCTGCGATCCTCATCCTCGATGAGCCTACTACCGGCCTTGATCCAAATCAACGTGTAGAGATACGTGAACTCATCAAGCGATTGGGTGCACACAAGTCTGTAATCCTGTCGACGCATATTCTTCCGGAGGTTGAGGCTACCTGTGATAGAATCCTGATCATCAACAAAGGAAAGATCGTTGCTAATGGGACACCGGAGACCCTGAGATCACAAGCCAGTGGCAAGAGTATCCTGCTGGTGGATATCGAAGGTGCACCGCGCAACCAGGTAGAACAAGTACTGCGGCAGATGCCCGGCATCACCGGGGTTGGATTGAGTGCAGACCACCGGCTGTTGGAAGTTGAATGTACAGACAGTCAACAGACGGCCAGGGCTGTATATAAAACCTGTGTCGCCAAAGACTGGATGCTCCTGCAGATGAGCCCTGTCGAGACACGCCTTGAAGATATATTCCGAAACGTAACCATGAATTAATCTGAATCGCCATGAGAGAATCCTGGATCATCGCCCGGAAAGAGCTCAGTAGTTTTTTTGACTCCTTGGTCGCCTATATCCTGCTGATCGCATTCCTGGGCTTTAGCGGTTTTTTTACCTGGCTTTGGGGAAGTGACATCTTCTACCACTAGCAGGCCAGCCTCAACATCTTTTTCAATGTGGCCCTGTGGTCGCTTTTCTTTTTTATCCCGGCTATCACCATGCGGCAGTTTGCCGAAGAGCGTAAGTCGGGTACCATAGAATTGCTGCTGACCAAGAAACTAACAGACAGGCAACTGGTCATTGGAAAGTACCTGGCCTGCCTCTTACTGGTCATCATCGCTCTTGCATTCACTCTTCCTTATTACATCTCGGTGTCGCGCCTTGGCGATATCGATCACGGAAGTACCATCACAGGGTACCTAGGCCTGGTGCTGATGAGCTCAGCTTATATCGCGATAGGCTTGCTGGCATCATCTGTCACGAGCAACCAAATCGTAGCTTTCCTGATCGCACTATTAGCCGGTGTTGTTTTCCAGTTTATCCTGGGATCACTGGGATCAGGGCAGTCCGGATGGATCGGTAGCCTGCTGACAGACCTGAGCATCCCTCATCATTATGATTCGATGTCGCGTGGGGTGATCGATACCAAGGATGTAATTTATTTTTTGGCCCTCACCTTCCTGGGCCTGATGTTGACTGAAGTCGTGATCTCTAAAAGAAAGTAGACATGAGACAAGATAGACGTATTTCCATCGCATTGCTTATAGGTATTGTCGCTGTAGTCTTTTTACTCTCCCGCCAGTACTTCTTCAGGCTTGACCTCACCGCTGACAAAGAATATACGATGAGCAAGGCCACAAAGACTATCCTTCGCGGACTCGAAGATCCCGTAGATGTCAAGGCTTATTTTTCGGAAAAGTTGCCACCGGACCTCGAGCGTGTCAAGACTGATTTTGAAAACCTGATGATAGAGTACAACAATATCTCCAGGGGCAAGGTTAATTTTAGATTTATCGATCCGGGTAAAACGCCTGAAGCAGAACAGGAAGCTGCGCAAAACGGTATCCAACCTGTGCTCATCAATGTGCGTGAAAAGGATGAAGCGTCGCAGAAGAAAGCATTTATGGGCGCGGTGATTGGCTATGGCGACCAGAAGGAAGTTATTCCATTTATCGGCCAGGAGACAGCCATGGAGTATGAACTCACCACAGCCATCAAGAAGATCTCCGTCAAGGACAAACCTTCCCTCGGGTTGATACAGGGACATGGCGAGCCACAACCGCAACAGATGATGCAGACCCTGCAGGCATTAGGTGTAACCTACAATGTTGAAAACCTCAACCTCGCTGCTGAGCCCACAATCCCACAAAGAATCCAGGCAGTGATGTTGGTGAGCCCTGTTGATTCGATTCCTCCTGATCAATACGCGAAACTCGATGCGTATCTCTCCAATGGAGGCAAGGTCATCGCTGCTATCAATGCAGTCAATGGCGATCTCTCTACGGCATCCGGTACAGCATCATCGCACAATGTTTTGCAGTGGTTGTCCTCATTGGGAGTCAATATCGAACCAAGTTTTGTCATTGATGCTGCTTGCGCCAAGGTGACTGTCCAGCAGCAGCGGACCGGCTTTTTCAATTTTGCATCGCAGATCAACTTTCCATACCTGCCGCTGGTCAATAAGTTTCCAGACCATCCTGCAGTAAAAGGCCTGGAGGCTGTGATCTTTCAGTTTGCCAGCCCCATACAGTTTGCACCTGCTGCCGGAGGTACTTTCTCTCCGCTGGTGACCACTTCAGATAAAGCCGGCACAGAACAGGCACCACTCAACTTTGATGTGCAACGCCAGTGGACGCAGGATGATTTTCCAAAGTCAAAGATTGTGTTGGGTGGAGTAGTGGAAGGGGTCAAGGGTAACCAGGAGGCTAAGCTTGTGGTCTTTTCGGACAGTGATTTTTTCGTGGCTGATCGTGGCAATGTCAATGCTGATAATGTCAACCTCATCGTCAATACCGTTGAATGGCTGTGTGACAAATCGGGGCTAGCTGAACTCCGGACTAAAGGCGTTGTATACAGGCCCATCAAGGAGTTGGAGGAAGGGGAGCGTAGTGTGATCAAGTATACCAACTTCCTGCTACCGCTCATCCTTGTTGCCGGCGTGGGGATATGGCGTTCGCAACGCAACCGGAATACGCGTATCCGCCGGATGGAAGAGAAATATGTTTAACCACCAAGTAGACGAGCCATGAACAACCGTAACCTGCTTATCGTATTTATCAGTTGCCTTGTGCTCTTTGTGGGAGGAAAAGTGCTGAGAGGTAACAAGTCCTCCACGTTTGATCCTGTAATTATCGCTGTCGATACCTCTATGGTGGACAGGATTAAATTTATATCACCTGGACCTGAGAAAAAGGAGTTTGAGTTGAAGCGTGAAGGCAATACATGGAAAGCCATTCAGGGAGAAACTTCAGTCCAGGCAGAAACAAGGCCTGTCACTGGTATATTGGCTGCTTTGTCTGCGGTCAATGCGGAGCGAATCGTGACGAAAGATCCTGCGAGATATACTGAGTACGAATTGGATGATGACAAGGCAGCAAGGTTTACCGCATGGGCTGGTGACAAGCAAGTGGCAGATCTCGCTGTTGGTGGATTCAGGTTTGACCAGGCAGCCCAATCGGCATCATCCTTTATCAGGAAGGCAGATCAGCCTGAAGTATATATTGTCAATGGTTTTGCGGGCATGGGCTTTAAAGCAAGATTCGATCAGTTTAGAGATAAGAAGCTGGTACACACTGATGCAGATCAACTCACTTCAATAGAATGGACAGGTGCAAATGGACGCAGGCAAGTGATTCAAAAAGAGGATGGTCAATGGTATTATGCAGGGATGGAAGCGGTGGACTCCACTGCATTCAAGACCTACCTTGCAGGATTGGTCAATGCTTCGGGGTCTACGTTTAGTGACCGATCATCCACCCAAGGCCTTACCTTAGTGGAAACGTTGACGCTAAAAGGAACGGATATGCCCCAGCCCACAATCATCTCAACATTCCAGAGCCAGGACACATTGCGTCCTTACCTGATTCATTCTACAGCAAATCCACAGACGGTGTTTACATCAGACACTATGGGTGTATACAAGACCGTCTTTGCTCATCTCCGCAAATTCTGGCCTGATGGGCAATAAGGATATCGCCCGTCAGTTTAGCCTGCTGGCCAGCCTGATGGAACTCCATGGGGAAAATGCGTTTAAGACCAAGGCTTATTCGACGGCCTATCTCGCCCTTCGCAAGACAGATGCTCCGATTGAAAAAATGACCGCGCAGGAGCTTGATGCCTTGCCTGGTGTTGGCGCTTCAGTTATTACTAAGATCAAGGAGTTGCTGGCGACTGGTAAGATAGATGCACTGGAGAAGCTAAAAGCTAAGACTCCTGAGGGCATTCAGCAATTACTTTCAGTCAAGGGACTAGGGCCTAAGAAGATCAGGGTGATATGGGATGCACTCAAGATCGAGTCTCCTGCCGAGCTCCTTTATGCCTGTGCCGAAAATAGGTTGATCAAGCTTCCGGGATTCGGGCTCAAGACGCAGCAGGACCTGCAACAGAAAATCACATACTTCCTGGATTCACAGGACAGGTATCTCTATGGCAATATTGAAGAAGAGCTGGAGGCCATCCTGAAAAAGATGAGAAAGGGATTGCCCGGGCATCATATCGCATGGGTCGGCGAATTTGCCACAAAGACTCCGGTCATCAGCAAGCTTGAATTACTGGTTGCCCCTGAGATTGATGCAGAGCAACTGGCTGCTGTGCCAGGAGTGGTCATCAATGATGATCAGGCTGACGACGATATAGCTATCACTTTTGACGAGCGCTTTAAGATTACGGTCCATACCTGCCCGAAGGCTGACTTTAATAATCACTGGGCGCTGCATACGATGTATTCAGGATTGTATGAAAAACTATCCGAGGCTGATGATTTTAGCAGTGGTGGGGACATAGATGAGATCCTTGAGCAAGGTGGATTTGAGGGATTGCCTCCTGAGTTGTATGATCGTGAGGAAATAGAGATATATCCGCCATCCTATTGGGAAGGACTCATCACAGGGGAAGATATCAAGGGCATCCTTCACAATCACAGCACCTATAGCGACGGGATGAACACCCTTGAAGAGATGTCGCTGCATGTGCGTGACCAGGGCTATCAGTACTTTGCGATCTGTGATCATAGCCGCAGTGCATTCTATGCCAACGGGCTGTCAGCAGAGCGGGTGTTAGAGCAGCTTGATGAGATCGATGCAATCAATGCCCGACTTGCCCCATTCAAAGTATTCAAAGGGATTGAGTCAGACATCCTTGGGGATGGTTCGCTCGACTATGAAGAGGATATATTGTCCAGGTTTGACCTTGTGGTTGCCTCTATCCACAGCAACCTGAGGATGGACGAAGAAAAGGCGATGTCACGCTTGATTACCGCCATCGAAAATCCTTACACACGTATCCTTGGCCATCCTACCGGCCGACTGCTATTGGCTCGTCAGGGATATCCCATCAATCACAAGAAGATCATTGATGCCTGTGCCGCCAACGGCGTCGCCATCGAACTCAATGCCAATCCGCTTCGCCTGGATATTGACTATACCTGGATGGACTACTGCATGGAAAAGGATGTTTGGGTCGCCATCAATCCGGATGCCCATAGCCGTGCCCAGGTTGATTATGTCAAATATGGAGTCCTTGCTGCCAGGAAGGGTGGGCTGAAGGTAGGGTCATGCCTCAATGCGCTGACGCTTGCAGCGTTTGAGCAGTGGATAAAGAAATTGTGAGTTGTCAATTGTGAGTTGTGAGTCCATGTTATTGGTAGCCTCCGGCTGCCAACTGCACAATCAAAAAAAGACAGTGTCTAGTGATGAATCAACATCTGCAGCCTCTTGGCTGCCAGTAATGATAGGTAATGGCTGATAGCTGACAGCTCTTACATCATATCAATCGCCTTCACGAAATACGTGAAGAGGAAAGGCAAAGTCAGCCAGAACCATTCAGGGCTGAAGATCAGTAAACCCGCACAGGCTGCTGCTGAGACCAGGGTGATCAGCCAGTAGAGCCCTTTATTTCCTTTGTTTTCGGTAGTTACCTCTGTTTCCATGATTCGATTTTGTAGGCCGCAAACATAATATTTCTTTGCCATATGGGCAAATGGCAGAGCGCAGAGGGCATAGGGCAAAGAGCATAGGGCAGCAAAGAGTAGTGGGCATAGGGTAAACTAGCCCCTTCGGGTTCTCATTTCCAAACCATGTTTATGCTATTATAGACAGCCCTATACCGGTCAGCCCTTTGCTGCTCTTTGCTCTATGCTCTATGCCCTCTGCCCTCTGCCCTCTGCTATTTGTCTTCGTCGTCAATAATCGCATCGTCGGCAAAATCATCCTTCTTAGGTAAAGGAGGAAGCTCCGTCATACCCTCGTCTTTGGAATCAGGGTCGGAAGGCTTAGACACCACGGGTTTGCCCATCGAATAGTCGCCATCAGCATAGCGGGCGGCCCGCTCAAAGAAGTCGTCCTTGCCCTTGAGGGTAGATTCGTGTTCCTTTAGCTTATCCTTGACCGTAGTGTCGGCCCAACCGTCGCGGTTGGCATCGACCTTGTCTTTTTCTTCTTCGATTTTCTTGTCCAGGGCTTTGGCCTTTTCGAGCATGGAATCTACCCCCTCTTCAAATTTCTGGCCCACCTTGGTGGCGGCATCTTTGGCTTTGTTCCAGAGGTCTTCGCTCACTTCTTCAGTCTTTTCCCAGACTTTGTCAGAAGTCTTGACAGCCTTATCGAGGAGTTCCTTGCCTTCCTCCTTGGCTTTATCCCAGGTCCTGGCAGTGGTTTCTCCTATTTTTTCCCCAGTTTTGAAAGCTTCGGATTCTTCTTCCTTCTTGACAGCAGGGGGGTCCTTTTGTGTCCAGTCGTCCTTTTTGTCCCAGAGTTCACTGACTGTATCCTTTGCTTCCTGGAAGCCTTCTTTGGACTTGGTCACGATCTTTTCACCGAGGTCTTCGGCAAAATCCTTTGTCTTGTTCCAGGTTTCGGCTGCCTTGTCAGAAAGGTCTTCACCTATTTCGCGACCTTTTTCGCCTGCTTTTTCAGCAGCAGACTTGGTTACTGCTTTGTTGGCCCACAGCAGGCGCTTGACATCATCAAATATTCCCATGTTTATCAGGTATTTAGGATCGAAGGTAACAAGAAATGCATATTCATGTGATAACGGAGGGCGATTGGGTTGGGTTCTATTTTAACATAAAAAGTTAAATATATTTTAAATGACTCTTCCGATATGACCTGATGGGGGCTATCTCTGTTTTTATACCATTACCTTTGTTGAACTGTACAATCCATGTGATGATGTTTCGTGTCCTGCTGAGTCTTGTGTTTATTCCCTTCCTGAGTTTGCTCACCCCGGTGGCCGCCCAGGTCAACTGGCTTACCTGGGAAGAAGCCCAGGCCAGGAACAAGAAGGAACCCCGCAAGTTTATCGTGGACGTATACACCCAATGGTGCGGATGGTGCAAGAAGATGGACAAGGAGACCTTTGACAATGCTGATATCACGAAGTATATCAACAAAAATTTCTACGCTGTCAAGTTTGATGCGGAGACTAAGTCCGATATCAACTTCAATAACAAGGTCTATAGTTACATCAAATCAGGAAGCGGAGGGTATCATCAACTCGCTTCCGAAATCACCTTTGGCAAGCTCTCCTATCCAACTATCGTGTTCCTTGATGAGAAGCTCAATGTCCTCCAGCCGATACCTGGCTACAAGGATATCATGTCCCTCGACAAGATCATGAAGTACTTCGCTGAAGATTATTACAAGACCACCCCATGGAAGAAGTACGAGGAGATGTACAATCTCAAGCAGACGCCTGTACCTGTCAAGTCTGGTAATTAACCTAATTGACCCCTAAATCCCCTAAAGGGGACCTTTTTCCTTCTTTTATGGTGATCTGGATTCAACTAGGGCTTTAGTTGAAGCAGGATGTTTTTTATCTGAGCGATGACCATTTCAATGTCATCAATCACTTGTTGGTTAGTCAATCTAACTACTGTTAATCCCAACCCAATCAACGATTCGGTTTTTGTCTGATCTTCTATTTGGACACTTTTATCCAGGTGCACATTTCCATCCAACTCTATGACCAATTGATGCGTATGGCAAAAAAAATCTACTACAAAATTGGCTACAGGATGTTGTCGCCTGAACCTTACCCCTAATTGATTATTCCGCAACCTGGACCATAAAAGTTTCTCAGCGAAAGTCTGGTTGTTCCGTAAGTTTTTTGCACGTCCGAAGATGACGGAGCTTGCCCCGAAATTCATATTAGTTTTCATTTTCCTGGTGTTAACCTGATAAAGATATAAGGAACCAGCAAGAAATAAAAGGCCCCCTCCAGGGGATTTAGGCGTTTTTATGAAGTGATGAAAAAGGTCCCCTTTCAGGGGATTTAGGGGTTATTACTTATCCCAACAACCACATCTCCTTCCGATTCAATCCTCCCTATCAACCTCCCCATCACATCCGGTGGTGCTATGCCTTGCGCTAAGTCATGCTGCGTGTGTATCACCCACGCTTCATCCCAGAGATTTTGTTTGACAAACTGTTTCTGCAGATAAGGGCCTCCTTCGACCAGGAGGATACCAATTCGGTTTTGAAACAAGACATCCAGGATTTGGGGCAATGGATCCGCATCATTGCGGAGGGTATATTTCTTGATGTGGCCACTTACGATTGCAGGATTTTCAATACTTGAAAAGTAGAAGATATCTCTCCCATCTACATTGAACACATCGTAATGAGCGCTGAGTCTTCCGTTGGGATCAAAGATTACGCTGTGCGGGGATCGTCCCGGGTAGTCACGTACAGTCAGCAATGGGTTATCTGTTTCTACTGTCCGTGCCCCAACCATGATCGCATCTGCTAAGGCGCGCTGGCTGTGCGACCAGACCTTGGTTACCGGATCACTGAGCCATACTTGCCGGCCCTTGATGCCTGAATAGCCAAATCGCGACTGCGCCCATTTAAGGATGATATGTGGCCGGTGTTGAAGGATGTTGGTGGTAAACGAACGGATCAGTGCTTTGCCTTCTGCTTCAAAGATACCTTCAGTGATTTTCACTCCTTTAGCTTTGAGCCGTTCGAGCCCTGAGCCTGCCATTTCGGGATTAGGATCGCGGGTGCTGATGCGCACATCCAAGATGCCTTCACGGATGATCAGGTCGGTGCATGGAGGAGTCTTGCCGGTGATACAGCAAGGCTCGAGGGAAACATACAAGGTTGAAAGCGGAATGAGATGCCTGTCATGTTCTGATACACTTCTGACGGCCTCAACCTCCGCATGAGCTGCACCAAAGGCAGTATGGTAGCCTTCGCCCAGGATGCGGTCCTGATAGACAAGGACTGCACCAACCGGAGGATTAGGAGATACATAGCCCAGGCCCCGCCTGGCCAGGTCAAAGCACCTGGCCATCCAGGTTGCATCAGGTATGAGGATTTGTTTGTTCACCGCCGCAAAGATCAGTAATGATTTTTTAACACGGTCCCTGAGCTTAAAGGATGGTTGAAGCAGATGCCTTCTCTTATTTCTTAAAGGTCCCTGAGCCTGTCGAAGGGAAGAAAAGGCGTCCTCTCTCCCCACCGCCACCTTCGCATGCGAAGGGGCGGCTACATAAAAAGTCTTCGCTGATTGCCCTTCGGCAAGCTCAGGGACCAGCCTCTGACTATTATATAATTAGTCTAAATACCTATGGCCCCGTTATTCCTTAACAATTATAGCCTATAACAGATGCGCTGAACCGGATACGCTGATCAGACTGCATGCTGGTAGCCGCAGTGTTGATTTTTATTTCTATTTTTCAGGTCGATTGAATGATGTTCTGACTGATATACAAAACAAACCGGAGGATGGCTACTAAAGCAGATAATACTGGCGCTTTCAGGAAATATGTGGTTGAATTTCTAGGCACCTTTTTCCTGGTGATTACAATATGCATGATGGAAGGAAGCAACATGGGCCAGTTTGCCCCGATTGCCGCAGGGGCCATGCTCCTCGCCATGATGTATGCTGGATTTCATGTCTCAGGAGGACATTTCAATCCGGCAGTTAGTATAGCTACCTACCTGCGCGGAAAGCTCAACTCCGGCGACCTACTCCCTTATATCGTTTCTCAATTTATCGGCGGTACTCTTGCTGCTATGCTGGCAGGCTTCCTGCTGAATTCATCCGGTGCCGCAGCGCCATCCCCAAAGGTGCTTGAAATCGTACCATCCCTGATCGCTGAGTTATTAGGCACGATCCTCTTTGTCTATGTCTTCTTGAACCTCACTACGATCAGGAAAACCGCAGGCAATATCTATTATGGTGTAGCACTCGGCTTCACTTTTATGGCTGTGATGTTTGCCTTTGGTTCGATCTCCGGCGGCGCATTCAATCCTGCCATAGGCCTTGGCATCACGATGGCCAACTTCACATCGTGGGAGACGATCTGGGTTTTCCCACTTGCCAATTTCGTAGGTGGCGTCCTGGCTGCTTTCCTGTCCCAGTTTGTCAACGGCCCGGAAGCGTAATTGTGAGTTGTGAGTTGTCAGTTGTGAGTGGTATGTTGTAGGCAAAGCCTACACGTTTTTTTTACTGGAAGCTGATAGCTGACAGCCTTTTACTCACAACTCACAATTCACAACTCACATATTGTACTCACAGCTCACAATTCACAACTCACAAAAACGCTGCGACAACGTCGCCAGCGCAATCACAGCTTCAGCATCTTCTCAAACTTCCCCATCCGGATATAGTGTGACACAAACTTATGGTCCT
>WBZX01002213.1_pt1 | contig 13514 bp, 10 predicted proteins | sample 5204211 | NCBI WGS metagenome assembly WBZX01 (sample SAMN12344362, study PRJNA552823) | activated sludge metagenome | biome: Activated sludge suspended growth; feature: Nitrification reactor; material: Wastewater; isolation source: activated sludge from nitrification reactor of wastewater...
CTCCTTCGCGGAGAACAGTGGAATTTTTTGCGTCGCGATCTGATCCTCGAGATCCCGGTCGGTCACCTCGATCTCGGTCGTATAGTCATCGTCCACCGTGTGGCTACTGGCATGCATGACGATTTCAAAATGACCGGACTGCGCCTTCCGCTTGGCGCTGAACTTTTTAATCCATCGATATTTTTTCTTGAGCGGAGCCAGCGATGCGAGGACGGTGGGAACCGCGCTGTCCTTCGCATCGTGCACTTCGACGATGGCGCGGGCCGCGCCGAGCGCGAACGGCAGTTGCGCGGATTTTTCCCGCCCGTCTGCCGCATCAGGCTTGTCGAGCTTCCCCTTGGATGTCTTGCGATCGGGAACGAGTTTTTCCAGTTTGACGAGGAGCCCTTCAACGATCTTGGCTAGTTTGCCTCCGACCTTCCCCAGTTTGCCCACCCACTTGACGACGTTGGCGATCGCGGCGGTAAAGACGGCCATAGCTACTTCGGCCAGGATGTAGCCGATGACCGTGCCGCGAAAATGCCATTTCCGGTAGGGATCGGGGTCCTTCATCCAGCGATACACAAAATCCTCGAGGGATTTCGCCAGAAGACCGCCGATCGCCGTCAGCAACTCTCCGGCCAGCTCTTTGACATCGTCCGCGGACATCTCCTTGATCACGGCAATCATGTCGGAGGCAGCCTTCAGCATCTCGCCGTTCACCAGACTCAACATGCCGTTGAAAATGCCGGACACCATGTCGTAGATCCCGATAAACACGTCGAGGACCGATTGCACGAACCCTTCCACCACCCCCACCGAAAAGCCGGCGATCCCTTTCCCCGTCTCAACCGCACTGTTCATCCAATCGGGACGGGACGGCAGGATGTCGGCTTGCTTCAACTGTTCCACATAGCTAAGACCCGGCAGCCAGATCCGCTCTCCCGCGACCAACTCGACCGAATCGAACAGGTCTTGCGTGCCCCCTCGATAGGGATCGATCTGTTCGAGAAGATCGAAGTCCTCCTGCGCCTTCTTAAATTTTTGTTCGTTGATCCTAACGCCTTTTTTGGTCTCAGGATTGCTCTGGCTCGCGACGTACACCGCCATGGCCAGCGAACGTGCATCATCGCCGACCTTGATGGGGTAACTCTTGTATTGACAATGGCTCTGCACCACCTTGCTCAAGGAGTCTTTCCCTTGAACCGGGTAGAGGACCGCCTCGGTGTCGGGAAGCGGCGTCTTCCACCAGACGTAATCATCGGAGACGTATCCGAACGAGCCGACGTGACCGGCCCGACCGCAACTCTTGTCGACGGCATCGCCGACGACGCTCACGGCCAACCAATGACTCTCCGGATTGTGACTGAGGATGTGCACCTTCGTACTTTGCGCCAACCGGGCAAGAGGCGATCCCGCCGTACTGGCCTGCTCTCGAAGATTCGCTCCGCTTTCCTTGTAGACGATGCCGAGCTTGTTCACGACAGCCCAGCCTGGGCCGACATGTTCGGGGCCTTCGCGATCGGTTGCCTGTCTTGCGAGCCGACCGGTCGGAGATCTGTCGCCGACCGACCGGTTCTCGGGGTCCTGTTGCACGACATGAGCAAGCTCATGAGCCATCAAACGTCGCCCATTCTGGGTTCCCGGCGAATATTGTCCTGCCCCGAAGACAATGTTGCGGCCGACTGTGTACGCCAGCGCATCCACCATCTGCGCAGATCCGGCGGCCCTGCCGTCGGCATGGATGCGGACACGGCTAAAATCGTAACCGAAGCGATCCTCGAAAAAGACGCGCGTGGTGCTATCGAGGGGCCTTCCCGGCGCCGAGAGGACATCCTCCACCGCAGGCGGCACCGTCATGGTCGCCGGGGCCACGGAGCCACCGAGCCGACGTTGCACAGCCGGCTGAAGACCGGCCGGTTTCGCAGCCCTGTCTCGCGACAGTGCCGGCAGACCCATCACCTGCTCAGCCACCCGGTCCGCCTCCTGCTCGTACGCATCACCGGGCTCGTTGACGACCAACTTTCGCTGAATCCCCCCGCCGACCAGTCCTGTGTGCGAAGCGGCGGCACAGGCTCCCCTAAAGCCCGTCGATGCCCGGCACACACCGGCCCGCTGCTCCGTGCCGTGTAGGGAAGGGGCAGCAGTACCAGGAAGGGGCATCACCTGTCCTTTCGACGCTTTCATGGTTGCCCGCCAACCTTCGGCCTGACAACGATGTGAGACAACAGTCCTCCGGCCCTCTGATAGAACCGAATGGTCTTCCCCATCTGCCCGCCCGCCATCTGATCCGCTCGCGCATGGAGCACAGGCTTCGATACATCACTCGGCTTGGACAACCAGAATGATGCGCCGGGCAGTTTGAAAGCGATGTGGCTGGGCCCCTCCGAGGTATTCTGAAAACCGCTTCCATACAACGCGAGATGAGCATCCGATTCCGAAGCGGTGGGCTTGCCCTCGAATTGCGCATTCATGAAGAAGTCCCAGAGGGCCGGAGGTGGAAAGCTGCCCTGAGCGGCCTGTCGGGTATAGACCGTATCGGGATCTTCCCCTTCGGGGATCGCGACACCCACCGAGACCAGGAATGCCTCGCGCCGGTCCCAGACGGCAGAAACCGGATCGCGGAAGGCAAACGTTCCGAGCGCCCAGCCGAGGCAATTTCCCAGTGCTCGACACAGAACGAGGGCGTGAGGTTCCAGAATGAAGGCGTGCGCGCCGCTCATCAATTGGGGATACCGATCAAAGTGGTCGCGGAGTTCGATGTAAAACGTATTGCTCTGCTCCTTGATGCGCGCAAGATCGGGATTGACCAGCAGATCGTAAGGCTTCCCGGCGATGACCACCTCATGCGTGCTCCCGAGTTCAGAGGTGAGAGCAACAGCTTCGGCGTGCGGCTGTTCCGAATCGGTTCCACTTGCACGTTGGAGCAGCCCCTGCGTCCCCCCTTGAACTTGATGTACAGGGACAGAACCGAAGTCGTGCGCAAAGCGCGTTTCGTGGCAGGTCCTCGCGGAGGAGTCCGGCGACTGTCCCTGGAACTGAACCGTCTCGTGCAGGATCGGAGCCGCATGGCCATTCGTATCGGCGACGGTGCTTTTCCTCGAGGCGCCGAACGATACGGCGGGCCGTCCTGCAGCGGGGTTCGTCGCTCGGCCCCTGTTGGTTCGCACCATCATCCTTGCCTGCCTCAGGATCCCGAGTCGGGCCAATGAAGAATCGGCATGCGCGACCGGATGAAATCCAGAAAGATGCCCCGGGCTGTGTCGGACCACCCGGCGCTGGTGAACTCGAACGTGTCGCGGATGAACGCGTCGGCATCCGCACAGTCGCAGTGACATCGCAATGCGGTGAGAATACCGTTGATGCTCTCGTAGGGACTGAACAGCGCATCACGGTAGGCGGACTGCACGTTGTCGAGCAAGGCGCCATAGTCGCCGGCAGGGGTGCGGCGCCGAACCGACGTGAAGACCGGCTCGAACTCGGCCAGGATCGCGCTGAGTTCGCTCAGGTAAAAGTCGACGGAATATTCGGTCCCGTTGGAAGCCCGGTACAGCGTCGTCGAGCGTGTGCAGGAGCCGCCGATGTCCGGATGGGCCGTACTGTCATATCGAATATGCTGTGCCTCGTGGACGAGTAATTCACGCAACCACTGGACCCAGTACTCGCGTGGATATCCTCCGACCGTGCGCGGCGGTGGGAGGTCCGTCGCTTCATCGATCAGCCGGTCTGTCTCCGCAGGAACAAACATGCAGATGGCATCACGGGGACCGGAGAAGGGGGGCACGACACCGGTCAGACTCGCGCAAGACCCTGCGGCGGCCCCGGTGGAAGCCCCAAGGTCTCGATCGACCAGAACGCCATAAAAGGCAGAGAGGTCTATGCCCTCCGCCGCGGCAAACGCCTCGACATGTTGTGCGCGACTTCCATGCCCGGAGGCCACCACCGCCGCGGGGTCCCGCCTCGCCTCCTCAGCACGCGCCGTGCGCCCCGATGCCTCAGCCGCATATTCCGAAGCATTAAACGCACCCGGATCGCCGGAGATCGGCTGAGTGCAGGCTCTACCCGTGACGCATTGACGCTGGATCGCGTAAGTAGTCCGCGCCCCTCCCTGCTGGATCACATGGGCCAGCTCGTGTGCGAGAAGCTCCCGCCCGACACTGTCATGCGGTGCATACCGGCCCTGCGCGAACACGATATTCTGCCCACTCGTATACGCCAGAGCGTCGCCCGACGCGGCGGATCTGGCTGCTCGGTCGTCGCGGTGCACGCGAATCTGTCCGAAGTCATGTCCGAAACGTGGCTCGAAAAATGCTCGGGTGGCGCGGTCAAGTGAGTGGCCCTGGGAGGCCAGCACGTCTTCCACAATCGGCGGGACTCCAGTCGTCGCGCCCCCCCCGAGGCCATTCACCCGGAGTCGAACGAGCGAGGCCGGTGTGCTGTGCCGCGCCGCTGTCACCGAGGCTGGTTGCCCCATCTTCAATACCTGTTCGGCCACGCGATCGGCTTCTTCTTCGTACTCATCGCCGGGATTTCCGATGGCAAGCCGGTTCTGGATCGGTCTTCCCAACCACTTGCGGCTCTTGCAGGATTCGCACTCCCCGCTCAGCTCCGCCGAACCGCCGCACGCGCATTGCCGCCGGATGAATAGACCGGACGGCGGGTTCGTGGGCGCCTTCGCGGCGGTCTGCACGGCGGCAGTCGTACTCACCGTCCTAATCCCTTTCCGATCCCATTTGCAGTGTCCTGACCCACCCGTCGTGGATTCGTTTCGCCGCTCAACGAGATCGCCTTCGTCCGAAGACGCGGCACCTCACCCAGGCTCGCAAGCCGCTCCGCCATGCCCGGCTCCGCGAGCAGCAGCGACAGTTGCTCCTGGAGTCCCTGTGCGACGGCGTGCCGATCCTCGAAGCGGAAGCCTTTCAGCACGAGGCTCTGGATATTCACGACGACCCGCCTCATACCCACCCCCTGGTTTCAGCGTCAGCTAATGGACGTTCGCGTTTGGCCGCTTCGGTGTGCGCCGCCTGCAGGAGATGTTTCATGCCCACCGCTGCCCCTTCATCCGCCGCCAGGAACGCGGCATTGATGGCGATGCTCCGGATATTGCCGCCGGACATACTGAGTCTGGCGAGTTTGGCATGATCGAGCTGCTCCACCGGGGTGGCAGCGGGAAAGATGCGTCGCCAGATGAGTTCGCGCTGTTGCTGATCGGGAAAAGGAAACTGCACCACGAAACTGAGACGGCGAGAGAACGCGACATCGAGCGCCGCCTTCATATTGGTCGTCAAAATCGCCAGTCCGCGGTAGGCCTCCATCCGCTGCAAGAGATAACTCACCTCGATATTCGCGTACCGATCATGGCTGTCGCGCACCTCGCTGCGTTTCCCGAACAGTGCATCGGCTTCGTCGAAGAGCAGCATGGCCCCGCTGGTCTCCGCCGCGTCGAACACGCGCCGCAGGTTACGCTCTGTCTCGCCGATGTATTTACTCACGACCCCGGAGAGATCGATGCGGTACAGATCGAGATGCAGTTCGTTCGCCAGAACTTCCGCCGCCATGGTTTTGCCCGTGCCGCTTTCCCCCGCAAACAGAGCACTGATGCCAAGGCCGCGCACCCCCTTCCCGGCAAAGCCCCACTGTTGATAGACGAGCAACCGGTGCTTCGCATGAGCAGCGATCTGCCGCAAGGTACGCTGCTGCGTGTCCGGTAACACCAGGTCGTTCCACCCCGAGACCGGGTCCAAGCGCTGCGCCAGATCGTCCAGCCGGGAACGGCTCACACTGCGACAGGCGTTCCACAACATACTGTCCGCCTGACCACCGGCGACAGCCACATCCCCCAGGCCGGCGCCGGCCGTCAGGATCGCTCTCGCACTCAAGGAGAACTGGGAGGCCACACCGTCGAGCGTTCCGTTCATGTGTGCCGTGGCCGAACCCAGCACCTGCTGCCACAATTGCTTCTGCTCGGTAGCGTCCGGCTTGTTGACCACAAATCGGATGGTGGCCCATTTGCACGAGGGCACGTCGCGGCCGGCGATGAACAATGGATTGTTGCCGCGCTCCGCGAGATGGGTGACCGCCTTCGACGGCATGCCGTCATGGCAATGGATCAGGAGAATCGCGCCCAGCAAAGCCGCTTCCCGTTGCCACAAGATCGCGAAGGCCTCAGCCTCAGCGGAATGGGCGGGTAAATCCTCGCTCTGCACCGCGTACAGCTGCACGTGCAACTGGGCGGCCACGGCCGCGGCTACGTCGGCCTGCCCGTCAATATCGTCACCTGACAGCAGGACCACAGGATAGGACGAGGAGTGTTCCCGCAACCGCGCCGTCAGGGACTCGCACATGTGCCGATGATTCGCCGCCATGACCTGCGGGGCCGGCACGAGGCTGAGCAGCGGCTGCAGGCGCGGATCGAGATAGTTGACGCCGGCCAGGTAATGCAGCACCCGTTCGTCGATGCGCAATCTTCCGTTCACCAGCCCGGCACTGTCATCGACTTCCAGCAACCGCCACCGCCGCAACGGCGCCATCGCCGCCAACGCGCTCCAGTGCGAATGGTCCAGCGCCGCCAAGGCCAGGCCGAACGTAGCCTGCGGTCGCGACACCTGCGATTGGCCTAAGGCCGCTGCGCACATACGCCCAAGCTCCGCGTCCATTTCCACTCCGGCCACCAGGAGTAAGACGTCGCGCTCGAAAGGGCTCAACCCGAACAACTCGGTCAGGGTATCAATGGCCGCCGAGACAGGAAGCGCGGCCTGCGCCGCCTCCACGCGCGCTGCAACGATTTGCTCATCATGTTCGGCACCCAGCCGCAGTTTCAGACGGGAAAACTCGGCCACCAGATAGGCTTGATTGGCATCACACCATGCGGCGGATGTTGCGGCGGTTTTCATGTGATCGTCACCCGATAATTGTAAAACGCCGGCGGAACGGCCGACCGATCGATGATCGGACTGTCGATACCATCCACTCGCAACCGGAGGAGGAACTCTCCGATCGGGGCGTCAGGAACGTCCACGGTCAGCGTGCCCGTTGCCACCGTGATCGGTCCGACCGTGACTTCCCGCGTGCCCAACAGCAGCGAGACCGACTGCCCCGGGTGAATTTGCGGCTGCACCGAAAGCGCGATCGTGGCCACTCCGCTGCCGTCCCGTGCGACCGCGATCGGCAACGCCGTCGTGATCTCCGGAGCAATCAATAGTGCCAGGGCATTGCTGGTGCGTGGCATGGATTCACCCGGACGAATGACCTGCAGCGCCAGTTGATACAACCCTGCCGGCACGGTCGGCACCGTAAACGTGGTCTTGATACTGCTTCCTCCCCCTGCAGCCGGCACGGCCTGACTGATCCCAAAACGGCTGTTCGAGAGGAGGATTGTTGGATTGGCGCCATCGAGGTGATGCCCCGTAAGTTCGACCGTCGCACCGACCGTCGCAGCCGGCTGTCCGTTGGTCGCAGCCGCAGCCTGAATGGTGGGGAAGGGCGGAAGGAGATCCGCCTGCACCACCACGCCCCGCTCCAGGTGGGTGACCGGGTCAACAGGCCCGCGGGTCAGCACAGGCAACGTCGGCCTCGTCGGCTTTGTGGACTCAATCAGCACAACTGTTGCGACATAGGCTGCCGAGGGCCGGTAATGAGACTGCACGGCGGTCCAGAGCTTCGACATTTCTTCGCTGCTCAGAGGGTCCGGCACCAACTTGATCTGCTCTACCTGATCGGCCAGCCCGCACTCAGCTAAGGCCCTAAGTGCCGGCGGCAAAGTGGTATCAACCGACGGCGAGGGTGTCAGCGCCGCCGTAATGGCTTTGCGATCCAGCACCGGGACTTCATGCAGCAATTGCATCGCGTACCCGAGCAAAATTTCACTCCCCAATTCTTCTGCGCTATACGCACTGAGCAGGTAATGCAGATCCAGAGCCAGCGGCGGATTGCTGAGGCGCTGCGTGCCCGATCCGTCGCGAGAGGGCAACGCGTGATTGCGCCAGCCGGTATTGAACGTGACTTGATGGAGAAAGAGATTCAACTGGGTGCTTTCGGTGCCGTTGGCCGGCACCACGCGATCCGGAGGCAGCGCACTCACCGTGACCGTACTGCCGAGCAGCCCGCTGACATTGTGATTGATCAATCCGTCGTTGAGCAGATCACGCAGCACCGCAGTCACTCCGGCGATAGCCAATGCGCTGCTCACGGTCGTCCCCCCTGACGACGCGTCAAATAGTCTTCCAATGACATCGCCGGCCGGCGAGATCCGGGCTTCCGCTTTGTGTCAGGCGCTGTGGACACTGCCGTCACTTCAATGCGTCCGATGGTGACCTCTACGGGAGGTTCGGTCGAAGCCGCGTTGATGTGCTGCGTCTTTCGACCCGTGCCTAACTCAGACGCCAGCGAAGGCGGGGCTGCAACGGAGGAACGGGGCATAGCTTGACGAGTCTCCACCAGCCGCGGCGGCGATTCGATACGGGCCGTAGGAAGCGGCGGCGCGGAGCCGAGGTGACCTGCGATGTTCTGGTGGGTCGTCCCCATCTGACGACCCGGTGCCAGGGTGTGAATCGTGACCGAACTCACCTGCGGGGGTGCGAGCGTCTCATGGGTCGGCTGAGGAACGACTGCCGGGGCATTCCCCCCCAACCGCGCAGGCGATGATTCGGCTTGGCGCGAACCTGGCGTAGCGCGCGGGGTCGGCCGTGAAACAGAAGCCGGCGCTCGCCGCTCCCGTTGACGAGTCCGCGTCAGGAGCTCGCCTTCGTGATCGCCCTGGCGGATGGATGCCGATGGCGCTTCGCTTGCGCCAGCCTGCGGCAACGACGAATCGAGCACCGGAAAATCGGACGGCTCTGTCCGACTCCCTGTCGGTGCGAACATCGATGGAGTTCGTGGCTGCACCATTGCCAGCGCCCCGGTCTGTCGCTCGACCAGTCTGGTCACAAAATCACTCATGAGAGGGCCATCTCCACATACAAGCCACGACGCTGATGGCTCAATCCAAGAACTTCTTTCTCCGTCCATCCGTAGGTGCGGGCCAAGAGGTCGACTTCCTGCACGAGTCGCCGGCTGCGGGTATGCAGTTCATTCCAGAAGAACGTCACGATATCGAACAGCGCCTGCCACTGCTGCCCGCACAACTCGCATCGCAAATCGATGAGCACCTCGGCCAGCGGATCCAGTTCGCCCAATCGTCCGGCAAGGTCAACTCCATCCGGTCCCGTCCACACCGTCGCCGCACTATCTTCAGTTTCTCCACGGATGCATCGGGACAGGATGATCTGTCGCGCCTGTTCCGGATCGGCAGCGGTGATCGCCAGTGCCAGGTCTCGACTGGTCGGCCTGCGCAACTCCCAAGAACAACCGCCCAGCTCTACCGTCGTCCACGTCTCGGCAGAGCCGGCTCCCGATGACAACAACGCGTCGCACGAGAGTTCGAATTCGAGGCCGTTGCGGCAAGCCGGGCATTCCGCATAGGCCTCGATGCGGTCGCCGATGGTCTGCCGACGAAGCGCTAACACCCTCGCATCTCGCTCCCCGACCGGCCATTCACACATCGACTCGAACGACTGCTCGGGATAGGCATACCGCAGCAGGAGCAAGGCTTGATCGATGGGATGACGGCCTGTCCCCTGTTCCCACAGGTCCAACAAGGCAGCGGACGACAAACCCTGAACGGATTCCTGCATCATGCTTATGGTTCCGTAAAGGTGGGCTCAGACGGTTCCACGACTTCGTAGTCGCGCTCCCAGCCTTCGTTCTCGAGCTTGAGCGTCTGGATCGCCACCGCGTTGGCATTGGCGTCAAGATCCGGCTGCGCTTGATACTCCGAGACCCAGCAACGGAAGACCTTATAGGCGATCGCCAATTGTCCGGCTTCGTTGTACAGCTCGATGATGATGTCTTTGCGGAAATCCTTCAGGGATACTTCCGCGCCCAACCCGGAACCGAAATTCCAGACCTTGTTGGCCCATTGTTCGAAGGCCGTATCATGTGTGACACCGCGTTCGAGCGTAATAGCCTCGAACTTGGTGCGTCCCGGCGACTTGCGGCTACTGCTGGGGTCGCCGCCTTCACGATGCTCGACCACTTCGGTGGACCGCTTGAGGGAACCGACCTTACTCACACCGGCCACGTAGCGCCCATCCCATTTCACGCGAAATTTGAAATTCTTATACGGATCGAATCGAGTCGTGTTCACAGTGAACTGCGCCATACATTCCTCCTCTTAGGTCGCGATCTGGCCGGCCATCTGCTGCAACTTGATGACGACAAACTCGGCGGGCTTGAGCGGGGCGAACCCGACGACGATGTTGACGATGCCGAGGTTGATATCGTTCTGCGTGGTGGTCTCCTTGTCGCACTTCACGAAATACGCGTCCCGAGGCGCCGTGCCTTGAAACGCCCCCTGCCGAAACAGGTTGTGCATGAAGGCCCCGAGGTTCAGCCGGATCTGCGCCCACAACGGCTCGTCGTTCGGCTCGAACACCACCCACTGTGTCCCTCGGTAGAGACTTTCCTCCAGGAAGAGCGCCAGCCGACGGACCGGTATGTACTTATATTCGTCCGCCGCCGCATCGGCGCCTCGCATGGTCCGGGAGCCCCACACCACCCGTCCATGCACCGGAAACGTACGCAGACAGTTGATACCCAGCGGATTCAGCAGCCCGTTTTCTGCATCCGTCATATCGAGTTGAAGGCCGGCCACACCGCCCAACGAGGCATCGAGCCCAGCCGGCGCTTTCCAGACCCCGCGCTGCGTGTCGGTGCGCGCCATGATGCCGGCGATGGTTCCGCAGGGGACAAAGGTATCGATTTGGCCGCCCAGTTCGGAGTCGGCCTGTTTGATGCGCGGGAAATAGATCGCCGCATTCCGCGCCATATCCCCATTCAGGTTCATGCCCGCCGCCCCGCTTTGTGCCGCACTCACCGTCGTCCAGCCTGCCTTGGGGTCGACGAGCAACATCGCCCGACGTTTCACACAATACCCAAGGGCCTCTTGATACACGTCATCCGGCACATCACCGCCGCGCGCATCCGGCAGCATGCAGAGCAGGTTGAAGAGATCGACTTTCTCCAGTTGATACAGGCCGGTCTTCCCTGATTGACTCCCCTTGTACGTGGCGGCATCCAGCGCGGCGCTATCGACCGCCACATCCGTCGTGGCCGTAGTTTTTGCAGGAGTGGATCTACTCGCGTTAGTCCACACGTCGGCATCGGTCAACGCCCCCGCGTGAGCCGTCGGCGAGGTGTTCGACGGCAACACGGCCGTCACCCGCACCAGGGTCGACTCCGCCGCCAGCACACGGTCCGCGCGTCGCGCACTTTCTTTGGTCGTCAGGTTCAAGAACGTTTCGGTTCGGCCGGTTCCCCCGTCCCGCACGGTCAGGTCAAACAGATCGGCCGGCTGCACACCCAACCGCGTCGCCACCGCGATTAGATTGGGATCAGTGACCGGTTTCTTATCCACACGCACTCTCACCTGCATACCCCAGGCGCCTTCCGACGCGGCCTGCAACGTCAGATTGGGAATCTCATACGTCGCTTTACTGGCGCTTCCCACGGTGGCCTTGTAGAGCCGGACGATCACGGCCTGCCCTCCACCGTTGAGGAAGAAGTCGCGCACCGCATAACTCAACGTCATGTCCCGATGGAGTCCTCCGTACACGCGCTCGTAGTCGGCGAAACTCGTGATGGTCACCGGCTGGTCGGCCGGGCCACGCAAGGCTTTTCCGACAAACCCGGTGATCGAGGTTGCGACGCCTGTAATGGTGCGTACACCGCTTGGTAGTTCTTCGATGTAGACGCCCGGATAGGTTGGTTGCACTGGCATGCTCATCCTCCTCGGCTTAAGAAATTCGCGTTCTGTTCTGGCTCACAAATTCACGGATCTCGTTCAGGTGCGCGTGGTTCAGGCTGTAAATCGGATGACCCGACGTGGCTCGCTTCAGAATCCATCCGCGTGTCACCAGATCTTCCACCGTTTCAATCGCGATGCGCTCGTCCGGGCAAGGTTTAGCAATCCACCAATGGATCACGCCTTCCATGGTGTCCTTCGCGCCGGGATGGCGAACCAGGTAGTCGAGAATGCTATGCCTGATAACTGCATCCTGTGATTCCATCCGGATCTGTCCCCGCAGGTGCGGTGCGCGATGGGCCTAGGATCGGGACGAGCAAAAGCAATGCCATTAGGGAAAATCCATGTGGGCGCGGGTTATTTGATACTCGAGTCATGAAAGTGCGGCAATCCTGCCGCACCTGAATCGTGAGAAGAATCGTGAAAGCGCGTTGAAATTCAGTGCGATGACTGGTGCGGCACAATCGCCGCAGCGCTGGGGAGATCAGGCATGCCCGTCGAATGGCTGATGGAGCGAGGGCGGATACGTTCCGATTGGCCCCGGCCCGTCTTGCTGAAAGGACACCCGGTCAATTCCGTATTTGCGAAGCAGCCGTTGAAAACTGCGGCGCTCCTTTCCCGCCGCTTTGGCGGCATGTGTCACATTCCCCCGGAACGTCACCAGGGTCTTGACGAGATAGGCTCGCTCGGCATCCATGCTGGCAGAGTTCTTCACGGCGCGAAGCGAGCCGTTCAGCGGAGTGGTCTTCGACGTGTCGACGGCACACTCAATGTCCTGCGCCCGAATGGTGGCGGACGGGCACATCACGACGGCGCGCTGCAGCGTGCTTTCCAGTTCCCGCACATTCCCCGGCCAGACATGGGCGAGCAGCTTTTGAACGGCCGCTTCGGACAGCAGGCGCGGGCCCTGACCATCGGCCCGTCGAAGACGTTCCAAGAATCGCCTGGCCAACAAGGGAATGTCTTCTGCCCGATCACGTAAGGGCGGCACGACCAACGACAATACGTTCAGACGGTGAAAGAGATCTTCCCGGAATTGCCGGTTGGCCACGGCATCCCGCAGATCGACGTTGGACGCGGCAATGATTCGCACATCGGCCAACTTGGTGCGCGAACAACCTAAGGGGCGATACTCCCGATACTGCACGAAGCGCAGCAGTTTCGCCTGCGCATGCGGATTCAGCGCATCCACCTCATCCAGGAACAGCGTCCCGCCCTCGGCTTCTAGGACCAATCCTCCCTGTTCCTGCGCCGCGCTGGTATAGGCGCCTTTGGCATGCCCGAACAATTCGTTCTCAAACAACTGATCCGGGAGGGCGGCACAATTGATGGGGATGAATGCATGGTCTTTTCGCGCACTGGAATAGTGAATGGCTCGGGCAAAGACCTCCTTGCCCGTCCCCGTTTCTCCCTGCAACAACACGGGAGCATCCACAGCGGCGAAGAGAGGAATTTTTTCCACCTGCGCTTGAAAGATGGCGCTTTCCCCGACCAGGGAATGCCCTCGCAGAGGGCGCGACGCACCAAGACTGCAGCGACCCTGCTGAAGATCCTGCGTCAACACGCGGCGCACTCGTAGCGCTAATTCCCGTCCGTCCAGCGGGCACAGGATAAAGTCACGGAGGCTCGGCGGAATGTCCTGCGGAATCAGATCCAAGCCAGCTCGTTGCTCACCGATGACTCCGACAATAGGCAC
>WBZX01002214.1_pt1 | contig 13503 bp, 9 predicted proteins | sample 5204211 | NCBI WGS metagenome assembly WBZX01 (sample SAMN12344362, study PRJNA552823) | activated sludge metagenome | biome: Activated sludge suspended growth; feature: Nitrification reactor; material: Wastewater; isolation source: activated sludge from nitrification reactor of wastewater treatment...
ACGTTGCCGTACTGCTCGACGCACTTCACCAGCTCGGGGATGCAGCTCTTCGGATCCACGCCCGGGCTCTGCGGCAGCATGGCCGCGGGGATGAAGTGATCCGGAAACAGCTGCGCGACGCGGAAGCAGAGCTCGTTGCAGATCGCCGCCCAGGTGGCAGACACCTCGAAGTCGCCGATGTGGTGCGCCATGAAACTGGCGCGCGGGCTGAAGACCGTGAGGTCGGAGCCGCGCTCCTTCATCTTCGCCAGCTGGTTGCTGACGATGGTCTCGCGGATCTCGTCGTCGGAGAGCTTCAGCTCGCTCGCCTTGGGCCTGGCCGCCGGATCCTTGATGCCGGCAATCTGGCGGTTGCGCCACTCTTCCAGCGCCTTGGGCGCGGTGGTGTAGTGGCCGTGGATGTCGATGATCATCGTGGTGCTCCCAGGAATTTCCTCAGGCCGGCTCCATGCCCTGCGCCCGTTTGGCCTCGGCCGTCTCGGGCGAGGCCATGAAGGCCAGCAGCGCACGCGCCGCCGCGCTCTGCGTGGCCGCCGTGCAGATGCCGGCGGAGAAGATGGTGTCGATGCGGATCGCCTCGGGCAGATCGCCCACGAGCGTGATGCCTTGCAGATGGATCAGCTCCGAGCGCTGCTGGAAGCCGAGTTCGACCTCGCCGCCGGCCACCAGCGCGCCCACCGGCACGCCGGCGCGCGCCTGCACGAGGCGCCCTTCGAGCTGCGCCGCGATGCCCCAGCGCTCGAACAGCTTGAGCAGCGCCGTGCCGCTCGGGCCGGTGGAGTAGCCGATGCTGCGGGCGGCCAGCACCGCCGCCTTCACCGAAGCCTCGCTGGAAAGATCCGGCCGCGGCGCGCCGGCCTTCACCGCCACGGCGACGCCGGAGTGCACCAGGTCGACCACGCTGCCGGCCATCACGCGGCCCGCGTCGACCAGCTTGGCCAAGGCATCGGAAGCCAGCACGACCACGTCGAAGGCCTCGCCGTCCTGCACGCGCCTGGCGGCATCGACGCCGCCGACCGATTCGATCGCCACCGCCCAGCCGCTGCGCTGCTCGTAGGCACGCGCGAGCTCGGCCAGCAGGGCGCGCGTGGCCATCGAGGAGATGCCGGTGATGCGGGAAGCCATGGCGTGCTCACGTGCTCGCGGACGAGCTGGAGGAAGGGAGGCCGATTCTGCGGCGCGCCCCGGGCAAGGCCCAAGCGATCACCCCGCTAGCAGTTATCGCATCCTGTTATGGACGCGCGCCCGCCGCGCCGACGCCGGACACCACCAGCTCGCGCAGCAGGCGCGTCGCCTGCTTGAGCAGCGGCGTGGCCGGCTTGTGCGCCGATACCGCCATGCACAGCGTGCTGCGCAGCACGCTCTCGGCCAGCGGCCGCATGCGGAAGGCTGCGGCCTGGCCCGAGGCCGCGATCGCGCTGGGCGCCAGCACCGCGTGGCCGTGGCCGCTGCGCACCAGCTCGAGGATGGCGCTGACGCTGGACACCTCGTAGGCGATATTCAGCTTCAGCCCGGCCAGCGCCGCCTGCGTCTCCAGCAGCTTGCGGATCGCGTGGCTGGGCTCGGGCAGCACCAGCGGCAGCTTCACCAGCTCGGCGAAGGGCAGCGGCGCCGCCTTGCCGCGCGCCGCGCCCTTGGCCATCGCCTTCGTCGCCGCGCTGACCAGGCCCAGCGGCTCGTCGAGCACGTGGATGGTCTCGATCGCCGGGTTGGCGTCGGGGTTGTGGATCAGGCCGAGGTCGACGCGGCCGGTCGAGATCCACTCGACGATGTGCGCCGACAGGCCTTCGACGATGGCCAGGCGCGCACGCGGCAGGTGCTGCTTGAAGGCATCGACCAGCGGCAGCGTCAGCATGCGGCCCATGCTGGGCGGCAGGCCGATGACGATGCGGCCGGTGGCCTCGCCGCGGTTGGCGCTGATGTCCTCGCGCGCATGCGCGACCAGCTGCAGGATGCTCACCGCGTGGTCGTACAGGCGCTTGCCCGCCTCGGTGAGCAGCACGCCGCGGCCGGTGCGCTGCAGCAGGGTCACGCGCAGGTCGGTCTCGAGCAGGCGCACCTGGCGGCTCAGCGCCGGCTGCGCCACGTCCAGCTCGATCGCGGCCTTGCTGAAGCTGCCCATCTCGGCAACGCGGACGAAGTAGCGCAGCTGGGTGAGGTTCATTCGATGGCGTGGCCTTCGCGGCGACTGTAGCGCACCCCCTTCCGGGGGCACTCGGCTTGCCGCCGCGCGGGGGAAAGACGCCGGCGCGGCCGCTTCGAACAATGGCCGCATGTCGCTCGCCATCGTCCACAGCCGCGCCCTCGACGCGCTGCGCTCGCCCGCCGTCACGGTGGAAGTGCATCTCGCCAACGGCCTGCCCGGCGTCACCCTGGTCGGCCTCGCCGACACGGAGGTCAAGGAGGCGCGCGAGCGCGTGCGTGCCGCGCTGCAGACCAGCGCACTGGAATGGCCCATGAACAAGCGCATCACCGTCAACCTGGCGCCCGCCGATCTGCCCAAGGAATCGGGGCGCTTCGACTTGCCGATCGCCATCGGCATCCTCGCCGCCAGCGGGCAAGTCGACGCGACGAAGCTCGAGGCCTTCGAATTCGCCGGCGAACTCTCGCTGGCCGGCGAACTGCGCCCGGTGCGCGGCGCACTGGCGATGGCGCTGGCTGCGGCGCACGAGAGCGGCGGCGCGCAGCGCGCGATGGTGCTGCCGGCCGAGAGCGCCGCGCAGGCCGCACGGGTGGCCGGCGTGCGCGTGCATGCAGCAGCCCATCTGCTCGACGTCGTGCGCGCACTGCAACCGGGTGATGCCACCGAGCCCCTGCCGCTGGCACAGGCCGAGCCCGATGCAGCACCGACGACCTGGCCCGAGCTGCGCGACGTGAAAGGCCAGGCCGGCGCCAAACGCGCGCTGGAGATCGCTGCGGCCGGCGGCCACGGCGTGCTGATGGTCGGCCCGCCGGGCAGCGGCAAGTCCATGCTGGCGCAGCGCTTGCCCTCGCTGCTGCCGCCGCTGACGCACGACGAGGCGATGGAATCGGCCGCGCTGCTCAGCCTCACGGCGCAGGGCGCGCTGCCGCGCTGGGGCGAGCGGCCGTATCGCGCGCCGCATCACAGCGCGTCCGCGGCGGCGCTCGTCGGTGGCGGTTCACCACCGCGGCCGGGCGAGATCTCGCTGGCGCATCACGGGATCTTGTTCCTAGACGAACTGCCGGAATTTCCGCGACACGCCCTGGAGGCTTTGCGCGAGCCCCTGGAGACCGGTCGCGTGACGATCTCGAGAGCGGCGCGGCAGAGCGATTTCCCTGCGCGCTTCCAGCTGATCGCGGCCATGAACCCCTGCCCTTGTGGGCACCTGGGCAGCCTGCAACGCGAGTGCCGCTGCAGCCCCGACGAGGCCGCGCGCTACCAGGGCCGCTTGAGCGGCCCGCTGCTCGATCGCATCGACCTGCAGGTGGAAGTGCCGGCGGTGCCGCTGGCGGCGCTGGCCAGCGCGCCCGATGGCGAACCGAGCGCGGCCATCGCCGCGCGCGTGGCGGCGGCGCGCGAGCGCGCGCTGCAGCGCCAGGGCGTGCTCAACCACGCGCTGGCGGGCGAGGCGCTGCAACGCCACGCCGCGCTCGACGCGAGCGGTTCATCCTTCCTGGAAAGTGCGGCGCAGCGCCTGGGCTGGTCGGCGCGCGGCTACCACCGCACGCTGCGCGTCGCGCGCAGCATCGCCGATCTGGCCGGCAGCGCAGCCATCACGCTGCCGCAGCTCGCCGAGGCGATCCAGTACCGGCGCGTCTTGGTGTCACGCTGATCAGCCCTGCTGCGCCGGCAGGGCGCGCAGCTTGTTGCCCTCGACGACGACACGCTCGCCGACATGGGCCGAAGCCGCCTGCTCGATGCTGCGCAGCGAGCCGTCGTCCATGCGCACCTTCACCAGGTGCACGGTCGTGCTCTTGCTGCGCTTCTCGATCTCGTTGCCGGCCACGCCGCCGCCGACGGCGCCGAGCACCGTCATCGCCTTGCGGCCGTTGCCGCGGCCCATCTGGTTGCCGACCACCGCGCCGAGCACGCCGCCGGCCACGGCGCCGACGCCGCTGGCTTCGCCCTTGCGCGTGACGGCCTGCACCGATTCGATCACGCCGCAGTCGTGGCACACCGCGGCCGCCTGCGGCGCGGCGGCGAGCTTGTGGTTCGCGGCGTCGGCCGTCTTGCCCGCGGGGGCAGCGGCTTCCTTGGCCGGCACCGCCTGGCCGGCCGGCGCAGGCAGGCCGTTGTGCACCAGCATGCCGGCACCGGCGGCCAGCGAGGCCGCGCCGAGCACGCCGGCGATCAGCCACACGGTGCGCGAAGGAGCGGCACCGGGCGCAACCGCACCCGGGGAGTTGGAGTCGAGGCTCATGTCATGAATCCGAGATTGCGAGTGGAGAAGTTTGCAAGGTTCGGGAAGACATCGAGCAACTGAGTGTCACTGAGCCCGAACCACCTGCCGAGCGTGGCGCCGAGCTGGTCGACCGAGGTGGTGGGCAGCAGCGCGCCGTTGCCGATCTGGTCGGGGCTGCTGTCGAAGTTGTTGTTGGCGGCGTTCTTCGTGCCGTAGACCGGGAACGTGCCGTACAAGTCGCCGCCGCGCACCGCGCCGCCCATCACGAAGTGATGCGCACCCCAGCCGTGATCGGTGCCGTCACCGTTGCTCGTGAAGGTGCGGCCGAAGTCGCTCGCCGTGAAGGTGGTGACGTTGTTGCGCATGCCGAGCGCGCCCAGCGTGTCGTCGAAGTAGCGCAGCGCATGCGCCAGGCGCGCCATCAGCTGCGCGTGGTTGCTGTTCTGCGCGTCGTGGGTGTCGAAGCCGCCCAGGCTGACGAAGAACACCTGCCGCTTCGTGCCGACGTCGGCATTGCCGCTCGCCTCGATGAGGCGCGCCACCACCTGCAGCTGCTGCGCCAGCGGGTTGGCGATCGTCGTGCCGGGGTTGTTCGGATCGGTGTAGCGCAGCTTGGGGTCGTTGTTGGCGTTGTAGCTCGTGCCGCTGGCCGGCGCGGTGCCGAACAACGGGTCGCTGGCCGGCTTGAGCGCATTGCGCAGCAGCGATTCGGCCTGCATCGAACGCGCCGCCACCGCGGCGAGATCCATCTCGAGCAGGTGGCCGCCGCGCGTGGTCTGCACGATGCGCTCCATCGCCTGGCCCACCGCCGCCGAGCCGTAGACCTGGCCGCTGGCATTGGTGCCGAGGCGGATCGCGCCGTTGCTCGTCACCTGGTACTGGCGCACCTCGTTGCCCGACAGCCAGACCGCGTTGCCGCCGGCGGTGATCGAGGTGAAGACCGTGCGCGAGTTCATCGACGCGAGCAGGTCGCCCATGCGGCCGCCCCAGCCCACCGTCGCGCCTTCGGGGTGGAAGGACTGCCAGGTATTCTGTTGGTCGTTGTGCGAGAACAGGTTCACCGGCTTGGGATGCGAGGCGCTTGCGTACTGCGTCTTGTTGGTCGGCAGGATCAGCGTGCCGACATTGGGCAGGATCGCCAGGCGCTTGTCGGTGTCGAACATGGCCTGCAGCGCGCCCATCGCCGGGTGCAGCGCGAAGCTGCGGCCCTGCGCATTGGCCGGCGCGATGGGCAGCACGCCGCCCAGCCGCGCCGGCGAGCCGTTGGCGGCGCCGGCGTTGGCGGCCGTGCCGGCGGCGAGCAGCGCGATCGGGTCGGGCGCCTGGTTGCGCAGCGTCGTGTAGTTGGCGAACGAAGCGGCGTCGGTCGGCAGCACCATGTTGATGCTGTCGTTGCCGCCGAACAGGAACAGGCAGACGATGGCCTTGTAGTCGGCGGCGGCCTGCGCCGAGGCCGTGCCGATCGCCGCCAGGTTGAGGGCCAGCGGGCCGCCGGCCGCGCCGATCGCCGACATCAGGCCGGCGTGGCGCAGGAACAGGCGGCGCGATGCGTTCATCGTGCTCATGGCAATCTTCTCCCCGCTCATTTCTGGACCTGGAACTCGGGCGACACCACCGTGAGGAATACGGCGGCGTTTACGCGGGTCCGCTTGGCGGCGTCGATCTGCGCCTGGTTGCTGCCCGTGCTGTTGAGCGCGGGAATCGTGATGGCGCCCACCGCGGTGACGATCTCGGTCTTGAGCGCATCGGGCATGCCGCCGGGCACCAGCTTGTCGCCCACCTGCTGCACCAGGTCGGCCGGCTTGTCGGCCAGCGCGAGTTCGGCGCTGAAGCCGGGCTGCAGGTCGCGGCGGGTGACCTGCGCGCCGTTGACCGTCACCGTGGCGCTCGCGCCGAAGCCGGAGGAGATGCCGTCGCGCATGTAGTTGACGTAGCCGGCCGCGGTGGTCTCCTGCGCCAGCGCCATCTCGGGCGCCACCAGGCCGGCCGCGGCCGCCTGCGTGCCCGGCGCCACGTAGCCGGGGCGGTAGAAGTTGAACACCGAGGGCGAGCGCATCGCGGTCTGGCCGAGCGAGCTGCCGGCGTTGTCGGTATTGCCGACGCGGTAGCGCCCCGAATCGGAGGCGTAGCCGAAGCCGCGCAGCAAGGCCGACAGGCGCAGCACGGGCTCGCGGATCTTGCCGCTGCGATCGGACGTGGCGCGTGCCTCCGGATTCAGCAGCACGGCCTTGAGCACCGCCTTCATGTCGCCGCGCACGCCGGCGCCGTTGTTGTTGAATGCGCCGGCCACCGCGGCCACGTAGGCCGGGCTGGGGTTGCTGGTGACGAAGCGCTGGATCAGTTGCCGGCCGATGAAGGGCCCGACGTTGGCGTGGTTGTAGAGCGCATCGAGCGCCGTCTTGAGGCTGGCATTCGGATCGGCCGTGCCCTGCGCGGCGATGGTGGTGCCGAGAAAGCTCTTCTCCTCCATCGCGTGGTACTGCGGGTAGCCGACCATGGGCTTGGTGCTGCGCTCGGGGTCGCTGACGCCGCCCAGCGAGCCGCTGCCGAAGCAGGTGTTGGACAGATCCGCACAGGCCCAGCTCCAGCCGGTGAAGACCTTGGCGAGGCCGGCGATGTCGGCCGGGCCGTAGGTTTCCTTCGGCGCGCCGCCCGCCTGCTTCACCGAGCCGTCGTCGTTGAGCTCCACCAGGCCGATCGAGAACAGCTGCATCACCTCGCGGGCGTAGTTTTCGTCGGGCACGCGGCCGGTGCGCGGGTCGGCCTTGCGGTTGCGGATGCTGGTCAGGTAGGTGCCCATCATCGGGTGCAGCGACACCGCTTCGATCAGCTCGCGGTAGTTGGCCAGGCCCTTGTCGCCCAGCATGTCGAGGTAGTGCGCCACGGCGCGCGGCTCGTTGCCGACGTTGCCATCCTGCAGCGAGATCACGAAGATCTGCGACAGCGCGTAGGCCATGCGCTGGCGCAGCTGGTCGTCGCCGCTCACCGCATGGCGCCAGAAGGCGTTGTAGACGCCGTCCTGGCCGATGGTGGCACTGGTGTTGGTCGGGTCCGCGGCCTTCACCGCGGCGTCCTGCGTCTCCCAGAAGGCGCGGTTGGAACTCGCCGGGCGCGCCAGCTGGTCGTCGATCCAGCCGCGGTAGCCCAGCGCCATCACGCGGTCGACTTCCGCCGCGGTCGGCCCGAAGCTCGCCTGCGTGAGAAAGCGCGCCGCCTCGGCGCGCGAGGCCGGCAGGTCGGCCGGTGGCCCTTCGTCCTTCGAGCCGCCGCAGGCGGCCAGCGCGAGCAATGCGGCCGCGGTGATCAATGCGCGGGTTGGTTTCCCCATCGTCATGTCGTTCTCCCTGAGCAAGGGCGAATTCTTCGCGTGGGGGCGGCGACGCATGTCGCCGGATCGCCGCGGATGCAGCAGCTCTTTACACGCGGATGCACTCTCGCCGCGCGTTGTCGCGCCGGCGTTGCGTCCGCGCGTTGCTCAGAGCAGCGAAGCGAGCGAGCGCTTCACGACCTCGACGTCGAGCGCGCTGCGCGCCGCCCAGTCGGCCAGCTGGTCTTCGCCGACCTTGCCGACGTTGAAGTACGTCGCCTGCGGGTGCGCGAGGTAGAAGCCGCTGACGCTGGCCGCCGGCGTCATCGCCAGGCTCTCGGTCAGGCCCATGCCGATCTCCTCGCACTGCAGCACGCGGAACAGCTCGCGCTTGACGCTGTGGTCGGGGCAGGCCGGGTAGCCCGGCGCCGGGCGGATGCCGCGGTAGCGTTCGGCGATCAGCTCGGCGTTGTCGAGCCGCTCGTCGCTCGCGTAGCCCCAGAACTCGGTGCGCACGCGCTGGTGCAGGCGTTCGGCGAAGGCTTCGGCGAGGCGGTCGGCCAGCGCCTTGAGCATGATGGCGCTGTAGTCGTCGAGGTCGTCGAGAAACTGCTTCTCCTTCTTCTCGACGCCCAGGCCGGCGGTGACCGCAAACAGGCCCACATAGTCGGCCTTGCCGCTGCCCTTGGGCGCGACGAAATCGGCCAGGCAGCGGTTCGGGCGCTTCACGCCGTCGACCACCGGCCTCTCTGTCTGCATGCGCAGGCCGCGCCAGGTCATCAGCACCTGCTCGCGCGATTCGTCGGCGTAGATCTCGATGTCGTCGTCGTTGACGGTATTGGCCGGGAACAGGCCGATCACGCCGCTGGCCGTCAGCCAGCGCCCTTCGATGAGGCGGCGCAGCATGCGCTGCCCATCGGAGAGCACGCGGCGCGCCGATTCGCCGACCACCTCGTCGGTGAGGATGGCGGGGTAGGCGCCGGCCAGATCCCAGGTCTGGAAGAAGGGGCCCCAGTCGATGGCCTGCGCGATCTCGGCCAGATCCTGGTTGCGCAGGAGGCGCCGGCCGATGAACTTGGGCTTGGGCGGCTCGTAGTTCGCCCAGGCTATGGGCGTCTTGTTGGCGCGCGCCGCGGCCAGCGTCACCAGCGGCGTGGCCTTCTTGTTGGCGTGCTGCGTGCGCACGCGCTCGTAGTCGGACTTCAGCTCGTCGATGAAGCCGCGCGCCTTCTCGTCGGAGAGCAGGTCGGAGCACACGCCCACCGAGCGGCTCGCGTCGGGCACGTAGACCACCGGGCCGTCGTAGTGCGGCGAGATCTTCACCGCGGTGTGCACGCGGCTGGTGGTCGCGCCGCCGATCAGCAGCGGGATCTTCTTCACGCGGAAGAACTCGTCGCGCTGCATCTCGGCGGCGACATGCTGCATCTCCTCCAGGCTGGGCGTGATCAGGCCCGACAGGCCGATGATGTCGGCGCCCTCGACCTTGGCGCGCGCCAGGATGTCCTGGCAGGGCACCATCACGCCCATGTTCACCACCTCGAAGTTGTTGCACTGGAGCACGACGGTGACGATGTTCTTGCCGATGTCGTGCACGTCGCCCTTCACGGTGGCGATGACGATCTTGCCCTTGGCGCGCACGTCGCCGCCGGCCTCCATCAAGGCCTGCTTCTCGGCCTCGATGTAGGGCAGCAGGTGGGCCACCGCCTGCTTCATCACGCGCGCGCTCTTCACCACCTGCGGCAGGAACATCTTGCCCTGGCCGAACAGGTCGCCGACCACGTTCATGCCGGCCATCAGCGGGCCTTCGATGACGTGCAGCGGCCGCCCGCCGCCGGCCCGGATCGCGACCCAGGCCTCTTCGGTGTCGGCGACGATGAACTCGGTGATGCCGTGCACCAGCGCGTGGCTCAGGCGTTCGTCCACCGTGCCGGCGCGCCACGCGAGGCGCGCCGAATCGTTCTTGGCCGCGCCCTTGGCGCGCTCGGCGATCTCGACCAGGCGCTCGCCCGCGTCCTTGCGGCGATTCAGCACCACGTCCTCGACGCGCTCGCGCAGCTCGGCATCGAGATCGTCGTAGACGCCGATCATCCCGGCGTTGACGATGCCCATGTCCATGCCGGCCTGGATGGCGTGGTAGAGGAAGACCGTGTGGATGGCCTCGCGCACCGGGTCGTTGCCGCGGAAGCTGAAGCTCACGTTGCTGACGCCGCCCGACACCTTGGCGCCCGGCAGGTGCTGCTTGATCCAGCGCGTCGCCTCGATGAAGTCGACGGCATAGTTGTCGTGCTCCTCGATGCCGGTGGCGATGGCGAAGATGTTGGGGTCGAAGATGATGTCCTCGGCCGGGAAGCCGAGTTCGTCGACGAGGATGCGGTAGGCGCGCGCGCAGATCTCGGTCTTGCGCGCGTAGGTGTCGGCCTGGCCCTGCTCGTCGAAGGCCATCACCACCGCCGCGGCGCCGTAGCGGCGCACCAGGGTCGCCTGGCGCTTGAAGGCCTCCACGCCTTCCTTCAGCGAGATCGAGTTGACGATGCCCTTGCCCTGGATGCACTGCAGGCCGGCCTCGATCACCTCCCACTTGGAGCTGTCGACCATGATGGGCACGCGCGCGATCTCGGGCTCGCCGGCGATCAGGTTGAGGAAGCGCACCATCGCGGCCTTGCTGTCGAGCATGGCCTCGTCCATGTTGATGTCGATGACCTGCGCGCCGTTCTCGACCTGCTGGCGCGCCACCGACAGCGCCTCCTCGAACTGGCCGGCGAGGATCATGCGCGCGAAGGCCTTGGAGCCGGTGACGTTGGTGCGCTCGCCGATGTTGACGAAGAGCGAGCCGGCGCCGATCTCCACCGGCTCGAGACCGGAGAGCTTCATGGGAGGGACGGAGGTGGTGGTCATCGCGGCGCTTCCAGCGGGGCCGCGGCTCACCGCGACCTGTGTGTCGGGTGAGCGCCGTTGGCTGCGGCGCGCGAAGGTCTCGCTGGCGCACCGCCCTGCCCGAGCCTGGCGACCGCAGCGGTCGTCGCAACGCTCCTCGGGCAGGCGCGGATTGTAGGGGAGGCGTGCTCGCGTCGCAGGTCTTGCCCGCGGCGCGGCCATGGGCTGCAATCGGCGCATGCCGAGTCGTTCACCTTGGGTCGTCATCCTCGCTTCCGCCCTGGGCGGCTGCGCGCTGCCGCAATCCGCCCCGCCGCCGCTGCCGCCGCCCGTCAGCGCCGCGCCGCTGCCGGCCGCGCCGGGCAGCGGCTGGGTCTGGTCGGCGCCGCTCGAATCGGCCGGCGCGCGGCTGCGCAGCGCGCTGGCGGGCTCCGGCGCCGAGGTGTCGCAGACGCCCGACCAGCGCCTGTGGATCGCCTTGCCGGGCGAGGCCGTCTTCCCGGCCGGGCGCAGCGCCGTGACGCCGGCGGCCGGCGCGTGGCTGGACAAGATCGCCGCGGCGCTGCGCGGCCTGCCGCGCGCCGAGCTGCAGATCGTCGGCCCCACCGATGCGCGGGGCGCGGGCGGCCAGGCCCTGGCGCTGGACCGCGCCGCCAGCGCGCGCGACTGGATGGTGGTGCGCGGCGTGGCGGCGCAGCGCATGGCCGTCTCGGGAGCGGACCCGCGCGGCCGCGCGCCGGCCGTCGATGGCCGCTTGCACATCCTCGTCGGGGAGCGTGCCACGCCCTGAGCATGTGCGCGCGCCGCGCGGGCTCAAGTCGGCTTGCTGCAGTGCCGAAAAACCGCCGAGTTACCGAACGTCATGGCCTACCAACCGCTTCCCCCGGACGTGCTGCGCGCCGGTTTCCCGACCCTGTTCGCGCTGCGCGACAAGAGCGGCTGCCTGCTCGTGCCCAAGGGCACCATGATGGATGCGGATCAGCTCGAGCAGCTCGCCGCGCGCGACCTCTACGTCGACGACCAGGACGGTGAAGCGCTGCGCCGCGCCATCGCCGGCAAGGTGCACCAGCTGGTGCGCAACGACGAATTGCTCGGCCGCATCGCCCAGGCGCGCCCCGATTCGCTCGAGCTGGCCGCGCCCTCGGCGGCCGGACGCCGCCGCCTCGACGACGCGCCCACCGACTGGTCCAACCTCCAGGTGCGCCTGGCCGCGCTGCTGCGCGACGCCGCGCAGCCGGATTTCGCCGGCCGCCTGATGCAGCTGCAGAAGACGATGTTCGAGCAGGTCAACAGCGACGCCGACGACGCGCTGCTGCTGCTGGTGCACGCGGCCACGCAGGAGTACCGCGACTACAGCGCCAACCATGCGCTGCTGGTGGCCGTGGTCGCCGAGCTGGCCTCGCGCCACGTGCCGGGCATCACACCGGCGCAGCGGCAATCACTGCGCTGCGCGGCGCTGACCATGAACGTGGCGATGACCGCGCTGCAGAACCAGCTCGCCCAGCAGAGCAGCCCGCTGAACGCCCAGCAGCGCGCCCAGGTCGATGCGCACCCGGCGCGCGCCGTCGAAGCGCTGCGCGGCGCGGGCGTGGACGATGCGCTCTGGCTCGAGGCCGTGCTGCACCACCACGACGCCCCGGGCGGGCCGCTGGCCGGCATGGAGCCGGCGCAGCGCCTCGCGCGCCTGATCCGCCGCGCCGACGTATTCGCCGCGCGCATGAGCCCGCGCCGCGGCCGCCAGGCGCTCTCGGCCACGGCCGCCGCCAAGGCGGCCTACCTCGACGAACAGGGCAAGCCCGACGAGGCCGGCTCGGCGATCATCAAGGCGGTGGGCCTCTACCCACCCGGCTCGCTGGTCAAGCTGGCCGATGGCGAAACCGCCGTCGTGCTGCGCCGTGGCCGGCGCGCCAACGCGCCGACAGTGGCCTGCATCGTCAACCCGGCCGGCGCCGTGCTGGCCTCGCCGGCGCTGCGCCAGACCCACATGCCCACCCATGCGGTGACCGGCGGCGTGGCGCCGCACGAGGTGAAGGTGCGGCTCAACCTGCAGCGGCTGCTGCAGATGACCTGACCCCCCACTCCGTTCGCCCTGAGCCTGTCGAAGGGCCAGCCCGAACGGGATCGCGATCAGGCCGCCTTCAGACCACCGAACAGGCTGGCGCCGCAGCAGCGCGGCTGGTAGCGCGCGACGCGCTGCGCGATCGCGGCGATGTGCTCGGGCGTGGTGCCGCAGCAGCCGCCGGCGATATTGAGGAAGCCCGACTTGGCGAACTCCTCCAGCAGCGCACCGGTGATCTCCGGCGTCTCGTCGAAGCCGGTCTCGCTCATGGGGTTGGGCAGGCCGGCGTTCGGGTAGCAGCTGATGAAGGTGTCGCCGGCCACGCGCGCCAGCTCCTCGATGTAGGGCCGCATCAGCGTCGCGCCGAGCGCGCAGTTCAGGCCGATGGCGATGGGCTTGGCATGGCGCACGCTGTGCCAGAAGGCCGTGACGGTCTGGCCCGAGAGGATGCGCCCGGAGGCATCGGTCACCGTGCCGGAGACGATCACCGGCAGGCGCTCGCCGCTGTCTTCCATCAGCTCGTCGAGCGCGAAGATCGCCGCCTTGGCATTGAGCGTGTCGAAGATGGTCTCGACCAGGAACAGGTCGGCCCCGCCTTCGAGCAGCCCCTCGGCCTGCTCGCGGTAGGCCGCGCGCAGTTCGTCGAACGTGACGTTGCGCGCCGCCGGGTCGTTCACGTCGGGGCTGATGCTGGCGGTGCGCGGCGTCGGGCCGAGCGCGCCGGCCACGAAGCGCGGCTTGTCGGGCGTGCTGAACTTGTCGCAGGCGGCGCGCGCGAGCTTCGCGGCGGCCACGTTCATCTCGCGCGCCAGCGGCGCCAGGCCGTAATCGTCCTGCGCGACGCGGGTGGCGCCGAAGGTGTTGGTCTCGATGATGTCGGCGCCGGCGGCCAGGTACTT
>WBZX01000297.1_pt1 | contig 13499 bp, 10 predicted proteins | sample 5204211 | NCBI WGS metagenome assembly WBZX01 (sample SAMN12344362, study PRJNA552823) | activated sludge metagenome | biome: Activated sludge suspended growth; feature: Nitrification reactor; material: Wastewater; isolation source: activated sludge from nitrification reactor of wastewater...
CCGGCCGCGGCCGGGGGCACGCTTACGCAGACAATCGATGCGAGGCTTTGCGCGTGTGGCCGCCGCGGTTCCGCTGGTGGCGGTGGGTGATGTCGACGCCAACGTCGAGGCCACGGTCGCGCTGTGGCAGCGCGCCGACGCCGAGCGCTGCGCGGTGGTGGTGTTCCCCGAGCTGGGCCTGTGCGGCTACACGGTCCGCGATCTGTTCCACGATCGCCACCTGCAGGACGGCATCGACGCGGGCCTGACGCGACTGTGCGCGGCGTCGTCGAAGCTGGCCACGATGGCGGTCATCGGTGCTCCGCTGCGGGTCGGCGACGCCCTCTACAACGTCGGCATCGCGATCCAGGGCGGTCGTGCGCTCGGGGTGGTGCCCAAGGCCTACCTGCCCAACTACCGCGAGTTCGAGGAGCGTCGCTGGTTCCGTGCCGGCTTCGATCTCGAGCCGGGTGCGAGCGCGACGATCGACGGCGTCGCGGTGCCGTTCGGCATGGATCTCCTGTTCACTGCGCGGCAGCTGCCCGAGCTCGTCGTCGGGCTCGAGCTCTGCGAGGACTACTGGGTGCACGTGCCGCCGTCGGTCTATGCGGTCTCGGCCGGTGCGACCGTCATCGGCAACCTCTCGGCCTCGAACTTCACGGTCGGCAAGTCGGAGCTGCGACGCCTGTTGGCCCGCAGCGCGTCCGACCGCGGCAAGTGCGTGTACATCTACACCGCGGCCGGGCCCGGCGAGTCGTCGACCGATCTCGCGTTCGATGCTGACGCGTTCGTGTGCGAGAACGGCCGCGAGCTCGCGGCCTCGCAGCGGTTCGCCCGCGAGCCGCAGCTGGTCGCGGTCGACGTCGATCTCGAGCTGTTGGTGCGCGAGCGCGTCACCACCACCAGCTTCGGCGAGTGCAGCCGCGCCCACGCGCGCCCGCACCGACGCATCGGTTTCGAGGCCCCGGTCGAGATCACCAAGCCGCTGCGCCGCGCGGTCGCGCGGCACCCGTTCGTGCCCAGCGATCCGCGCACGCTCGGCGAGCGCTGCTGGGAGATCTTCGAGATCCAGACCAACGCCCTGGCCACGCGCATGCGGGCCATCGGCACGCCCAAGCCGGTGCTGGGGCTGTCGGGCGGTCTCGACTCGACCCACGCGGCGCTGGTCTGCGTCGGTGCGCTCGCGCTGCTGGGGCGGCCGGCCAGCGAGCTGGTCTGCGTGACGATGCCGGGGCTCGGCACCACCGAGACCACGCGCGGCAACGCCGAGCGACTCGCCGCCGCGCTCGGGGCCGAGCTGCGCACCCATGGCATCGGCGAGCCCTCGCGCGTGATGCTCGAGCTGGTCGGCCACGCCGCCGCGGTCGGTAGCGACGATGTCGCGGCGATGCTTGCCCGCGTGCGCGCCCAGCCCGAGCTCGGCGACGTCGCGTTCGAGAACGTGCAGGCGCGGCTGCGGACGCTCGTGCTCATGACCATCGCCAATCAGGTCGGCGGCATCGTGGTCGGCACCGGCGACCTCTCCGAGAAGGCGCTGGGCTGGTCGACCTACGCTGGCGATCACATCGCGATGTACGACGTCAACGCGGGCGTGCCCAAGACGCTGATGCAGTCGGTGATCCGCTGGGTCGCCAACGAGCGCGCAGCGACCTGGTCGTCGGCCGTCGACGAGCTGCGCGCGACACTGTTCGCGATCCTCGACACGCCGATCTCGCCCGAGCTGCTGCCCGCCGATCCCGAGGGCGCGATCGCCCAGCTCACCGAGGGCACCATCGGGCCCTACGAGCTGCACGACTTCTTCCTCTATCACTTCGTGCGGCACGGTGAGACGCCCACGCGGATCCTCGATCTCGCGCGGGTGGCGTTCGGCGACGACTACGCGGTCGCGGTGCTGAAGAAGTGGCTGCGGCTGTTCCTGTCGCGATTCTTCGCGCACCAGTTCAAGCGCTCCTGCACCGCCGATGGGCCCAAGGTCGGGCAGGTGGCGTTGTCTCCGCGCGGTGACTGGCGCATGCCTTCGGACGCTCGCGTGCGCACGTGGCTGGCCGAGGTCGATCGCTACACCGGCGTGTGACCGGCCGCTCGTGTCGGCGGCCGCGGTTTCGCCGTACACTGTTGGCCGTGGATCGAAGCGTCATCGTGCGGCTCGCGATCCTCGCGGTGCCGCTGCTCGGCTGCCGCGAGGCCGGCGAGGCGATGAACATCGACGTCGACGAGGCCGAGCGCGTCGCGGAACAGGCCGAGCGGGTGGCGGGCCAGGCCGGCGAACGCGTCGCCGAGGGCCTCGAGGTCGCGCGCGGCCAGGTCCAAGCCGCCGGCAAGGAGATCGGGCGTGCTGCGCAGGACGTTGGCCAGCGTGTCGATGACGCCGCGCAGGCGACGATGACCGACGACGCCGCGCTGCGCGAGCAGGTCGCCCGCGAGGCCGAGACCGCGGTGGCGTGCACGGAGCAGGGCTGCACCATCACGCAGTCGCTCGCCGATCGTCTGCGCGCGAATCCGGGCGTGGTGCTGCACCAGGCCCACGTGGAGCAGCACCGCGTCGATGGCCGCGTGGTCGGCATGCGTGTCAGCCGACTGGAGCCGCTGCCGCTGCGCATGGGATTTCGCGACGGCGACCTGCTCGTGTCGGTGAACGGACTGGCCCTGCAATCCCTGCAGTCCGCCCCACAGCTCTACCTGCAGCTGAGATCGGCGCGACGCTTCACGGTCGTGTTCGAGCGGGACTCGCAGCGACGTACGTTCGTCCTCGACGTGGTCGCCGACGCCGGCAAATGACCGCTTGCACGGCGCGACGAAGTTCGCGACCGTCGCTGGCGATGAGCCGCTCCGAGATCTGTCCGACCTGCGGTACCAAGCTCGGCCCGACGCATCCTCGCGCAGCGATGCGGGTGTGCACCTCCTGCCAGCGCAGCAACCCGGAGGGCTTCAGCTACTGCGGCTTCTGTGCGTCGCCGATGGAGAACACGGAGATGCGCGCGCGCATGACCGAGCTCGCGGCCCCGCCCGGTGGCTGGCCCAACATCACCAGCGAGCTGGTCGAGGTGCGGTTCTATCTGCAGCAGGGTCTGCTCGACGACGCCTACGAGCTGCTGTCGATCATGCAGAAGCGCCATCCCGGCCATCCCCAGCTGTCGGAGCTGGTGCGGCGGCCCAAGCCCAGCAAGCGCGTCGACACCGGCGTGCTCGCGCTGGTCGACACGGTGCTGGCGGAGTCGGCAAATCTCGTCGCGAAGGTGCCGCGACGCGCGGCGCCGCAGTTCCAGGCCCCGAGCCCAGGGAGCCCGAATCGAACCGATGTGCACGCGCCGGTCGAGCCCGCGGCGCGCAGCAGCAGCAGCGCTCGCGCGCGCACCGGCAAGACCGGCTCGCAGCCGTCGAGCGCACCGGCGCCCAAGCCGGTCGCGTCGCCGTCGCCGATCGAGAGCTCGCGGGCGGCTCGCACCGCCTCCAACGCGGGTACGCCGAGGACCACCACGCGCGCGCCCTCGGGCTCGCAGAGCGCCCCGACCGGACCGCAGGCGCAGGCGCAGGCGCGCAGCGAGGGCGAGCCGATTCCGGTCGCACGCGAGCGCACACGGATCTACCGCACCGTCGACGCCCCCGGTGCGGTCCGCCAGGCACCGCCCATCGCGGTGCCGCCCTCGAGCGCGTCGACTCGCGCGGCCTCGGGCTCGCATCCGACCACGCCCGAGACCGCGGGCCCGGCGGTGTCGGGCTCGATCGCCTCGCGATCGTCGGGCGCCCACACGCCGGTCGCCGCCCAGGCGGTGCCGCGGGTGCGCATCGATCCGCCCAAGGGCGGCACGCAGATCCGCCCGGTGCCGCAGACCGGCAACACGATGGTCGTCGACGCGCTGCAGCCCGCGGCGCCGTTCGCCGGTGGCGATGCGGTGGCCGAGCCCGGCGCCGACGCGGGCGACGCGAGCGAGGCCGAGGCGAGTGGCGACGCCGAGTCGTCCGCGGCCTCGTCGTCCCGCCGCGCCCGCGGCGAGAAGCGGCGGCGTCGCAACGCCGAAGCAGCCGCGGCGAAGCCCGCTCCGGCACCGGCACCCAGCGAGTCGACCTCCGGCGCGAGCCCCGATGGCGAGGAGTCGCCGCGTCGACGTCGAACCACCTTCGGCGAGCATGTGCTCAACCGTCTGCGGTAGCGCTCGTCCACCGGTTTCGTCCACGTCTTGGCGCACCGCCAGGCGACTGACCATCGGGCCGCGGGCGCGAGCGGCCTGGGATGGGCCGGTCGGCTCGCGCTTGCACGCCGAGCTCGAAGGGTGCCGGGATGGCACGGCGGTTGCTCATTTGGTGGGCGCGATGAGCCTGCGATCCCGAAACGATGTCGTGTGCCTCGAGTTCGACCCCCTGCGTCGCCGCTGCATCAAGCTCGCGAAGACCAGGCAGTACCGCAAGGCGGCGATTGCCCTCGCGGAGCTCGCCCACCGCGAGCAGGACCCACCGTCGTGGGTGCGCCTGGGCATGATGTTGCTGCGGGCCGGCCGCGAGGATGCCGGCATCGACGCGCTCAAGCAGGGCCTGTGGCTCTTTCGCAGCCATCGTGACACCAAGCGTGCGGCCGTGGTCGCGCGATTGATCGCCGATCAGGGGCACCGCGTCTCGCGGGCCGGCTAGCGAGACGGCTGCTAGCGTCCCGCGAGCGCGGCGACGCGTTGGAAGATCGATTCGGGTAGACGACGCACGACGCCGAGGATCGGCCGCCAGTATCCGGGTGTATAGACCTCGCCGACCTTCGCATCGATGCCGGCGACGATCGCATCTGCGACCGCGTCGACCTGGGCGAACAACAGGTTCTTCGGGTGATCGATCGTCATCGGCGTATCGACCGGGCCGAGCTTGAAGGTGTGCACACCCACGCCGCGCGGCCACAGCCGACTGCGCAGGCCCTGGGTGTACACGGTGAGGCCGGCCTTGGCCGCGCCGTAGGTGAAGTTGCGCGGCCGACCGCGTTCCCCCGCGACCGACGAGAGCACCGCGATGTCGCCCGCACCTTCGCGCTCGAGATGGTTGGCCAGCATCAGCAACAGCGAGATCGGCGACAGCAGGTTCGTGCGCAGCACCGCCTCCGCGTGGGCCCACTCGTGCTCGCTGCGCTGCTGATCGCCGAGCCACCCATGCGCCACGATCGCCAGGTCGAGGCCGCCGAGCGCCGCGATGCCCTGCTCGACGATCGCGGCGTTGTGCTCGAGCGCGTCGAGATCGGCCTGCAACGCACCGATGCACGCGGCGCCGAGCTCCGACTGCAGCACCGCGAGCTTCTCGGCGCTGCGTCCCACGATGAAGAGCGTCGCACCGCGACGGGCGAGGCGGTGGGCGACCGCAGCCGCGATCGCGGAGGTTGCACCGAGCACGAGCACGCGGGTCATGGCGAGCGCAGCGTACTACGTCGCGGCTGTCTCGCTCCCGTGGCGCGGCATCGCGATCGGTCGGGCGCCCTCGCACGCCCCCCTTCCGCCGCGGCCGCGCTCGCCCTCGCCGCCTGCGGCGTGCGACCATCGTCGCCGTCATGACGCCCGAGCGCCCGCGACTCGCCGATCACGTGCTCGCGCGGCTCGATCGCCGCGCCGGCCGCGAGCGACTGTTGTTGTTCGACCGCCAGCAGCGACGCGTGCTGACGCTGCCGGCGCGGGCGTGGTCGCTGCTGGTGCATGCCGACGGCACCCGCGAGCTCGCGGGGCTCGTGATGGCGGCGCACCGGCTGGGCGCACGCATCGAGCCGGCCGAGGCCCGCGCGCTGCTGGGCGAGCTCGCGCAGCACGGCGTGCTGGTGGGCGATGCGCCGGAGACCCTGCGCGCGGGCCTGCCCGAGCCGCCGCCGACCCACGGCGACGAACGGGAGATCGTGGAGTGGCCGCAGGGGCGCTACCACTGCGACGGTCGCGGCGATTGCTGTCGCAGCTACGACAGCATCACGGTGCTGCCCGACGACGTGCACCGGGCCGCGGCGACGCTGCCCGAAGATCTCGAGCTCGCGCACCTGCAGCACCGCGTGTTCTTGCCGCTGGCCGGATCGGCGCCGGGGCCTGCGCAGGCGATCGCGCTGCGCGACGGGGGCTGCCGCTTCCTCGATGCGCGGGGCTGCTCGCTGCACGCCCGCGGTGGCGCCGAGGCCAAGCCGATCGGCTGTCGATGGTTCCCGACGCGCATCGTCGACGACGGCGCGGGGCTCCGCGCGACGGTGTTCGTCGAGTGCGTGTGCCTGGCGACGCACGAAGCCACCGCCGCGCCGCTGCTGCCGGCGGGGGTGCGGCGCGGCGCCGACTTGCCGCGTGGGGTCGTGGTCGCGCGGGTGCCCGAGCAGGTCGTGCTGCGCGAGGGCGTGACGGTGGCACGCGCAGCCGCGTGCGGGGCGATCGATCGATTGCAGGACCAGGTCGCTGGTGACGATGCGATCGCGCGGCTGTGGGTGCGGGCCGATGCGTTCGCCCGTCACGGTGCGCTGCGCGACGACGACGATCGCGAGCCCGAGGCCGCCGACCTCGTCGACGATCTGGCGCAGCGCTGCTCGAACATCGCCCGTGCGGCTGCGGCCGCGTGGCAGGTCGAGCGCAGCTGGCGGGACGAGCACGAGCCACCCGCCGTGCGGCTGTCGGCGATTGCCCAGGCGGCGCGCTTGCTGTCGAGCCCGACCGCGGCAGCCTTGGTGATGCGCTCGGGGCCGGTCGATGCGGCGCTCGAGCAGCGCGTGGTCGCGTCAGCGTGCTTCGGTCGCACGTGGTTGTGCGTGCCGCAGATGATCGAGGGCATGCGCGAGCAGGCGACGCTGGCCTGGATCGCGCGGGCGGTGGCGGCGTTGATGCCGGAGCACGCCGACGCGACGCTGCGGGAGGCACCGCTGGCGGCGGTGGCTGCGACGGCGCGGGTGCATCGGCTTTGAGAATTGCGGGTGCCCGTGGCCGCTGTCGGGCGGGCACGGGCAGGGGCAGGGGCACGGAGCAGCGTGGCCCCCTGACGGGGGCACGCGCCTAGCCTTGGATCGGGCAGGCCACCGTCTCGGTGGAGCCCTCGTTGTTGTCCTCGTTGCACTCGAGGATCGCGCTCGTATCGGTGTCGGCACCGTCGACGGCCGCGTAGTAGTTCTTCGGCTCCTGCGCGGGGGCGGGCACGTTCCACACGAACTGCTGGAACGCGCCGGGCAGCAGCGGCTGCATCGTCATCTGCGTACCGACCAACTCGCCGTTGGCGTCGGTGCCCTCGTACAGCGACACCGGCACGCCCGCGGGGATGCCGATCGAGCCCGAGTTGCGCACCGTCACGTAGATCTCGAACACCTCGTCGAGGCAGGTCGCGAGGCCGACCGCGATCTCGACCGACAGATCCGGCGCGTTGAAGATGCCTTCACCCTGCACGTTCTGGCGGAAGTTGTTGAGGCCCGGCTGCAGCCAGTTCGGATCCTCGGACACCGGCACCAGGCCCGACGAGGTCGCGTCGGTCACGTGGTAGGTGTGCTGCGGCCACACCGCGCGGGTGCGGACCCACGCGTCGCTCGAGTCGCCGTAGACGAACACGCCCTGACGGCCCGAGTAGCCCGGCAGGTCCATGCACAGCTCGGGGTTCGAGTTGGCCGCGACCACCACGAACTCGCTGTTCCCGTCGCCGTCGATGTCGGCGACGATCGGGTACTCGTGGATCGTCGGTGACGAGTTCTCGAGCTGCACCAGCACGTTGCCGGTCGCGCCGTCGAAGACCCACGCGTAGCACTCGTCCTGGTACATGACCTCGGCGGCGCCATCACCCTGGAAGTCGAACACCGACGAGCCGGTCACGTTCGACGAGGCGTCGCGGGTGGGCTGCGACCAGCGCACGTAGATGTCGCCCGGGCCCGGCGGCAGCGAGCCCATCGGCTGCACGACCTCTTCGTCCTCGCGGTTGAAGTCGTAGACCGCGTAGGCCGAAGCCCCCGCGACGCCGACCTCGGGTCGACCGTCACCGTCGAAGTCGGCGACCGTGGCCGGGCCACCGCGGCCGACCTCGCCGCCCATGTTGTCGGTGGCCAGCGCGATCGGCTGCGTGCGTGCGGCGTTGTTGCCCATGCACATCACGCCGGTCGGGTCGGCACCGCACCACAACAGGCCGGTGTCCGACTCGAGGATGCGCAGGACGCCATTGCTGACCAGCACGACCTCGGGGGTGCCGTTCATGTCGAGGTCGCCGATGGCCGGGAAACCGTCGTCGTCGCCGGCGGTCCACAGCTGGGTCGGCGTCACGTTGGGGAAGCCGATCATCGGGTTGACCCACGACACCGAGAAGGCCTCGCGGCCGGTCACGATCTCCGGATACATGTCGCCGTCGATGTCGACGGCGGTCGCGATGCTGCCGACGTAGCCGGGCGGGCTGCCGAAGCCGCCCGAGCCGACGTTGTATTCGTTGTTGAAGGCGTCCGAGACCACCAGGCCGTCGTTGTCGACGATCGCGATGCCGTGCACGATCTCCGACTCGGGATCGTCGTCGAGGTTGACCGCGAGCACGGCGCCGTTGCGCGTGTAGATGTAGTGGTCGGTGCCGTTGGTGGCGTGCGTGCTCCACAAATGCGCGCCCTGCCCATTGACCGCATGGATGAGCGAACGGTTCGCGACTGCAGGTATCGCGGTGGGCAGGCCGGCGTAGATGATGTCGGGCAGGCCGTTGCCGTCGACGTCGGCGAGCGCCGGCGTGCCGCGCATGTAGGCGCCGTAGTTGCTCATTGCCGGGTTGTCGTGGATGCGGAACTTCTCGGCGCCGGTCTGGCCGTTCAGCACCACGATCTCGCCGGCGAAGCCGTTCGACGGCGGCAAGCGTGCGACCACCACGACGTCGGTCTGATCGTCGCCGTCGATGTCGGCGACCAGCGGCATGGTGTTGGACCAGTCGGCCTCCCACGACCACTCGAGCGTGGGCACGACCTCGCTGAAGGTCGGCACGATCTCGCAGGCGATCGGGTCTTGGTTGGGCAGGCACTTGCCGAGCGTGGGCTCGCAGAACTCGCCCTCGGGGCAGTCGTACGAGTCGAGGCAGTCCTGGCCCGGCGTGACGCACGAGGGCTGCAGGCATACGTCGCCCATGTCGCAGCACGTGCCCAGGTCGTCGCCGCAGCGGACCTGGCTGGCGCACGCTGGCAGACAGGCCCCGAGCACGCACTCCTCGTCGTCGTCGCAGCACTCGCTGCCGCACTGCACCGTCTCGCAGGCGGGGCCCGGGCCGGTGGTGCCGCTCGAGTCGGGGCTCACCGTCGCATCGGTGGTCGAGGTGGTCTCGTCACCGGTGCTGCTGGTGTCCGCCGACATCGTGGTCGTCAGCGTGGTGGTGGGAAAGGTCGTGGTGCCGTCGTCGTCGTTCTGCGTGCGGTCGTCGCGACAGCCGAAGGTGAGCAACGAGAGGGCCGAAAGCAGTCGAGCATGGGTCAGTCGCATGGGCTAAGGACAACCTTCCGGCTTGCAGAATATCAAGGCAGCCGCGGGTCCGCACGTGCGCGGGACCACCTTCGGGCGCGCGTGCACGACCAGGACACGGGCGTCATGCCCGTGCGCGTCGGGTGCCGCTGCGGCTGGCCGCAACGCGTGGTGTGGCTTTCTTGGCCACACCATTCTTGGTGCCAGCTCGGGCCGCCGGCCGCCCTCGTGCAGCGCGAGGCTCGACGTCGCCGCGCCAGCCGAAGCGACGCAGATCGATGCGCCCCGCGTCGTCCACGACGACGCCCTCGCGACGCAGGCGACGACGTTGTTCGGCCGCGGCCGCACCGCGGAGGCTGATCGCCCCGCGGGCGTTGACGACACGGTGCCAGGGCAGCGTGCATCCGGGGGGCATGCGGGCGAGCGCGCGACCCACCGCCCGCGCGGCCCGTGCCGCGCCCGCGAGGAACGCCACCTGTCCGTAGCTCGCAACCGCGCCCGGCGGGATGCGTGCGACCACCGCGTGGATGTGCTGCTCGAGCGCGGTCACGCCTCGACGTCAGCGTAGCTGGGAATCCGCCGGCGCGGCGCCGCGGGGCGCGGGGGCGTGGCTTGGGAGGAACACGTCGCGATTTCGGGCCCGCGGGAGCCCGCCGGCCCCGAGATCGCACCTCACGCTCGGAAAGCCGCGGTACCGTCGGTGTCCGACCGTGCGCAGCCGGTCGCCGACCCCGTGACGCTGCGACTCCGAAGGAATCAACGGCATGGCACGACGAGAGTTCCGAGCACTGGTGGCGATCGCCCTGGCGGTGGCGTGCGGCGGCGACGAGGAGGGGCGAGCCGGCGGCGACGCCGGAGCTTCGGGCATCAGCTCGGGCCTGTCGCTCTCCGGCGGCGATTCGGACGGCAGCGGTGGCGGCGATGGCACCGCGAACGACTCGCTCGATCCGTTCCCCGACGTCGGCATGACCAGCGGCGGGCCCGGCGGCGACGAGGAGTGTGCCTCGCAGGTGACGTCGGCGGAGAACAAGAAGCAGCCCGCCGACATCATCGTCGTGGTCGACAACTCCGGCAGCATGGACTTCGAGGCCCAGGCGGTGCAGACCAACCTGAACGGCTTCTCGCAGCAGATCGTCGACAGCGGCATCGACGTGCGCGTGGTGTTGATCTCGAGCTTTCCCGGCGATGGCAACGGCATCTGCGTGGCGCCGCCGCTCGGCAACGGCGGCTGCCCGGACAGCGACACCAACCCACCGATCTATGCCCACATCGATCAACGCGTGAACAGCAACGACGCGCTCGAGCACGTGCTCGCGCAGGAGCCCGTGTGGGGTCCGCTCCTGCGGCCCGACGCGCAGCTGCACTTCATGATCGTCAGCGACGACGAGTCCGACCTCGGCGCGCTGGAGTTCGACGACGCGCTCGAGGCCATCAACCCCGCGTACGCGGCCTACAAGCTGAACGGCATCGTCTGCACCACCGAGTGCAACGAGACCGCGGCGATCGGTCAGGTCTACATCGCGCTCGGGCAGCTGACCGGCGGCATCATCGGCGATCTGTGCCTGCAGGACTTCCAGCCGGTGTTCGACGAGCTCGCCACGCAGGTCATCGCCGGTGCCCAGATCGCGTGCGAGTGGGACGTGCCCGCGCCGCCCGACGGCGAGGCGTTCGACCCCATGCAGGTCAACGTGTCGTTCGATGACGGCATGGGCGGCGGCTTCGACATCGGCTACGTCGAGTCCGAGGCCGACTGCGCCAACGTCATCGATGGCTGGTACTACGACAACCCCGCTGCGCCCACGAAGATCCTCGCGTGCCCGCAGACCTGTCAGAAGATCCAGGGCGTGGACGCGGCGACGATCGAAATCTCGCTCGGCTGCGCGACGGTGCCCGCAGGCTGACGCGCAGCGACGAGCTGTCGAAACCCACGCGATGTGATCTCGATCGCCATGGCGTCGCCGCCATGCGACGCATCGCCTCGGGTGGCTTTGCACGCGCAGCGGTCGGGTGTCACGCTGGCGATCTACCTTGCTCGAAGGACTTGGAGATCGTCATGACTTACACTGCTGGAACACGCATCATCCTCGCGCTGGCGTCGACGCTGGCGTTCGCACCGGGCTGCATCTTCACGCAGAGCTCCTCGTCGGGCTCCGACGGGGCCGACGACGGCAGCGACGGCGCCAGCGCCTCGGCCAGCGCCGGTGACAGCGGCGAGCTCGACCCCGGGGCCCTCGACGAATGCCCGGGCGACGCGACCCCGGCACAGCGGCGTGATGCCGTCGTCATCGCGCAGGAATACGGCGACAGCGTCCACGAGATGATCGCCTGCGGCATGCTGCAGGTCGCGCTGGTCGGCGCGATCGTCGAGGGCATCGTCGACGCGATCGCGGCGGGATCCAACGATGCGACCCCCGAAGGCTGGCGCTTCGACGACGGCGTCTACCGCACGGCCGGCAACGGCGCGACCATGGAGACCCGCTTCTACCTCGCGCAGGACACGTCGTTCGGCCACGCGGGCGACCTCGTCGAGCACAACCTGTTCCTGGTCGACAGCTACCTGGTCGGCGCGGTGCTGGTGGTCGACCTCGCCAGCGGCAAGAGCGAGATCCAGTACGCGTCGCACGGACCGCTGGTCGAGCTGATGGGGTTCGGCGCGGCGCCACCGAACCCGCTCCCCGTCGACTACACCGACCTCGAGCAGATCCAGCGCCGGCTCGGCGCGCTCGACTTCGAGACCCGCATCGACCTCGACGATCGCCGCGAGCACGCGACCGTGGTCTATCACGTCGACACCCCGCGCATGTCCGCGGGCGCGCTGCTCGACGGCGACGCGATGGTGCTCGGCCTCCAGTCGGCGACCGCCGAGCGCAGCGATCTGGGACAGTCGCTGCTGGTCGATCGCTGGGATCTCCACTTCGTCGAGCACGGCAGCCTGACCGGCACCGTCGATACCCACGTCGAAGGCGGTCCGCTGCCGTTCGCGGCGCAGTTCGTGTGGGCCGACAGCGGCTATCCCGAGATCGAGCTGGCCTGCGCGAACTAGCCGACGCGAAACCAGCGACCGATCACCGCGCGTCAGCGACGACGGCGGCGGTGGGCGATCGCGACGAGCACCACGAGCCCGAGCGGCGCCACCCCGGCGTCGCCGTCGATCGAGCAGCCCTTCTTCTTGGGCTCGACCGGCGGCGGCGCACCGGTGGCACCGTCGCCACCGCCGTCGCCACCACCGCTGATGGTGTCGAGTGCGTCCTGGGCCGCGGAGTCGGCTTCGGGCTCCTCACCGTCGTCGTCGTCGCCGTCGGCCTTGGGGTCTTCCTTGGGCGCCGGCGTCCAGCCGAGCTTGATCTTGCCCGCGGCGAGCTTGAAGTGACGCCCCTTGTCGTCCTCTTGCGTGATCTCGACGTCGTAGGACTTGTTCTTGTTGAAGCCGTCGCTGCCCTCGAGCTCGAGCTCGAGGCTGAGGTACTTACCGCCGTCGAAGCTCGACTCCACGTGGCGGTGGGCGAGGTAGCGCTTGCCGTCGAGCTCGCCGAAGAACTCGACGTTGAGTCCGCCCGGCGCGGGCTTGTCGAGCTTGGCCCAGAGGTGCGCGACCCAGAGCTCTTCGCCCGGGGCGCTCGGAATCTCGTCCTTCGCGGCGGCGCGGCCGGCATCGGTGAGCTTGCCTTCGCCGTCGACGGCGAGCGCCTCGGTGCCGAACTTCACCTCACCGGCGAAGGCCAGTGCCGGGGTTCCCAGCACGGCCACCAGGGCCAGCGCCGCGAGGGGAGAACGGAGCGAGCGAGTGCGGGTGCGCGAGATGGTCATGGTGTCGTTCTTCTTCGTTTCGGGCGGAGGATAGCAAGCACGTCACGCACGCTGCAACGCGCGCTCGAACGCACCCGAGGCGTGCATCGCCGCGAGATCGTCGTAACCGCCGATCGCGTCGCCGTGCACGAAGATCTGCGGCACGGTCGAGCGACCGGTGCGCTGCACCAGCCACTGTCGCGCGGCGGTGTTGCCCTGCACGTCGACCTGCACGAAGTCGACGCCCAGCTTCTTCAGCAGGCGGACGGCGGAGATGCAGTAGGGGCACCACGGCGTGGTGTAGGCGACCACGCTGGCGGCGATCGACTCGGGTGCATCGATGCCCGGCGGTGC
>WBZX01002215.1_pt1 | contig 13499 bp, 5 predicted proteins | sample 5204211 | NCBI WGS metagenome assembly WBZX01 (sample SAMN12344362, study PRJNA552823) | activated sludge metagenome | biome: Activated sludge suspended growth; feature: Nitrification reactor; material: Wastewater; isolation source: activated sludge from nitrification reactor of wastewater treatment...
TCAGGGCGACGAATGCCACATGGCGTTCCATTTCCCCTTGATGCCGCGCATGTACATGGCGCTGGCGCGCGAGGATCGGTTTCCCATCACCGATATCATGCGGCAGACGCCGCAGATCCCCGACCAGTGCCAATGGGCAATCTTCCTGCGCAACCATGACGAGCTGACCCTCGAGATGGTGACGGATTCGGAACGGGACTATCTCTGGGAGACCTACGCGACCGACCGGAGGGCCCGCCTCAATCTCGGCATCCGGCGGCGGCTGGCGCCGTTGCTCGAACGCGACAGGCGCCGTGTCGAGCTGATGAACTGCCTGCTTTTCTCCATGCCGGGCGCTCCCGTCATCTACTATGGCGACGAGATCGGCATGGGCGACAATATCCGGCTGGGCGACCGCGACGGGGTGCGCACGCCGATGCAATGGTCGCCCGATCGCAACGGCGGCTTCTCGCGCGCCGACCCAGCCGCGCTTGCGCTGCCCACGATCATGGATGCGCTCTACGGCTACGAGATCGTCAATGTCGAGGCGCAGACGCGCGACGCGCATTCGCTGCTGCACTGGATGCGGCGCATGATCGCCGTGCGTCGCAGCCACGCCGCGTTCAGTCGCGGCAGCCTGCGCTTCCTCTATCCCAAGAATCGCAAAGTGCTGGCCTATCTGCGCGAATTCGACGGTGAGGTCATCCTGTGCGTCGCCAACGTGGCGCGCTCGCCGCAGGCCGTCGAACTCGACCTTTCGGAGTTCCAGGGTCGGGTCCCGGTCGAATTGAGCGGTGGATCGCTCTTTCCGCCCGTTGGTCAGCTTACCTACCTGCTCACGTTGCCGCCTTATGGCTTCTACTGGTTCATCCTGACGGAAGAGAGCAAGGCGCCGTCATGGCATACGCCGGCTCCCGAGCCGATGCCGGAATACCTGACCATCGTGCTGCGGCGCGGTCTCGCGGATGGTGTGCAGGCTGGGAACGCCGACATAGAACGCGAGGTGCTGCCGGCCTACCTGCCGAAACGGCGTTGGTTCGGCGTCAAGGACAAGGCACTGCAGAAGGCGCAGATGGCCTATCTCATCGGCTTGCCGGACAGAGGCCGCGAGATGCTGCTGGGTGAGGTCGAGGTTACGGCGGGAGATGCGACGAGCCGTTGGTTGTTACCGTTGGGCGTAAGTTGGGAGGACGAACAATCCGCGGCCTTGCCGCAGCAGCTTGCGCTCGCGCGTGTGCGGCGCGGTCGCCGAGTCGGGCTGCTGACGGATGCCTTCTCGTTGCCCGAGTTCGCGCGCGGCATGATGAGAGGCTTGCATGCCAATGCGCGACTGGAAACTGCGGAAGGTACGGTCGTATTCGAAAGTCCGCCCGAGTCGGCTGCGCTTTTCGATCAGCCATCGGACGCGCCGCTGCAGTGGCTGACGGCCGAGCAGTCGAACAGCTCTCTTACGGTCAACGATGCCATAATGCTGAAGATATTCCGCCGCATCCAACCGGGTGAGCATCCCGAAGCGGAGATGGGCCGTTACCTGACGGCCCAGCGCTTCGCCAACGTGCCGGCGTTGTTGGGCGAGGTGGCGCGCATTGCGCCCGATGGTACTCGTTACGCGCTGGCGGTGGCGCAAGCCTTTGTGCGCAATCAGGGCGACGCCTGGGCGTGGACGATTCACCAGTTCAACCGCGCCCTGGACGACCTCGCCAACCGCGAAGCCACGACCGAGGCGCGCGATGACAATGTTGAAGATTATACCACTTTCGCCGCCACCATCGGCCGGCAACTCGGCATCATGCATGCCGTGTTGGCACAGCCGACCGACAATGCGGCCTTCTCACCGCGAGAGGCGACGGCGGCAGATGTCGAATCGTGGATCGATCGAGCAACTGGCCTCGTCGCCCACGCACTCGACTGCGTAGCTGCCCGTACGAGCTGGGGGAGCGAACAGGTGGAAGCCGATGCAAATCGGTTGACGCAAGGACGGGATGTCCTTCTGACGGCGTTGCGTCAGCTCGGCGAGAGCGGCATCGGCTCGTTGGTGACGCGCATTCATGGCGACTTTCATCTCGGCCAGGTCCTGGTTGCGAGTGGCGATGCCTATATCATCGATTTTGAAGGTGAGCCGACACGACCGCTGGAAGAAAGGCGGCAAAAGAGCAGTCCTATCCGCGACGTCGCAGGATTGCTGCGCTCGATCGACTATGCGGCGGCCTCGACGCTGGATTCGTCGAATGTCATGGCGAACCGCGTGCCGCCCGCTCGTCGGCTGCGACTGGTGACGCGGCTTCGCCAGGGTGCGCAACGCGCCTTCCTCGCTGCATGGCGCGAGAACACCGCAGAGTTGTCGGGCCTCCATCGCACGACGCTGCTCGACTTCTTCATGATCGAGAAGGCCGCCTACGAGATCTCCTATGAAGCGGCCAATCGGCCAACCTGGATACCCATTCCATTGAATGGCTTGTCGCGCATCGCTGCTCGTCTTCTCAGGGAAGCGACATGAGTGCGGCTGCAACCTTTGCTGCGCTGAGCCGCGGCGACGCGGAAGCTCTCGCGGCCGGACGGCATCGCGATCCATTCCAAGTGCTCGGAGCCCACGACGAGGACGGCGTGCGGGTCCTGCGGGTCTTCGTGCCGGGCGCCAGAAGTGTCGAAGCGCTGACCCGGGGCGGGCGCCGGCCAATCTGCCATCTGCAGCGCGGCTGCGTCGACGGGTTGTTCGAGGGTGTGCTGTCGGATCGCGGGTCCTATCTCTTGCGAATCGAATGGTCGGGCGGCTTGCAAGAGACCGAGGATCCCTACGCTTTCGGGCCCGCGCTCGGTGAACTCGATCTGCACCTGTTCAACGAAGGCCGCCATTTCGAGCTTGCATCGGCGCTGGGCGCCAATGTGGTCGAGATTGACGGTGTGCCGGGAGTGCGCTTCGCTGTCTGGGCGCCCAATGCCGAACGGGTAGCGGTCATCGGTGACTTCAACAGTTGGGATCGTCGTCGGCATCCGCTGAGGCTGCGCTATCCCTCCGGTGTTTGGGAGCTTTTCGTTCCGCGGCTCGAGGCTGGCGTCCGGTACAAGTTTGACATTACGGGGCCGGGCGGCCGGCACGTGCCGGACAAGGCGGACCCGGTCGCCAAGCAGGCCGAGGCAGCACCCAGCACGGCCTCGATCGTGGCGTCGCCGGAGCCATTCGCCTGGCAGGATCATACTTGGATGAAAGCCCGCGCCGTACGGCAAGGCGTCGAGGCACCGCTCTCGATCTACGAGGTCCATGCCGGTTCGTGGATGCACGATTCGGTGTCGGGTCGGTCCCTATGGGATTTTCTCGCCGACAAGCTGTTGCCGTACGTCTCCGACATGGGCTTCACTCATGTCGAACTGCTGCCGGTCACCGAGCATCCATTCGGCGGATCATGGGGGTATCAACCTCTTGGCCTGTTCGCGCCGACAGCGCGCTACGGCTCCCCGCAATCATTTGCACGCTTCATCGATGCCGCACATCGCATGGGCATCGGTGTCATCCTCGACTGGGTGCCGGCGCACTTTCCGACCGACAGCCACGGCCTGGCCCGCTTCGATGGGACCGCGCTTTACGAGCATCTCGACCCGCGCGAAGGCTTTCATCACGACTGGAACACCTACATCTACAATTTCGGGCGGCGCGAGGTGCAGGGCTTCCTGATCGCCAGCGCATTGCACTGGCTCGAACATTTCCATGTCGATGGACTGCGCGTTGATGCTGTCGCGTCCATGCTTTACCGGGACTACAGCCGGCCGCACGATGCCTGGATACCCAATGCGCAGGGCGGTCGAGAGAACTTCGAGGCAATCGACTTTCTGCGGCACCTCAACGCGGTCGTTGCCGAACGCTATCCCGGCACTCTGATGATTGCCGAGGAGTCGACGGCCTGGCCTGGCGTGACAGGAGCACTGCCGGACGGCCTCGGCTTCAGTTTCAAATGGAACATGGGGTGGATGCACGACTCGCTGCGCTATATCGAGCATGAGCCTGTCCATCGCGCCTACCATCACGACGACATCACCTTCGGCCTGCTCTATGCCTTCTCCGAGAAGTTCGTCTTGCCGATCTCGCACGACGAGGTTGTGCACGGGAAAGGGTCGTTGTTGGCCAAGATGCCGGGGGATGACTGGCAGCGCCTCGCCAATCTACGGGCCTATCTCGGCTTCATGTGGGCCCATCCCGGCAAGAAGCTGCTCTTCATGGGATGCGAGATCGGCCAGCGCCAGGAGTGGAACCACGATGCCGAGATACCCTGGGGACTTGTCGACGACCCGGCTCATGCCGGCGTCCAACGTCTCGTACGAGACCTTAACCGCCTCTATGCCGATTGCCCCGCGATGCACCGGCGCGATGCCGAGGCTTCGGGCTTCGCCTGGCTGATCGGCGACGATCGGGCCAACTCGGTGTTTGCCTTTCTGAGGCTGGCCGACGACGAGGCGCCTCCCGTTCTGGTCGTCTGCAACATGACACCCGTGCCACGTCACGGCTATCGCGTCGGCGTGCCCTCTGCCGGCAAGTGGCAGGAGGTCATCAATACCGACTCCCAGTTCTACGGCGGCAGCAACCTGGGCAACGGCAGCGCCATGCATGCGACAGGCCATGCCGCGCACGGCCGACCCTATTCTCTGGAACTCACCCTGCCGCCGCTGTCGACGGTGATGCTGCGACCCGAGGTGTGAAGATGGCGCTGTCGTCGCCCTGGCCCGATCGACTGCTCGCCGGCGCACCCTGGTCCCTGGGGGCGACGTGGGATGGTCTGGGTATCAATTTTGCGGTGTTCTCCGCTCATGCCACGCGCCTGCAACTCTGCCTGTTCGATCCTTCCGGGCGGCGCGAGATCATGCGCTACGACCTGCCGGAATGCACCGACGAGGTCTGGCACGGTTACCTTCCCAATGCCCGGGCCGGGCTGATCTATGGCTTCCGTGCCCATGGCCCCTACGAACCGCAAGCCGGTCATCGCTTCAATCCGCACAAGCTCCTGCTCGATCCTTATGCCCGACGTCTGCATGGCGAATGGCGCAACGCCGATGCGCTTTACGGCTACCGCATCAATTCTCCGCGCGCGGATCTTTCCTTCGACCGGCGCGACAGTGCGCCAGGTGTCATGAAGGCTGTCGTCGCCGATGAGAGCTTCACTTGGGGCGATGATCGCCCGCCGGCAATACCGTGGTCGGAAACGGTAATCTACGAGACGCATGTTCGTGGCCTCAGCATGCTGCGCCACGACTTGCGACCCAACCAGCGCGGGACGTTCGCGGCCCTCGGTGATCCGGTCTTCATCGACCATCTGCGTCGCCTTGGAGTCACCGCAGTCGAGCTTCTGCCGATCCATGCATTCATGCAGGACCGCTCCCTGCTGCAGAAGGGGTTGCGGAACTACTGGGGTTACAACAGCATCGGCTTCTTTGCACCGGAGCCTCGCTACCTGTCGAACGGCAGCGCTGACGAGCTGCGTATCGCTGTCCGGCGACTGCACGCGGCGGGCATCGAGCTTATTCTGGACGTCGTCTACAACCACACCGCCGAAGGCAGCGAGCTTGGGCCCACGCTCTCGTTCCGCGGCCTCGATAACGCGAGCTACTATCGTCTCAATCCCGACAATCCGCGGCAGTGCATAAACGACACCGGGACGGGCAATACACTGAATCTGTCGACACCGCGCGTGCTGCAGATGGTGATGGATTCGTTGCGCCACTGGGTAACGTCCTTTCATGTCGACGGCTTTCGCTTCGATCTCGGCGTCACACTGGGACGCGAAGTGCACGGCTTCGACCAGGGCTCAGGCTTCTTCGATGCGATCCGGCAAGACCCGCTGCTTCAGAAGGTGAAGCTGATTTCCGAACCATGGGACATCGGACCGGGCGGCTATCAGCTCGGCAATCAGCCGCCGGGCTTCGCCGAGTGGAACGACCGCTTTCGCGACGGCGTGCGCCGCTACTGGCGTGGCGACGCTGGGCAGCGCGCCGACTTCGCGGCGCGGCTGGCCGGTTCGGCCGATCTCTTTGACCGGCGGTGGCGCCGGCCGTGGGCGTCGATCAACTACGTCGCTTCGCATGATGGTTTTACGCTCGCCGATACGGTGGCCTATGCCGAGCGCCACAACGAGGCGAACGGCGAGGACAATAACGACGGTCATGGCGAGAATTATTCCGCCAACTGGGGTGTCGAAGGCGCCACCGACGATCCTTCGATTGTCGACATTCGCCAACGCCTCCAACGGGCCTTGCTGGCGACGCTCTTCGTTTCTCAAGGCACGCCGATGCTGCTGGGGGGCGACGAGTTTGGGCGCACCCAGGGCGGCAACAACAACGCCTATTGCCAGGATAACGAGGTCTCGTGGATCGACTGGTCGCTGCTGGAGCGGGCGGATGGCAAGGCGCTAATGGCCTTCGCGGTGCGTCTTGCGGCATTGCGGCGGGGCCATGCCGTCCTGCGTGCGCCAATGTTCCTGCACGGCCAGGAGAGGCCTGCCGATGGAGTGAGCGACATCGCCTGGTTTGATGCGTCCGGCGAGCTGGTTTCTAGCGATTCATGGAACGATGCGGAAGAACGCCGGCTCGTGTTGCGTGTGGCACGGCAAAATAGCGACGGCTCGGTGACGCTGCTCACGGCTTTCTTCAATTCCAGCGCCGAGGATCACGGCTTCCACCTGCCGCCTCCACATTGGCCGGCGCGCATCATCATGGACAGCGCGCATCCCGACGCGCCTGAGCGCGATCTTCCGGACGCCAAAGAAGGGACCGAAATTCCCGTCGCCTCGCGCAGTGTCGTACTGATGCTCGCGCGACGGGATCGTTTGGTCGAGCAATCGTGAGCGGCGGCTACGTTCATGCGCTGCCCTTCGGCGCGACGCTGCTGTCGCCCGGCCTTACACGTTTTCGACTTTGGGCGCCGGCAGCTCAGGGGGCGCGCGTCGAGGTCGAGGGCATGACGCCGGTTTCCATGACCGTCGCCGGCGAAGGCTGGCTCGAGGCAACAGTCCCATGCGGGGCCGGAGCAAGATATCGCTTCCGGCTAGGCAATGATCTCGCCGTACCCGATCCAGCCGCGCGGGCGCAGGCGGCGGATGTGCATGGCCCGAGCCTGGTCGTCGATCCAACCGCTTATACTTGGCAAAACCGCACATGGAAGGGCCGGCCTTGGGAGGAGACCATCCTCTACGAATTGCATGCCGGCGCGTTCGGCGGTTTTGCAGGGATTGAGGCGCGTTTGCCGGAGCTTGCCCATCTCGGCGTCACTGCCATCGAGCTGATGCCGGTCAACGACTTTCCGGGCGCGCGCAACTGGGGTTACGACGGCGTCCTGCCCTTTGCGCCCGATCGCAGCTACGGCTCCCCCGACGATCTCAAGGCGCTCGTCGATGCCGCCCATGGCATGGGCCTCATGATGTTCCTCGACGTGGTCTACAACCACTTCGGCCCCGACGGGAACTATCTGGCCGCCTATGCACCGGGCTTCTTTCGCAATGACATCGCAACGCCCTGGGGTGCCGCCATCGACTTCCGTCGGCCTGAGGTTCGTCGCTTTTTCACCGAGAACGTCCTCTATTGGCTTCAAGAGTATCGCTTCGATGGTCTGCGCTTCGATGCGGTGCACGCCATTTCCGAGTCCGACTGGCTCGACGAGATGGCGGCCACGGTGCGACGGACGGTCGAGCCGGGACGCCAGGTTCACCTTGTGCTGGAGCATGACGGTAACGTCGCCGATCATCTGCGCCGCGATTTCGACGGGCAGTGGAACGACGATGCCCACCATGTGCTCCATGTCCTGCTGAGCGGCGAGGGCGACGGCTACTACGCCGACTATGCCGACCAGCCGGCGGCTCGGCTGGCGCGAGCCCTTGAGCAGGGCTTCATTTACCAAGGCGATGTCTCGGCCTATCGCAAGGGCGCGCGGCGCGGCACGCCCAGCGCCGATCTCGCGCCGACCTCGTTCGTGCTCTTTCTGCAAAACCACGATCAGGTTGGCAATCGGCCCTTCGGCGACAGATTGACGGTGCTCGCGGATCGAGGCGCCCTGGAAGCGGCCATCGCGCTGCAGCTCCTCGCGCCGCAGATTCCGCTCATTTTCATGGGCGAGGAGGTGGCAAGCGAATCGCCCTTCCTGTTCTTCACCGACCATCAACCTGAGCTCGCGGATGCCGTTCGCGAGGGGCGGCGGCGGGAATTTGCAGGTTTCCATGGATTTGGTGCGGGCAAAGTGGCCGAGCTTCCCGATCCGAACAGCCTCTCGACGTTCGACAGCAGCTGTCCCCGGCCTCAGCTAGAGTGTGGTGAAGAACGTCTCACCCTCTATCGTCGACTTCTCTGTCTGCGGGCGACCAAGCTTGTGCCGCGATTGAAAGGGGCGCATGCCCTGAAGGCTGTTGCCGTCGGGCCGGCCGCCGTGATCGCACGTTGGCGGCTGGGCGATGGTGCCGTACTCGTCATCGCCAGCAATCTCGGCCGCGACGATGCGACCTGCGAGCGCCTTCGAGGCGATCTTCTGTTCGAGTCCCGCGACGACGCGGCGGAGGACCTCCGACGCGGCACGCTGATGGCAAGATCGACTGTTGCGCTGCTGGAGCCCCTGTCGTGAGCGACGAGGCGGTCTTCGATCTTGCACGCGCCGCCGGCCTCGCCGTCGACTGGACGGACGCATCGGGCGATGCGCAGCGCGTCGACCTCGGCGCCGTCCGCACTATTCTTTCCTCTCTTGGCTATCCCGGGAGCACGCAGTCAGAGATTGCCGAGAGCCACCAGCGTCTACAGGGTGCGAAGGAGGCCATCCCGTCCCTCGTCACTGTCACGGTGGGTGAAAAGCTCGCCTTGCCGGCGACGGCCTGGCCGGCAAATGGCAGGGGCGAGCTGGTGCTCGAATCGGGCGAGGTCATGCCGATGCGCTTCGTCGTCCGGGGGCAACGCGCCGTCGGGCCGGCGATAGAGCAAGTCGGCTATCATCGCCTGCGGCTTGCTGGCCGCGAAGTAACGGTGGCGGTGGCACCACCGCGCTGCCTGACCCTGGCGCAACGGGGCGATGGTCGTCGGCTGTGGGGGGTCTCTGCCCAGATCTACGCTCTCCGACGGAAGGGCGATGGCGGCATCGGCGATGCGAGTGCAGTGCGCCAGCTTGCCGAGGCGGCAGCAGGGCAGGGTGCGGATGCGGTCGCGCTCAGTCCTGTTCACAGCCTGTTCGTTGCCGATCCCGGTCTCTACAGCCCCTATTCGCCGTCGAGCCGACTGTTCCTCAATCCCCTGCTGGCAGATCCTGCCATTGTCTTCGGCGAGGAGCGTGTCGCTCGGCATTATGTTGACGGTCCTGCTCTTGAGAGCGCGGCCTTGATCGACTGGCGTGCAGCGTCTTCAGCGAAGTTCGCCTTGTTCCGCCGTCTGTTCGAAGACTTCGACGCGCACGACATAGCGGCCGAAACACCGCTTGCGGCCGATTTCGTCCGCTTCGTCGAAGCGGGCGGCGAGGCACTTCGAGATCATGCAGCGTTCGAGATGCTTCACGCGCAATGGCGCAGCGCCACACCGCCGCGCAGCGACTGGCGTAGCTGGCCGGTGCAGTCAGCGGAGGAGGCTGAAAGTACGAGGGCCTCTTCGAGCCGTTACCACCTGTTCTTGCAGTGGATTGCCGCTCGTTCCTTCGAAGCGGCCCAGAAGACGGCAACGGAAGCGGGCATGCGCATCGGCCTGATCGCGGATCTTGCAATCGGCATGGATCCGCAGGGCAGCCACGCTTGGTCGCGGCAGGCCGACCTCCTGCTTGGCCTGTCGATCGGTGCGCCGCCGGACGCTTTCAATCGGTCGGGCCAGAATTGGGGGCTGGTCGGATTTTCGCCGCACGCCCTCGTTGCACGTGGCTTCGAGCCCTTCCTCGCGACGGTCCGTGCCGCAATGCGCTACGCGGGCGGCGTGCGCATCGACCACGTCATGGGATTGCAGCGGCTTTGGCTGATCCCCCATGGCGCGCCGCCCGCGCAAGGGGCTTATCTCCGGTATCCGTTGGACGATTTGCTGCGGCTGTTGGCGCTCGAATCGCATTGGCATGGCGCCGTTGTCATTGGAGAGGATCTCGGCACAGTGCCGCCGGGCTTTCGCACGCGGCTGCACAAGGCCGGCGTCGCGGGCATGGACGTGATGTGGTTCATGCGCACGAGCTCCGGCTTCCGCGTCCCGGCACGCTGGCGGCCGGACGCAGTGTCGATGACCACGACGCACGACCTGCCGACGGTGGCAGGCTGGTGGCGCGGTGCCGATATTGCGGTGCGCCAGAAGTTCGGTCTGGCGGGCGAAGACGAGCCGGAAGGTCGCCGCCGCGATCGTCGCCGTCTGTGGCAGGCTTTCCGGCGGACCGGCGTCACGCTCGAAGCGACGGCTCCGCCCGACGATACGCCGGACGCTGCCGTCGATGCCGCACTTGCCTTCGTCGCGGCCGCGCCGGCGCCGCTGATGCTGGCGCCCGTCGAGGATCTGCTCGGTCTCAGCGAGCAGCCCAACCTGCCGGGCACGATCGACCAGCACCCGAACTGGCGGCGGCGCCTTGCGCCTTCGGCGGCGGATTTGATGCACCAGCCGCAGGCCGCCCGCCGCGCCGCGCTGATCCGCCGGTACCGGGCATGACGCCGCGCGCGACGCTGCGGCTGCAGTTTCATGGCGGCTTCACTTTCGCCGACGCCGCCAAGCACGTCGGCTTCTACGCTGCGCTTGGTGTGAGCCATATCTATGCGTCGCCGCTCACGACGGCGCGGACCGGCTCGACCCACGGCTACGACGTCGTCGATCCGACGCGGATCAATCCCGAGCTGGGCGGCGAGGAAAGCTTGCGGGCCTTCGCTGCCCTGCTGCACGAGGCCGGCCTGGGGTTGATCCTCGATATCGTGCCCAATCACATGGCCGCCGATCCTGCCAATGCGTGGTGGCGCGATGTCCTGCTGCATGGTCGCGGGAGCCGCCACGCCTCGTGGTTCGACATCGACTGGGATGCGCCAGGCGCCGATGGCAGGGTGCTGCTGCCAATCTTGGGTACGCCACTCGACGAGGCAATCGCTGCTGGCGAGCTGAAGGTCGAGCGCGATGGCGAAGGCCAGCCGGCGCTACGGTACGGCGCGCAATTCTATCCCTTGGCGGTGGATGATGCCGGGGGTCAACCCGACCTGCGAGCCTTGTTGGCGCGGCAGCATTATCGCCCGGCCTTCTGGCGCGTCGCGGGTGACCGTCTCAACTGGCGGCGGTTCTTCGACATCAACGAACTCGTCTGCCTGCGCATGGAGGAGCCGGCGGCCTTCGAGGCGGTGCACGCCCTGCCGCTGCGTCTTTTTGCCGAGGGCATTGTCGACGGCCTGCGCATCGATCACGTCGATGGTCTGACCGATCCAGCTGGATACTGCCGCACCCTGCGTGCGCGGTTGCAATCGATTGCAGCAGCCCATGAACGCCCGAACGCCTGGCTGGTGATCGAGAAGATTCTCCTTAAGGACGAGACCCTGCCGGAGGATTGGAGCGTCGATGGCACCACGGGCTACGACTTCATGAACGATGTAAGCGCGCTCCAGCACGATGGCGGGCAGGCTGCCGGACTGGGTGAAGCCTGGGCGATACTGAGCGGCCGTCCGGCCGACTTCGAGGTGGAAGAGCGGAGAGCACGGCGCGAGATCGTCGCCCGCAGTTTCTCGGCACAGCTCGAGGCTGGCGCTCTCGCCTTCGAATCGCTGCTCGCAGACGCTGTACCGCGACCGACACTGCGTCGCCTGCTGACCGAAATGCTGGTTCATCTGCCCGTGTATAGGACCTATGCTGCGCACGGTGCCCTGACGGCGGCCGATGCCGCCCTGATGACGCGGGTCGGGGAAGCCGCGCATCGAAGCTGCCTCGCCACCGATCGCTGGGCGGTCGCGCCGTTGATCGCATCTCTGTGCACGCCTCCGGCTGTACCCGACGACGTTCGGCTCTGGGACAGGGCAATGGCCCGTCTACAGCAGCTCAGTGCACCGATTGCCGCCAAGGCCGTCGAGGATACGGGCTTCTATCGCTTCGGCCGGCTGCTCTCGCGCAACGACGTGGGTTTCGACACGACGGTGCTGGGTATCGAGCCGGCCGACTTCCATGCGCGCGTCGCGGCCCGCCAAGCGACGTTTCCGCAGGCAATGCTGGCAACGGCGACGCACGACCACAAGCGCGGCGAGGATCTTCGCGCCCGTCTCGCGACGCTGAGCGAATGCACGCCGGAATGGACGTCGCTGCTCGCCCGCTGGCTTGCCTCGTGCGACGCGTTGCGCACGCAGATCGGCGACAGGCTGGCGCCGAGCCCCGGCGACATCGCCATGCTGCTGCAGATGGTGGTGGGCGGCTGGCCGCTCGATCTCGATCCCGGCGACGTCGCGGGACGGGGCGCCCTTGCCGGGCGTCTGGCCCACTGGCAGGAAAAAGCGCTACGCGAGGCCAAGCTCGAGTCCGATTGGGCCGACATCAATGGCGCCTACGAAGCGGCGGCGCGAACCTTCACGCGACGCCTGGTGGCCGAGGCGGCCTTGCCCGAGATGCTGGGCGAGATCTTCGACTTCATTCGCCGCATCGCCCCGGCCGGCGCCATCAACGGCCTGGCGCAGTGCCTGTTGAAGTTCACGGTCCCTGGCGTGCCCGATCTCTACCAGGGCTGCGACCTCTGGGATTTCAGCTTCGTCGATCCCGACAATCGCCGGCCGGTCGATTTCGAGCTGCGCGCCCGGAGCAGCAAGCCGGACGACCTCGCCGAGCTGGCGGCTTCCTGGCGCGACGGGCGAATCAAGCAGCATCTGATCCGACGCGTGCTCGCTCTGCGCCGGCAGGTGCCCGAACTCTTCGCTACGGGCGACTACACGCCGTTATTCATTGAGGGTGAAGGCGCCCGGTCGGCCATCGCCTTTCTGCGGCGCACCGAGCGTCACTGGATGCTGGTCGTTGCTCCGCGTCTGATGCTCGGGAAGCTGTCGCCCGACGGCGGGCTCGGCCTGTCGTCCGATGCCTGGAAAGGACTCACCTTGGCACTCGACGCTGCACCGCCAAGCACGGCACTTTACGACTGGCTGGGCGGTGGGGTTGTGGAGATGCTGCACCGCCGTGTCGACCTCGACCTGCTTTGCGGCACGCTTCCGCTGGCCTTGGTATCGACTGTGGCGCCTGCCCACCCGCATGACTGTTGAAAACAGATGCTGGCCAGATTCACGACGTCCGTGTAATCCCTTCGCCTCTCGCGGCGGCGTGGAATGCAGACACGCAGCTATACGCACGGGAGCCGGGGGAGGGCCCACGGAAGCGGGGGCAAGCCCAAGAGCGGATATCCGAAGACAGCGGCCATGACCTCACGGTGCGTAGGTAACTGAACATGGCCAGCCGGAGTGGCGCCCGGCCCGCGAGAGTTTCTAGAGCCTTTCACGTTTTGACGTGAGCCTATCCGGCACTCTGGATGTAGCTGGAGCATTCGGATTGTCGGATGGTCTTGAGGAGGTTGGCGATGTAGCGCGAGAGGCCTTCCTGGGTGCGCTTTT
>WBZX01002217.1_pt1 | contig 13497 bp, 13 predicted proteins | sample 5204211 | NCBI WGS metagenome assembly WBZX01 (sample SAMN12344362, study PRJNA552823) | activated sludge metagenome | biome: Activated sludge suspended growth; feature: Nitrification reactor; material: Wastewater; isolation source: activated sludge from nitrification reactor of wastewater...
CGGCCACTGCACCGTGTCGTACAGGCCCACCGTGTCGTCGTGCGCGCGGCCGGGATGCGCCACCTGCCAGGCGTCGCGGAAGGCCGGCGTGCCATCGGCAAACGGTTCGAGCATCCGCGCGTGGCCGGGCGAGCCGGGCTCGCAGTTGAAGTCGCCGCACACGATGCCGGCCGCGGGCAGCGCGCGCCAGTGGAACGGGCCGCGCGACTCGTCGGCGCGGGCCGGCGGGCTGCGGTGGCCCTGCGCCTGCGCGTGGCGCGCGCGCAGGCCGTCCACCTGCGCCAGCTTCTGCACGGCCGAGTAGTAGGCCAGGTGCGTGGTGGTCACGCGCACCGCGCCCACCGTGGGCGACGCCACCACCGCTTCCACCGCCACGCGCTGCATGTCGGCGTGGTCCGGGTCGGCCGGCCAGGGCAGCAGCACGCGCGACACCTGCCGCACCGGCAGGCGCGACAGCAGCAGGTTGCCGAACTGGGCGCGCCCGCCGCCGTCGGCCGGCACGTCCACCGCCACGCCCTCGAAGGCCGCGTAGCCGGGGAATGCCGCCGCCAGGCGAGCGAACTGGTCCTCGCCGTCGCTGCCGCGCAGCGTGGGAAAGCCGCGCGCCACCTCCTGCAGGCAGATCACGTCGGCGTCGGCCAGCTCGTGCGCCACGCGGGCGATGCGTTCGGGGTCGACCCGGCCGTCCACGCCGCGACACCACTGGATGTTCCAAGACAGCAGCCTCATTCCCCGGGCACCTCCTGAGGGTCGATGGTAGGGCCCTGGGCTACAGTGACCGGGCGATGCAAACCCCAGTGCGCCCGCCCCTGCTGCCCGACGACGCCGACGGCCTGCTCAAGATGGCGGCGCAGAGCATGTTCGACGTGTTCGCGCGCACCGCGATGGGCATGCTGGTGGTCGACCGCGACCACCGCGTGGTCTGGATCAGCGACGGCTACAAGAGCTTCCTGCCCGCGCTGGGCTTCGAGTCCGAGACGCAGTTCGTCGGCCACCGCGTGGAAGAGGTGATCCCCAACACGCTGATCCCGCAGGTGATCGACAGCGGCCGCCCGATCCTGGTGGACCTGCTCACCAACAAGGCCGGCACCTTCCTCGTCAGCCGGCTGCCGCTGCGCGACGACGCCGGCTGCGTGATCGGCGCCATCGGCCTGGTGCTGATGGACCACCCCGAGACGACGATGCAGCCGCTGATGGCCAAGTTCACCCGGCTGCAGGCCGAGCTGGACGCGGCACGGCGCCAGCTTGCGGAGCAGCGCCGCCCCAAGTACACGATCGCCAGCTTCATCGGCGCCAGCGCCGCCGCGCTGGAAGTCAAGCGCCAGGCGCGCCGCGTCGCCGGCACCGACAGCACCGTGCTGCTGCTGGGCGAAACCGGCACCGGCAAGGAGCTGCTGGCGCAGGCCATCCACGCCGCCGGCGCGCGCGCGGCGCAGCCCTTCGTGGGCGTCAACATCGCCGCCGTGCCCGAGACCCTGCTCGAGGCCGAGTTCTTCGGCGTCGCACCCGGTGCCTACACCGGCGCCGACCGCAAGGCGCGCGACGGCAAGTTCAAGCTGGCCGACCGCGGCACGCTGTTCCTCGACGAGATCGGCGACATGCCGCTGCCGCTTCAGAGCAAGCTGCTGCGCGTGCTGCAGGAGCGCGAGGTTGAACCGCTGGGCAGCAACCGCGTCGAGCCGGTGGACGTGCGCGTGATCGCCGCCACCAGCCGCGACCTGGCCGCCATGGTGGCCGAGGGGCGCTTCCGTGCCGACCTGTACTACCGGCTCAACGTGCTGCCGATCGCGCTGCCGCCGCTGCGCGACCGGCGCGACGACATCGAGGCGCTGGCCGAGACGCTGCTCGACGACATCGCGCGGCGCAGCGGCCTGCCGGTGCGCAGCCTCGCGCCCGACGCGCTGGAGGCGCTGTGCGCCCATGCCTGGCCCGGCAACATCCGCGAGCTGCGCAACGTGCTGGAGCAGGCGGTGCTGATGCACGACGAGCTGCTGCTGCACGCGGCGCAGCTGCCGCCGCTGGGCACGCCGGCCACCACGGTGCCGGCAGCGCTCGCACCGGCCGCCACCGCGCACGCCAAGGCCGACCCGCTGCGCCCGCTGCCCGACCGCCTGGCCGACGTCGAGCGCGAGGCCATCGCGCAGGCGCTCAGGGCCACCGGCGGCAACCGCGTGGCCGCGGCCCGGCTGCTGAAGATGTCGCGCGCCGCGCTGTACGACCGGCTGGCGCGCTACCCCGGTCTGGAGGCCGTGAAATGACGACTTTCGTGCTGGTGCACGGCGCCTGGGGCGGCGCCTGGGTGTGGCGCCGCGTGCTCGGCCCGCTGCGCGCCGCCGGCCACGAGGTGCATGCCGTCACGCTCACCGGCGACGGCGAGCGCGCCCACCTTCGCCACGCGGCCATCTCGCTGGACGACCACATCGCCGACGTTGTCGGCCTGGTCGACGCCGAGGAGCTGACCGACATCGTGCTGGTGGGCCACAGCTACGGCGGCATGGTGATCACCGGCGCCGCCGACCGGCTCACCGCGCGCGGGCCCGGCCGCGTGAAGCAGCTCGTGTACGTGGACGCGATGGTGCCGCTGCCCGGCGAGGGCTGGGGCAGCGGCCACCCGCCGGAGATCGCCCAGGCGCGCCTGGCCGCCGCGCGCGAGCACGACAACGCATTGCCGCCGCCCGACCCGGCGGCCTTCGGGCTGGACGACGCCGACCGCGAATGGCTGCGCAGACGCCATGTGCCGCATCCGTTCGGCATGTATCGCGTGCCGCTGCACTTCGACGCCGCGCGCTGGGCCGCGCTGCCGCGCTGCTTCGTCGACTGCAACCAGCCGGCCTATCCCACCATCGACGCGATGCGCGCCCGCGTGCGGCAGCAGCCGGGCTGGCGTGTCGACGTGATGCCCACCGGGCACTTCCCGATGGTGTCGATGCCTCAGCGGATGGTGCAGCTGCTGCTGTCGCTGGCCTGAGCCCGCTGCCGCGCCGACGGGGGCGCGGACAGGAACGCCACTTGCCGGGGCTGCCTGCGTTTCAGACACCCGCCGACACAGCGCCGTCGGAATGCCGGACACCTTTGCGGCGCGCGGGCGCGCTGCGCGCACCGCAGCCGACCTGCCGTCCTGCGGCGCCTCGGTACTTGCCCTAGCCCGCGCGCTTCTGGCACGTCGTGTGCACCGTCGTGGCTTCCACGCTGGAGACAAGACCCTTGAAGCACCTGCCCCGCCGCGCGCTCGCCGCGCTCCTGGCCACCGGCGCCGCCGTGCTGGCCGCACCGACCGCCGCGCTGGCGCAAGCCGGCAAGGCCAACGAGATCCGCATCGCCCACATCAACGGCCGCACCGGGCCGCTGGAGGCCTATGCCAAGCAGTCGTCGGTGGGCTTCATGATGGGCCTGGACTACGCCACCGGCGGCACGATGACCGTGGCCGGGAAGAAGATCGTCGTCATCGAGAAGGACGACCAGGGCAAGCCCGACGTGGGCAAGAACCTGCTGGCTGCCGCCTACGGCGACGACAAGGTCGACCTCGCCGTGGGCACCACCGGCTCGGGCGTGGCGCTGGCCATGCTGCCGGTGGCCGAGGAGTACAAGAAGATCCTGCTGGTGGAGCCGGCCGTGGCCGATTCCATCACCGGCGACAAGTGGAACCGCTACATCTTCCGCACCGGCCGCAGCAGCACGCAGGACGCGCTGGCCAACGCCGCCGCGTTCGACCAGGACGGCGTCACCATCGCCACGCTGGCGCAGGACTACGCCTTCGGCCGCGACGGCACCAAGGCCTTCAAGGACGCGATCAAGAAGGCCAAGGTGGTGCACGAGGAATACGTGCCGCAGAACGCCACCGACATCACCGCCGCCGCGCAGCGCATCTTCGACCGCCTGAAGGGCCAGCCCGGGCGCAAGGTGGTGTTCATCATCTGGGCCGGCAACCTGGCCGTGCCGTTCAAGATGCTCGACCTGGAGCCGCAGCGCTACGGCATCACGCTGGCCACCGGGGGCAACATCCTGCCGGCGATGACGCTGTTCAAGCGCGTGCCGGGCATGGAAGGCGCGCTGTACTACTACTTCGGCATCCCCAAGAACCCGGCCAACGAGTGGCTGGTGGCCAACCACTACAAGCAGTTCAAGTCGCCGCCGGACTTCTTCACCGCCGGCGGCATGAGCGCGGCCATCGCCGTGGTCGAAGCCCTGAAGAAGACCAAGGGCGACACCAGCACCGAGAAGCTGATCGCCACGATGGAAGGCATGAGCTTCGACACCCCCAAGGGCAAGATGACCTTCCGCAAGGAAGACCACCAGGCGATGCAGTCGATGTACCACTTCAAGGTGAAGGTGGACCCGGCCTTCGAGTGGGGCGTGCCGGAGCTGGTGCGCGAGATCAAGCCCGAGGACATGAACGTCCCGATTAGAAACAAACGCTGACGCCTCGCGTGCTTCGCACCAGCGACCTGACCATCCGCTTCGGCGGCCACGTGGCCGTCGACGCGGTGTCGTGCGCGTTCGCGCCGGGGCAGCTCACGGCCATCGTGGGGCCCAACGGCGCGGGCAAGACGACCTACTTCAACCTGGTGTCGGGGCAGCTGCCGGCCAGTGCCGGGCAGGTGTGGCTCGACGGCGAGGACATCACCGCGCTGCCGGCGCCGCTGCGCACGCGGCGCGGCCTCGGGCGCGCCTTCCAGCTCACGCAGCTCTTCGCGCGGCTGACGGTGCTGGAGAACGTGCGCCTGGCGGTGCAGGCGCGCCGCTCGCAGGGCCATGGCATCGACCTGTGGCGCGTCTGGCTCGACCGGCGCGAGTGGATCGACGAGGCGCTGGCGCTGCTGGACCGTGTCAAGCTCGCCGGGCAGCGCGACGCGCTGGCGGCCGAGCTGCCGCACGGCGACCAGCGCAAGCTGGAAGTGGCGCTGCTGATCGCGCTGGACCCCAAGGTGTACCTGTTCGACGAGCCCACCGCCGGCATGAGCGCCGACGACGCGCCGGTGGTGCTGGACCTGATCCGCTCGCTCAAGGCCGACGGCCGCCGCACCATCCTGCTGGTGGAGCACAAGATGGACGTCGTGCGCGAGCTGGCCGACCGCATCGTGGTGCTGCACCAGGGCCGGCTGGTGGCCGACGGCGACCCGGCCACGGTGATGGCGTCGGCGGTGGTGCAGGAGGCCTATCTCGGCCGCGCCGCCGCGAGGCAGGCCGCATGACCGCGTTGACATTGAGCGGCGTGCACACGCACATCGACGCGTACCACATCCTTCACGGCGTGGATCTCGCCGTGCCCGCGGGCGCGATCACCGTGCTGCTGGGCCGCAACGGCGCCGGCAAGACCACCACGCTGCGCACGGTGATGGGCCTGTGGCGGGCCTCGGCAGGCAGCATCTCGTTCGGAGGCCAGCGCATCGACGGCCGGCACACCGCCGACATCGCCCGCGCCGGCATCGCCTACGTGCCCGAGAGCATGGCCATCTTCGGCGACCTCACCGTGCGCGACAACCTGTTGCTGGCCGCGCGCGGCGCGCGGCGCGAGACCGACCTGGACGGCGCGCGGCTGGCGCGCATCTTCGGCTTCTTCCCCGCGCTCAAGACGTTCTGGCTGCACCCGGCGGGCAAGCTGTCGGGCGGGCAGAAGCAGATGCTCGCGGTGGCGCGCGCCATCGTCGAGCCGCGTGCGCTGCTGCTGGTGGACGAGCCGAGCAAGGGCCTGGCGCCCGCCATCGTCGACAACCTCGTGGCCGCGCTGCGCCAGGTGCAGGCCGAGGACCGCACCACCGTGCTGCTGGTGGAGCAGAACGTGGCCATGGCCACCGCGCTGGGCGAGCACGTCGCGGTGATGGACGGCGGGCGCGTGGTGCATGCCGGCCCGATGGCCGAGCTGGCCGCCGACGACGCGCTGCAGCAGCGCCTGCTGGGCCTGTCGCTGGAGGCGCACGCATGACCGCGCAGGAACTTGCGCCACCTGCGGCCCCTGCGGACGCCGCCGCGGCCGTGCCGCGCGCGGCGTTCGACCTGCGCCCGCTGCTGCTGCTGGCGGCCGTGGCGCTGGGCGCACTGCCGGCCGTGCTGGCCAGCGGGGGCAGCGCCAGCACCTGGCTCACGCTCACCGTGGCCGGGCTGGCCATGGGCACGATCGTGTTCATCGTCGCATCGGGACTGACGCTCGTGTTCGGCCTGATGGACGTGCTGAACTTCGGTCACGGCGTGTTCCTGGCGCTGGGTGCCTACGTGGCCGTGTCCACGATGGGTGCGATGCAGGGCTGGGTCGACGCGCCGTCGCTGGGCGCCAACCTGATCGCGGTGTTCGCGGCCATCGGCGCGGCCATGCTGGCCGCCGGCGGGCTGGGCCTGGCGTTCGAGCGCGTGGTGGTGCGGCCGGTGTACGGCAACCACCTCAAGCAGATCCTCATCACCATGGGCGGCATGATCGTCGGCGAGGAGCTGATCAAGATGGTGTGGGGGCCGGTGCCGATCCCGCTGCCGCTGCCCGAGGCGCTGCGCGGCTCGTTCATCGTCGGCGACGCGGTGATCGAGAAGTACCGCGTGCTGGCCACCGGCATCGGCGCGCTGGTGTTCGTGGCGCTGGCCTGGGTGCTGGCGCGCACCAAGGTCGGCCTGCTGGTGCGCGCAGGCGTGGAGAACCGCGAGATGGTTCAGGCGCTGGGCTACCGCATCGAGCGCCTGTTCGTGGGCGTGTTCGTCACCGGCAGCGCGCTGGCCGGCCTGGGCGGCGTGCTGTGGGGCCTGTACCAGCAGAGCGTGGTGCCGCAGATCGGCGCGCAGGTCAACGTGCTGATCTTCATCGTCATCATCATCGGCGGGCTGGGTTCCACGCTCGGTGCGCTGGTGGGCGCGGTGCTGGTGGGGCTGGTGGCCAACTACACCGGCTTCATGGCCCCGAAGGCGGCGCTGGTCTCGAACATCGCGCTGATGGTGGCGGTGCTGCTGTGGCGCCCGCGCGGCCTGTACCCGGTGACCTCGCGATGAACCCGCTGCGCCGACTGCTGTCGCACGACCTGCCGCGCAGCCGCTGGCTCGCGGCGGCGCTGCTGCTGACCGTGCTGGCGCTGGCCTTCGCGCCCTTCCTGTTTCCCGGCAGCAAGGCGCTGGGCGTGGCGTCCAAGGTGCTGGTGTTCGTGGTGCTGGTGGCCAGCTACGACCTGCTGCTGGGCTACACCGGCATCGTCAGCTTCGCGCACACCATGTTCTTCGGCATCGGCGCCTACGGCGTGGCCATCGCCAGCACGCGCATGGGCCCGGGCTGGGACGCGGTGGCCGTCGGCCTGGGCGCGGCGCTGGCGCTGTCGCTGGGCCTGGCGCTGCTCATCGGCCTGTTCAGCCTGCGCGTCAAGGCGATCTTCTTCGCGATGGTGACGCTGGCGGTGGCCGCGGCGTTCCAGCCCCTGGCCTCGCAGCTGTCGGACCTGACCGGCGGCGAGGACGGCCTGACCTTCCGCAACCCCGAGTGGCTGTCGCCCGGCTTCGAGACCGAGTGGTTCGGCGTGGCGGTGAACGGCCGGCTGCTGGCCTACTACCTGCTTTTCGCCGCCACCGTGGTGCTGTTCCTGGCGCTGCTGCGCATCGTGAACTCGCCCTTCGGCCGCGTGCTGCAGGCGATCCGCGAGAACGACTTCCGTGCCGAGGCGATCGGCTACCGCACGGTGGTCTACCGCACCGTGTCCAACGTGCTGGCCGCGGGCTTCGCCACCGTGGCCGGCGCGCTGCTGGCGCTGACGCTGCGCTACACCGGCCCCGACACCACGCTGTCGTTCGAGATCATGCTCGACATCCTGCTCATCGTCGTCATCGGCGGCATGGGCACGCTGTACGGCGCGGTGGTCGGCTCGGCGCTGTTCGTGCTGGCCCAGAACTACCTGCAGGACCTGCTTCGCCTGGCCGGCAGCGCGCTCGAAGGCGTGCCGCTGGCCGGCGCCGTGTTCACGCCCGACCGCTGGCTGCTGTGGCTGGGCGTGCTGTTCGTGCTGTCCGTCTATCACTTCCCCACCGGCATCGTCGGTCGGCTGCGCGCCCGCCGGCAGGCGCCCTGACGGATCGACACTCCGATGCAATCCACTTCGCACTACGTCCGCTGCCTCGGCCGCGAGCTGCACCTGACGGCCTGGGGCGACCCGGGCCGCCCGGTGGTGGTGGCCTGGCACGGGCTGGCGCGCACAGGGCGCGACATGGACGACCTGGCCGCGCACCTGTCCGGCCACGGCTGGCGCGTGCTGTGCCCGGACACGATCGGCCGCGGCCTGTCGCAGTGGAGCCCCGTGCCCGACGACGAGTACTGCCTGGATTTCTACGCCCGCCTGGCCGAGTCGCTGCTGGACACGCTGGCAGTCGACCGTTGCGCCTGGGTGGGCACGTCGATGGGCGGCGCCATCGGCCTGGTGGCGGCGGCCGGCCCGATGCGCGGCCGCATCGAGCGCCTTGTGCTCAACGACAACGGCCCGAGTCTGGCGCGGGCGGCCATCGAGCGCATCCGCAGCTACGCCGGGTCGCCGGCGGCTTTTGCCACCGTGGGCGAGCTGGAGCAGTACTTCCGCACCGTCTACAAGCCCTACGGCTGGCTCAGCGACGCGCAGTGGCGGCGCCTGACCGAGACGTCCGTGCGGCGCCTGCCCGACGGCCGCGTCACGCCGCACTACGACCCGGCGATGGTGCGCCAGTTCGAGACGCGGCCCGACGACTACGAGCGCTGGGCCGAGTGGGACTCGCTGGACATCCCGGTGCTGTGCCTGCGCGGGCAGTTCAGCGACCTGCTGCTGCCCGACACCGCCGAGCAGATGCGCCAGCGCGGCCCGCGCGCCGTGGTGGTGGAAATCGAAGGCTGCGGCCATGCGCCGGCGCTGAACACGCCGGCGCAGTGGGCGCTGGTGGAGCGGTTCCTCGCGGGGCGCTGACCCGTCACGGACCGGCGGCCGGCGCCGTCAGGTCGGCGTGGCCACCACCACCGCGCCCATCTGGCGCGCCATGTCGAGGAACTTGCCCGTCAGCACTTCCGGCGACGGCTTGCCCGCGAACTCGTTGACGATGAAGGCCTCGTTGCCCTGGCGCGCCTCGAAGTTGTAGCTCGCGTGATAGGACGCGCGGCCCGAGATGACCATCTCGGACGTGTCGGAGATGAGCACGCGGTTGCCGATGGGTGAATCGGGCTCGTAATGGCGGCTGCCCTTGACGACGGTGACGAGAAACCACATGGCAGCCTTTCAGGCGGGCAACGGATCAACGGGCCGAAGGGCGCAGGGCATGCCTGTCGTTGTCTGGGTTGTCGCGGGTGTGGCCGAGCATAGGCGCTAAAGGCGCCGCGCGCGGCGCGACGCAGCCCCGATGACACAATCGCCGCCCATGTTCGGGCAATCAGGGTCCAGGCGACTGGCGTGGGTGCTGGGCGCCGCCGCGTTGGCGGCGGCCGGCGCGGCGTGGATCTGCCGCGCCGAGCTGGCGGCGCAGCGCGAGGCCTTCGACACCTCGGCCCGCATCGCGCACCGCCTGCTCAGCCAGCGCGCGGTGGAGCACGAGGCGATCCTCGGCACGCTGGCGCTGCTGCAGCCCGAGGCGGACGACGGCGGCGCCGCGGTGCAGCGGCTGATCGCGCTGTACCCGCAGCTGCTGCGCGTGCACCGCCGCGCCGGTGACGGGCGCTGGCCGCTGTCGGCCTGGGACGCCGCCGAGGCGCAGTCGCGCGCGGCGGGGCAGCGCGCGGTGCTGGCGTCGTTCGACGCGCAGGGCGGCCGCTTCGTCATCCTGCGCGCCGCCGACCCGGCGTCGTTCGCGCTGGAGGTGGACCTGCAGCGCGCCGTGCCGTGGGCCGACTGGCCGTACGACGAAGCGGCACGCAGCGGCCCGGTGCGCGCCGTGCTCGGCCCGGACGGCGGCCCCGCCTGGCGCCTGCATGGCGACGACGCGGCCAGCGCCGGTCCGTGGCCGATGGCGTTTTCCAAGCACCTGGCCGCCGACAGCCAGCCGTTCGACCTGCGCGTGGCGCAGTCGGTGGGCTGGTCGGCGCTGCCGTGGGGACGGATGGCCGCCTGGGCCGCCGTGGTGGCGGCGCTGGCGGCGCTGGCCACCGCGGTGCAGCGCCAGCGCGCCGAGCGCCAGCGCGCCGAGCAGCTGCGCCGGCTCGACCAGGTGACGCGCCTGGGCACGCTGGGCGAGATCGGTGCCGGCCTGGCGCACGAGCTGAACCAGCCGCTGGCCGCGCTGATGGCCAGCACGCAGGCCGCGCAGCGACTGCTGGGCGACGACACGCCGGACCTGGCCACCGCGCGCGAGGCCGTGGCGCACGCCACCGCGCAGGCGCGCCGCGCCGCCGACGTGGTGCAGCGGCTGCGCCGCACGATCGAGCCCGGCGCCACGGCAGACGCCGGGGCCGCGCTGCAGCCCGTGCGCCTGGACGACGCGCTGCGCCACGCGCTCGACCTGTTGCGGCCCGAGCTGAAGCGGCTGGGCGTGAGCGTGCAGACCGTGCCCGGCACGCTGCCCGCGCTGGCCGTGCGCGCCGACCCCGTCGGCGTGGACCAGGTGCTGCACAACCTGCTGGCCAACGCGCTGCAGGCGATGGAGCGCGGCGGCGGCACCGACCGCACGCTGACGCTGGCACTGTCGCGCCTGGACGCGCAGGCGCAGCTCGTCGTGCGCGACAACGGCCCGGGGTTCGCGGCCGACGCGCTGCCGCACCTGTTCGAGCCCTTCTTCACCACGCGCGAGGGTGGCCTGGGGCTGGGCCTGAGCCTGGCGCTGTCGCTGGCCGAGCGCTTCGGCGGCACGCTCACGGCGCGCCCGGCGGCGCCGCGCGGCGCGGAGTTCACCCTCGTGCTGCCCCTGGCCTGAGCCATGACGACACCCGTCGACGCCTCTGCGCAGCAGTCGCCGCTGATCCACGTGGTGGACGACGACGACGCGGTGCGGCACGGCCTGTCGCTGCTGATCGGCAGCATCGGCCTGCGCGCGCAGCCCTGGGCCGACCCGATGGCGTTCCTGGCCGGGTTCGACCGCGGCGGCATCGGCGCGGTGCTGCTGGACGTGCGCATGCCCGGCATCGGCGGCCTGGCCGTGCTGGAGCGGCTGGTGGCCGACGGCGTGGACCTGCCGGTGATCATGCTCACCGGCCACGGCACGGTGGAGATGTGCCGCCGCGCGTTCAAGGGCGGCGCGGCCGAGTTCCTGGAAAAGCCGGTCGACGACGACCGCCTGGTGGAAGCGCTGCAGCAGGCGGTGCGCGCCCACGTGCGCTCGCGCGAGCGGCGCGGTGCGGACAGCGCCGTGACCGCCCGCTACGCGCAACTGTCGCCGCGCGAACGCGAGGTGCTGGCGCTCATCGTCGACGGCCTGACCAACAAGGAAATCGGCCGCGCGCTGGCGCTGTCGCCGCGCACGGTGGAGGCGCATCGCGCACACCTGTTCGACAAGCTCGGCGCGGGCTCGCTGGCGCAGGTGATCCGGCAGTACGCGGGGCTGGTGGAGCGCGACGCGGCGGCGCGCGGCGGCGCGGGCACCGCGTAGTTCTACGCATCGCCGGCCGTAGCCGCGCGAATGGCGGCCACGCGGCGCGGTTCCTACAGTGCCCCCATGGCTTGCGACGGACGCCGGCCTGCACCCCCGAAGGAACACCGCACCATGACCAAGACCCCGAAGCTCGCCGCCCTGGCCCTGCTGGCCGCCACCGCCTTTGCGCAGGCCCAGACCGCGCCGGCCGCCGCCGTGCGCACCGAGCGCAACATGTCGCTCGAGCTGGCCAGCCAGATCGCCGCCGCCGGCACCGCCGCCTGCGCCGCCAACGGCTACGCCGTGACCACCACCGTGGTGGACCGTGCCGGCGGCGTGCGCGCCGTGGCCCGCGCCGACAACGCCGGCCCGCACACGCTGGAAGCCAGCCGCCTGAAGGCGTACACGTCCGCGTCGGCCAAGAACGCCACGCTGGCGATGATGGAAGGCGCGCAGAAGAACCCCGCCGCGGCCAACCTGGTCTACATCCCCGGCTACCTGCTGCTGGGCGGCGGCGTGCCGGTGCGCGTGGGCAACGAGGTGATCGGCGCCGTGGGCATCGGCGGCGCGCCGGGCGGCCACCTGGACGAGCAGTGCGCCAACGCCGCGCTGGACAAGGTGAAGGACCTGCTCAAGTGAGCGCGCAGCGCCGCAGACACTGGCTCGGCGTGGCGCTGCTGGCCGCCTGCGCCGGCCTGGGGGCCCTGGCCCCCGCCGCCGCGCAGGTGGGCCCGCGCGCCGACGAGGTGGCGCGCTTCGGCCCGCTGCACGCCGCCGCGCACAAGGGCGACCTGGACGGCATCCGGCGCGCGCTGGCCGGCGGCACGCCGGTGGACGCACGCGACCCCTACGGCCGCACCGCGGTGCACGTGGCGGCGTTTGCGCGCCAGCGCGACGCGATCCGCGCGCTGGCCGCGGCCGGCGCCAACCTGGGCCTGCTGGAAAACGACCGCTACGACGCCGTGACCATCGTGGCCGTGGCCGACGACGAGGAGACGCTGCGCGTGCTGCTGCAGCTGGGTGCGAGCGCCAAGCTCACCACCAGCCGCTACGACGGCACGGCGCTGATCGCCGCCGCGCACCTGGGCCACGACGGCGTGGTGCGCCAGCTCATCGCTGCCGGTGCGCCGCTGGACCATGTGAACAACCTGCACTGGACCGCGGCGATCGAGGCGGTGGTGCTGGGCGACGGCGGCCCGCGCCACCAGGCCACGCTCAAGGCGCTGATCGACGCCAAGGCCAACCTGCAGCTCGCCGACCGCAGCGGCCGCACGCCGCTGGCGCTGGCGCGCGACCGCAGCTTTGCGGCGATGGAAGCGATGCTGGTGAAGGCCGGCGCGCGCTAGTCGCCCGAGGCCGCCGGGCCCGGCCGGTGGCAGCGCCCGAGTGGCGGCGCCACCGGCCGGTTTATGCTGGCCCGACAGGCCGCGCGGGCGGCCGGCGGAGCGCGGCGCGATGACACAGCCCGAGGCAGAGTTCGACGTGGTGGTGGCCGGCGGCGGTGCCGCCGGCTGCGCCGCCGCGGTGGCCGCCGCGCGCTGCGGCGCGCGCACCCTGCTGCTGGAACGCTACGGCTTCCTCGGCGGCGCGGCGACCAACGCGCAGGTGCTGTCCTACTGCGGCTTCTACCGCTTCGGCCCCGGCGCCGAGCGCACCGTGGCCGGCGTGGGCGACGACGTGCTGGCCGCGCTGCGCGCCATCGGCGCCCCCACCGAGCCCACGCTGGCGCGCAGCGGCAACTGGATCATCCAGATCGACCCCGAGGCCACCAAGCTGGCGCTGGACCGCGTGGTGGCCGCGTCCGGCGCGCAGGTGTGGATGCACGCGCTGGTGGTGGACGCCCGCATGGACGACGCCTCGCGCATCGGCGCCATCACCGTAGCCAGCCACGCCGGACAGCGCAGCGTGCGCGCGGCGGCCTTCGTGGACGCCAGCGGCGAGGCCACGCTGTCGGTGCTGGCCGGCGTGCCGCTCACGCACGACAGCCGGCGCGACGGCGGGCAGCCCGCGTCCTACCCCGTGCGC
>WBZX01002218.1_pt1 | contig 13492 bp, 9 predicted proteins | sample 5204211 | NCBI WGS metagenome assembly WBZX01 (sample SAMN12344362, study PRJNA552823) | activated sludge metagenome | biome: Activated sludge suspended growth; feature: Nitrification reactor; material: Wastewater; isolation source: activated sludge from nitrification reactor of wastewater treatment...
GGGGTATTCTCTTCCATACTACGGTGTAAAGGTATGCTTTCGGCGGTCGTTTTGGAGTGATTACCTGTCGTAAACAGACTTCGGATGAAAAGGTTAAAAGCATAGGGCATAGCGCAGAGGGCAGAGAGCTGCAGAGAGCAAATCGGAACTCAGCATAGATCCCGCAGGCAGTGTAGCCGTACAGCGGGAGGGCAAGGGGGAGAGCATGGGGCGAGATGTCAGTCTCGCAGATACCAGACTTGTGATGACTAAAAAATAAAGCGGGCCAAACCGGCCCGCCATTTTTTCTCAGAATACATAGTATTCTATTCCATCAGCATGACTTTGCCTGTCATCATGGTACCTTCTCCATAAAATACGATCAAGTAATTCCCAGGTGCCATCCCTTCGCTTGAAAAATCAAAGGTATTGGCTCCTTCCTGAAGTAATTCGACCGGCCATACTTTGATCAGCATGCCTGATGTATTGTAGATGCGGATCACCCCCTGGGTATTGACATTGCTCATGATACGCACTGTGCAATGATCACTGAAAGGATTGGGGTATACTAAAAGGCTTTCATGCTTTACAACCTGAATGGATTCTTCAACACCTGTAAGCACCAAATCCACTGTGACAAAGGACAAGACACTACTCCATCCCTGCCATATGCATGGATCACCAACTGCTGCCCGGTATATTCCTCTAATTGATAGACAAATGAACTTTCTATACCATATGGCATGCCGATTACAACAGCTGTACCATTGTCAATCAATTCAATCACATAGCCTGCGATATCCGGATGCGCTGAAGGTGTCCAGGTCACTTCGAGTAGCAATGTCTGCGGGTCTAGGTTGGCTACAATATCCTGAGGTGGATTAAATCCTGAAACGCCTTGAAAATAGCCTGACGCATAATCCGCATATAAAGACTGCCCCCTGTAAGCCAATGCATGCAAGGCAAAGGTGCAATAGGATTCAAAAACAGTCCCCGGCAAAGCAGCAAGCCCAAGGGTAGCATCCACTGTCATCAGGTAAGCTCCATCATATCCGGCCTGATCATCATCCGCAAAAAAATCAATAGAATCGCCTTCTGCAAATAGCCCAGTGTCCCAATGCACTTCAATCCCATCCATTTGGGGTGCGGCCTCTATAGAAAATGAAGCAACTTCGCCAAGGTAATATACACTGACTGATGACTGTACATCCGCAAGGATACTCCAACTGCCGGCTGCAGGTTGATACAATGTCCAAAACGAATTGTGTTGTGATGCCTCCGTATCCAATTCAGCATCATCAGAGGGTTCCTCCACACTGATAATGGTTCCGGCAGGATTTATAAGTGAGACCGTTGGCAATACAGCCTCGCCTGTGGCTTTAATGACAGCAACTCTTGTATGTTCCGGCACATCTATCATGTAGGTAAAATCAGATGGTGCCCTGGTGACCGAACCTTCTGGCATATGGAACGAAAAGAAATCCGGATCGTCATAACGCTTCGCGAGTTCAATCCTGTATTCTACCTCACCAATGCGGCCGCCAAAGTCAATGGCACCATAGATAAACTTGGTTTGCGGTTTATACAATACGATTCCATTTCCCCCAATATCATGTGGCAAGCCGAACTTTGCATTCAGCCAGTCATATGGGAACTTATTTGCCAGTTTCGGAATCGTGACCATACCATCAAACTTTCCAAAGAATGAACTGGTGGTATGGGTATAGGCCAAATCCACAGAGCCGGTAGCCATGAATTTTTTCTCTCCATCCTCATCCTTGTATGGCACCAGGCTCACCTGACCACCTGTCTTCATGCGTTGTGCTCGAAGATCTATGCTGCCATAGATGCCTCCTTCGACCAGCCACCAGTCGTCGTAAAACGGAGGATTGAAAAACTTGCCGTCTCCAGCTTCAAGTTTTAACTCGGTGGGTGGAATGTATTCCACACTGGTTGTAATCTGGAACAGGTCATCATTGAGCACCGCCCTGAAAATACCGCCAAAGCGCATATTCCATGGCGGATCCGTAATCTTATTGATACGGCCCTCACAACCAATGATCCCGATTCCGGTGGTACCAATTGGGATCACATTTTCCTGCAATTCCGCTTTCATGGAAATACTGTCCAGTTCACCCGCCACAAAGCCGAGTCCTCCGCCAACTTCGATAAACGGAGTCAGGAGTGTCAGTCCGAAGGTCAACTTATCCTCCTCCTGGTCATAACCTGCTTCGAGTTCCTTTAGGCAAAAGCCGGGTGCCAGCCCCAGGTCACTTACTTTCAGTCCATCAACAGAAATGCCTTCTGTCGATATCACCAGGCCTTCAATAGCGATCTCCGTAGTTTGTTCGGGGTCTTCTCCACAGGAAGGGGTAATGTTATCAAACGAAACCGTAAACGCAAGAGAAATACCATTGGCATGACTGCCTCCCACAAGTTGAAGGTTATCCAGTTTGATTTTCAAACCTCCTATCTCGGGTACATACTGATCCAGGGCCTCATTGAGAAAACCAGTCAACTTACCATCTGTGCCGGCAATGGTTAATTCGTATGCACCATCCGCAAGCGTGAAATCACCAAAACCTCCTCCCGGCAGGGCAATGTCCTCCACAAAGAACCTGCCATCCACTTTAACGCCAAGATTCACTGTATCCAGGATAAAAGACCCTTCAAACAGCAGAAAGTCATTGATGGATATCGGATAGGTCGTCTGTATCTGATGCTCTTCATCCCCCGGCTCCCAGGTAGCCTGGGGAGCTGTGATACAAATGTCAAAAATGCCATTGTCCCAACATTGAGGGACTACATCGACCGCAAGCTTGCTCAAAAGTGTTAAGTCCGGTAACAATGGATTCTTAATCTCACAGTGGTAGTCTGCCGGACTCTCTGTTTTATAGATATTAAAAGTATCTAAACCTTCGCCTACTTTATCCCATCCCTTAAACCAGGTATACGTGTTGCCTGGTCCGTTGACATGAACTGTGAGTTGAATAGAATCCCCTGTATGCTCCGCAAACATATCCACATAGTCCTGACCGCCGTAGATAAAACGTTCCACATCCTTTTGTGGCAACAAATCATCAAATTGAAGCCTGTTGCTATAGCATGAAATCTCGAATAAATCCGAGGCTCCGGAAGCTAGGTCTGGGAGGCTGTCAAAATGGTTGTTCCACATTCGTAATTCAACCAGTTTTGACATATCAGCATCCGGAAAAGGGCCTGTAAATTCATTGAAATAGAGGTAAAAGTATGCTACCTCAGGAAGAGCGGTAAACGGAAATGGCCCCTTGAGGGAATTGTTGTGCATAAAAAACACCTTCAGTTTTGGAAAATCAAATGTGGTCTGTATGGTACCGTTGAGCTTGTTGTTCTGAAGGTGAAGGCGCTCCAGGTCCGAAAAATCAAGATGCTGGAGATTACCAGTCAACTGATTATTATTGACCAAATACTCCTTGAGCTTTGGGGCGTTTAATTCAGGCATGGGACCAGTCAGCTGGTTCCATGACAGATCAAAATACAGGAGATTGGGCCATGAGAAATCCGGAATGGAGCCGGTGATCTTGTTGTGATTAAAATCAAAATACTCTATCAACGGAAAGTCAAATGCGGGCAATGTTCCTGAAAATTGGTTGTCATATCCATGCAATTCTTTGAGGGCCGGAAAATTCCAATCTGAAAGACTGCCTGATATCTTGTTAATGCCAATATTTAAATAATACAAGTGGGCATAGTCGAGTTCGGAAGAGACCGAACTCAGTTGATTGTTATAGATGTTGAGGTATTCCAATTTAGGGGTGTTCCAATATGGCAATTGACCCGCAATGGCATTCGTAGAGAGGTCAATATACTTCAGCCTGGGATAGTTGAGTCCCGCCGCCAATGAACTCAATTGATTATAACTGAGATCCACAAATTCCAGCACCGGAGTATTCCACTGAACCAATGATCCGGAGATCTGGCAACCACTGGCCAAAAACATCTTCAGGGAGTCAAGGGTAAATACCGGGAGTTGTCCTATTGGATTTCCACTTATAATTAATCGTTCGAGTTTGGGGGCCTGAATATTTCCAATCCCCGTAATAGCGTTTATTTGGAATTCAGCAATCTTGAGGCTATCCAGTTTCAGGGCAGGTAAGGCACCGGAAAGGTTGTTTTCATTGAGATGAATTTCCTTAACCCTCATCTGGATTATTCCGGTATCCTTTTGCGGTGGATTATAGTGAATAATCAGGGTATCTCCATTCACATATTGAATACCGTAAGAATAATTTACGCTAAACGAGATACCTGAATTGACCGGCCAGTTTTGGCGTTTTGTCCATGATGCACCTCCTGTGGCATTATAGATCTTGTTGATTTCAGCAGCATCCTTTACCTGGTATTTATAGTAGACATTCTGGCTCCAAAGTGAACCTCCCAAAAGAAGAATCACCATTGCCAAAAACAATTGCTTCTTCATGGCATATAGGTTTTAGTAAACAATGGTCACTGCTAATATTCGAGCCCTTCACTATAAATCGCTATGACATAGATCAGCACCGGGTATGATCCGCATCGCAACTGCAATGAGTCACCGGTATTCAATGAAGGCAGACCAGGCATCGACACCAGTACTCTTTAGACTAAGTACAAACTCATGATCATCTTTTGAAAAAAAAACTGTGCTGCATGACAGTATCCCTGTCATACAGCACAGTCATTTTGCCCTTAAGCCTCCTCGGCCCTTTAGCCTCTTCAGCTCTTCGGCCTCTTCAGCTCTTTAGCCTCTTTGGCCTCTTCAGCCCTGGTTGCTGAGCTGAGGTTGGTGAGCTGTAGTACGAGGTTGAGAAGAGCAGGTCGAACCATAGCACATGGATGAGCGTAAGCAGGTCGAAGCATAGCCTTTCGGCTTCTACCTTTTGAAAATATAGCGGGTCACAAAGATTCCTTCATTATCATCAGTACCTGAATCACTTTCCACACCTGCAGTCACAAAGGCAAGTTCCCACCCGGCTACAGCCATTTCATTGAGCTTGGCAGATACCATGGCATCATTGGAAGCTACATTCTGGAAATTGATCCCACTGATACTGTAGAAGTTGAGCAGCTTGGTCTCCTCGAAATTGTCAATCTTGAGGTCTTCACGCTTTACGGTTCCCATATTGCTGGTAGTTCCGTCCGTACGCTTGGTCGTAAAATTGGCGGTATTGAGGTCTTCCTTGTTGGCGATCATCCGGGAGCGGCCAAGGCCCGCAGGGATGATAGATTCGATGACGGTGACGACTGCATACTGGGTTTGAGCCATCATGTCTGCTGCACCAAGGATGAGCAGTGTACATACTAAGAATACGTTTTTCATAATGTTGCGATTTTTAATTTTTTTGACAAAGCTAAGGGCACCCCGGCGAACTGTCAAGTTGATTAAGCCAACTTTAAGATTTAACCGCCTCAACTGTTAAAATCCTTTCATGAATTGTCAATGGTACCGAATGACGGAATTCCACTCCCGGGTGCCCTTCACCGGTCGATGAATGCCGGATTGTGGGGGATGGAGGGAGGGAAGGAGTGTTAAAATTGTGAGTTGTGAGTTGTGAGTCCCTGTTCCACAAAAACCATGTTTAGTGTAGACAATACATGTTAAGCGTATATTGTATCTACGCTCAACATAGATGTTATAATCGCAGCCTGCGGCTGCAATCAATAACCACTCACGACTGACGCCTCACGTCTGACGATTACGCATTCAGGATTTTGTACAGCGCCTTATGATACGCTTCAAACGCTGGCAGATTGTTGTGACGCCCGCCCTTGATGGTAATCAACGTGGCCTTGTCCGGAATCAGCTTCTGGAGTCGTACGCCCTGCTCATACGATATCAGAAAATCCTTGTCGCCGTGGATGATATACACCGGACAATTGACCTTCTGGATATACATGTAGGTGGGGATCTTGTAGCGTAAGATCCATCGCAGGGGCAGCCACCAGCCGAAGCGGTGGATCTGGTACTGGAAACTATAATACGGGGAGTCAAGGATCAGCATCTTCGGATGATTCCATGCTGCGACGCGGGCAGCGAAGCCGGAGCCTAGTGAACGGCCGAGCACTACAATCTTCGATTGGTCGTACTGGGTAGTGAGCCAGTTGTAGATATACTCTGCATCTGAGTAGATGATCTGCTCTGACCGATGGCCACGGCTTTTGCCAAAACCACGATAGTCCATCATGAAGAAGTCATAGCCCTTGCCGACATAGTCCTTGGCAAACTTACCCCAACCCTTGATGCTCCGGCTGTTGCCTTTGAGGAAATAGACTACGCCAAGGCTGTTGGGTACTTTAAACCAGATGGCATTGATGCGACCGCCATCCGGAAGATCAAACTGCTTTTCCTCAAATGGAAACGAATACTGATACTTGAAATCTGTGGGAAGGATCTCGGGACGGAAAAAGAAAAGGTGCTGCAGGAAATAGAACACCACGACGATCGATGCATAGATGATCAGTATGCCGATCAGGAGGTTCATGACCCGCTCCTCTTGTAGATCGAATCGAGGTCACGCCCCAGGCCGTTGTAGTCCAGTCCATAGCCTACCACAAACTTATCTTCGATCGACATCCCTTCATACCTGAGGTGATCATCATACTTGTATGCAGCAGGCTTCTTGAGCAGGCAGGTCACTTCGACTGACGCGGGATGTTGTGCAGCGATTTTCTCCTTGAGGTACTGGAGTGTATGTCCGGTATCCACGATGTCTTCCACGATGATGACATGCTCACCTTCGAGATTGGATTTCCAGAGGAAATGTTCGTCCATCTTGCCGGTAGACGCTGTCCCTTTGTAAGAACTGATCTTGATAAAATCAAGGCGGATAGGTATGGTGATCTTGCGCACCAGATCCGCCGCAAAGATAAATGCTCCATTGAGGACAATCAGCAAGATTGGGTTGCGTCCCCGGTAGTCATTGTCTATCTGAGCCGCAAGTGATGCGACTGTCCGGTCGATCTCCGCTGAGGAGATGAATGGTTCGAATGTGAGATCGTGTAAGGTTACCTCCTTCATATGCCCCTGGCCCCGTTTTACCCCCTAGCCCCCTATGGGGGGGGTAAATATTTAGTTATATAATTAATGTCACTTTTTACTTTTAATTGGTAATTGGGTATTCCAAATTGATTATAAGTTAGATCTGTCTCCTGACAGTTCCTTCTTCCTTCGATGCTCCTTGTTCGTTATTAATTATTCCCTATTCCATACTGATCCAGCAAAAAAACCAGCGACGTCAATGCTGCCGCTCCTGACGCAAGCTCTCTTGGGTGAACGTTTTCAAGCACATCGGCATCAGAGTGGTGAAAATCAAAATATCTTGAACTGTCAGGCCTCAGGCCGATCATGACTCCGGCTTTTGGCTTGAGTGGGCCTATATCAGCACCGCCTCCGCCTGCCTTGAGTTCCAGATCATAGGGTTCGAGCAACTCCATAAAATTATTCATGTGTGCCATGGTGGTATCGAGAGAGGCGAGGGCTCCTGCGCTGCAGCCAAATGACTGAGGGGTGAAGCCACCTGCATCGGATTCGATCGCGGCCATGTGGTATTCATTATTGACGATGGCGGAGTCTGCATATGCTTTGCCGCCGCGGAGGCCGTTTTCTTCATTGATAAAGAAGACACATCGTAGGGTGTGCTTTGGTTGGTAGCCCATCTTATGTAACCGGTAGAGGACTTCCATCGAATGCATGCAACCGCTGCCGTCGTCGTGGGCGCCTTCGCCGACATCCCAGGAGTCGAAGTGGCCTCCGATCAGGATGATTTCGTCAGGATGAGTAGTGCCTTTGATTTCGCCGATGACATTGTAGGACATATTATCTGGAAGCATCTGGCAGGTCGTGCGGATATAGAGTTCGACCTTGCCTTTCCTGAGGGCATTGCTGAGGACTACTGCATCATTGGTACTGAGGGCGAGTGAGGGAATGTTCTCTATTTCATCAGATAATTGCGTCATCCCCGTGTGTGGAAAATCATCCTGCCTGGTGGAGAGTGAACGGATCACTACTGCGATAGCTCCTTTTTCCGCGGCGGCTATCGGGCCTGTGGTGCGTTGGTCGGCAGCCCCTCCATAAGCAGAGAAGGTACTGAGTTGCCCCAGGTCCATGGCGCGATTGAAGAACACAATTTTTCCATCCACGGCATTGTCAGGTAAGCCACGCAGTTCGTCAATGGATTGCACTTCGATAACTTCGGCCCTCACACCATTATTACCCGTGCCGGGTGAATTGCCCAATGCAAAAGCCTTCAACTGAGTGGCACCAACATCTTTGGCGATCATAAGGACTTGTTCTTTGTCGCCTCGCACCCAGTGTGGCACCATGACGGGTTGGAGCCATACGCTGTCAAGGCCCAGCGTGTCCATTGTAGCCTTTGCCCAGTGGATGGCCTTGAGGCTATTCTCAGATCCGGCCAGTCGATTGCCGATATCCTTGGTGAGGGTGGTCAGCCACGTGTAGCCTTGCATCTCCGTGTAGGTCCGGCGGTAGATGTCTTTGATAAAGAAGGCGGCGGAGTCCTTTGAAATCTGTGCAAAGCTCTGGGCGGAGAGGAGGCAGCAAAGGAAGAGTAGTCGTATGGACATAGGGGGGTAAATATAGGTAAAAGGCGGAAGAGGCTGAAGAGGCCGAAGAGGCCCTTCTGTGTCAAACAGATCATACTGATGGGCACATTGTTTAGAAAGTTTAGTTGATCGTTCTATCACCCGATAAGTTTAGAAAGTTTAGGACTGTACTATTATTCGAGCCTTTGGCTCGAATAATAGTACACATCGCTGGTTCAAGTCTCCAGACTTGAACCTCATATCTGCTCGTCTCCTGACGAGCGGGTCAGATTCCTGCCATGCAAAACGCAGTTTTGCCGACAGTCCAATTTCGAAAAAACCCCCGAATAATATGTCACTATCTGCCGTAGGGAGACGTCTTACATGACATTACATAGAATACAATACTTTTGATCTATCGTACGCGGACGTCCGTACCGACGCCCAATAGCCTTCCCATAAATTCTTTTGGTCATGTTGTTGATCTGCTGGCGAATACGTTTAGCGGAACGCGCTTACCATTCAAATTACATAACAGGCGCATTCAAAAGCACCCAGGCTTAAAGAGCAATTCAGCGTATGTATCATACCAACAGTTGAGGCATTGATTATCTTGCCCCAAAATACCATGCTGTGGAAAACATCAAATTCTTTAGAAACGTGTTTTTTCTCACGTCCATCATTGCTCTTTTCAGCGCATGCTCCAAAGACCCAGATCCGGATGACCCTACTAATACTGAGGCGTCTACCATGGTGTCAAAAGCCCATGGCTTTGAATATATAGGCAGTTTTGAGGAGCCCGATGCACCGGATTATTATGCATTCCCCTATGCTTTCTATATAGATGATTACCAGGACAATGACCGGGTGCTGGTCATGTGCCAGAATTCAATATTAAATCCCCCGACCCGAAGTAAATGGTACATCTTGAATTATACCGGAGGGAAAATCACGCAGTCCTATTCGCCAATGGATGGATTTGGTCCTGGCTGGGGAAATTTTATGCAGTTTTCATTTGATCACGAGCTATTCACCCTCAAAGCCTGGGAAACAAATGAGAAATATTACTACCAGGTAGATCCGCTCGGGGCCAGACTTAGTTACTATATCACCGGAGGAAACAACTTTGGCACATTCTTCATCAACAACCATTTACTCCGCATGATCAGCGGCATCAGCGTTTGGCCCTATCACACCGGCTTGCAACAGGATGAACCTCAATATCTGCTCACCGGTGAGTTGAGTGCAATGTATGTTATCGACTACTTCTTTGATACCACCTATGAAACTGAAAAGGAAAACAGCATCTATACTGGCTATTTTTATCCAAGTAACGATGGAAACTGGATTGGTGTAGGGAAAGGAAATCAGCGACTCGATAGCTTGCTTATCGACCATGAATTACCATATCTCTACAATCAGTTTTTGTGTGCCACCTATGTTGAGAAGGTCGGCAACAAGGTCTACCTCGCTTTTATTAAAAATAAATTTAATCCCAATACGGATCAGACCCTGAGCTTTTATGAGCTGACCATCGGTGAAAATATCCTAAGACCCGGTTTTGTCAACATGGATCTGCCTCCTGATGAAAACTATAAAATCGAGGCATTGCGCAACGGGAAATTATATTTTTTCCCGACGGCCAATGCGGCTGATCAGACCCCTTACACCATTTCGCATACAGGTATTAAGGAAACATTCCAGATGCCAGAACTCAAGAATGCATCGGTGCAAAGGAAAACGTTTGGTAAGAAATACCTCTACCTCACACTCACTGATGGACCCAAAAGACTGGAATTTTATAAAAAAGACCTTTTCGATTAACTGCTATGAAACACATTTCCCTTATCACCATCTGGACACTCCTGACATCAGTCGTTTGGTTCTCCTGTTCCTCTTCAGACCCTGAACCTGAACCCCAATTCCCTGAGGCCGTCATGGAGCCTGTGATTTTTAATTTTACCGGGACGTGGGACAGTGCATGTGGAACGCTATCAAGATCTGTGATGGATTCGCTACGTCTTGCTTATCCGCAGACTCCGATCATCAATGTGCATATCAACGGCAGCGGAGGCGGCCCTGTCGATCCACTTAGCAGCAATGAGAGTGAAGCACTCGCGCGATTTTTCAATGTCTATCCTCATGGGGACAGTACCTACCATATCCCTTTTTCCTGGTTTATGTGCCCGACCGTAGTCGGTGGATCTAATTTCTCCACTGATGTTTACCATGATCTTTCGACAACCATTCAATGGGCCAAGGAAATACAGGTTCCCTCCATTGCCCTGGACATCCTTCCTGAATTGAACGGAAACCAATTGAATGTAAAAATCAAAACTGAAGCGGTCTACGATTTCCCTATTCCCATCTTTCTATCCGTCTATCTGACAGAAGATAATCTTCTGGCCAATCAGGTTGATGATGAAGGTTTGGCCAATGGAATCCATCATGATGTATTCCGTCATTGCCTGAATGAATTTAATGGAGATAAGATTGCGGATTCTATCCTGGATGGCACCCGTAAAGAATATACATACTCCACCTTACTGGATACCGCATGGAAAAAGGAAAACATGAAAGTTACCGTGGTGGTCTGGTATAAGGACAATGTATATGGTAATCTGGTACATTTGGGCAAGCGAGTAGATTTATTGCCTTGAGCATCGGATAGTTGGATAGGTAACCATACTGTCACGTTTTACCCCCTACCCGCTGAAAGGGGGACCAGTAAAAAATCAGGTCGAATAGGTAACCAACCTGTCGCGTTTTGCCCCCTAGCCCCCTAAAGGGGGTAAACTTCCTCCAATATGAACATCATTAATGATCATCTCGAATAGGCAACCTACCTGTCGCGTTTTGCCCCCTAGCCCCCTGAAGGGGGTAAACTTCCTCCAACATGAACATCATTACTGATCATCTCGAATAGGCACCCAAACTGTCGCGTTTTGCCCCCTAGCCCCCTGAAGGGGGTAAACTTCCTCCAACATGAACATCATTACTGATCATCTCGAATAGGCAACCAACCTGTGCCCCAAAACTGCCCGAGCTACGCGAATGACCCGTTTTACCCCTAAATCCCCTGATGCTTCGACCTGCTTTCCCGCAACCATATGCTACAGCTCAGCAACCAGGGACCTTTTTCATTGTATTGAAATGAAAAAATCATCTCGAATAGGCAACCATCCTGTCGCGTTTTGCCCCCTAGCCCCCTGAAGGGGGTAAACTTCCTCCAACATGAACATCATTACTGATCATCTCGAATAGGTACCCAACCTGTGCCCCAAAACTTTTCGAGCTACGAGGAAGCCTTTTTCAGGTCTAATCAAGTCTCTACTGGTAATAATTAATAACAAGAAAAAGGAACATGAAACCCAAATAAGCGCGAAAGCAAAACAGGACCACAAGCGATTCCCGACATGTCAAGGCGAGTTTTTAGCGCACTAGATTTGGTTGGTGAGCTGTAGCACATGGTTGCGGGGGAGCAGGTCGAACCATGGTTACTTTTTGGGCAATGCAAAAAGTAAACCAATCCCCACGCCTAGTGCGCAACGAAATAATTCCCACCCCTGGTGCAACCTCTTTGCACCCGACTGCGTCTTAGCAGTGAACCAAGCCAAGGTGAACGAAGAACAACTCATCCAAGGGTGCCTCCGCCGCGACCGGATCGCCCAGAAGAACTTCTATGATACATTCTCTCCGAGAATGTACCCGCTGTGCTGCCGTTATGTCAAGGATCCCGATGATGCAGAGGATGTGCTGGTCACCGCATTTATGCATATCCTGGATCGGATAGGGCAATACCGCGGAGAAGGGAGCCTGGAGGGGTGGATCAAACGGGCGGTGATCAATGAAGCACTCTCTTTCCTTCGAAAGAAAAAGAATATGTATTTGACACTTGCAATCGAAGATGTGGGAGTAGAACTCTCGGCACCTCAAAGTCATGATCCCCTGGCCGAAGAAGACCTCCTACGGATGATCGGCGAACTACCAGCAGGATATCGGGCTGTATTTAATATGTATGCCATCGACGGGTATAGCCACAAGGAGATTGCCGAGCAACTGAATATCAGTGAAAACACTTCCAAGTCACAGTTGAGCCGCGCGAGGGTATATCTTCAAAAATTACTTGCTGCGCACGAACCATCACCAAAACAATTACGCCATGACACCATATCCTGATCCATTATTTCGTGAAGGCCTCGAGCACTATCGCAAGCCTGCGCCGGCATCGGCATGGGAGCGGATTGAATCCGGGCTGGATAAGAAGAAGCGAAAGAGTCCGTGGTTGAAAATTGCGGCCGGGCTGATTCTACTGATGGCTACATCGATTTTGTTTTGGAAGTATTCGGAGACTTTTACTTCTGAGACAGAAGTGGCAGTTGGCAGTGAGCAGTCCTCAATTGGCAGTGGGCAGTTGGCAGCTAACAGTGGGCAGTCTTCAGTTTCCAGTCAGCAGTCTTTGGCAATAGGTTCTATTGTTGAGCAGAGTCGAAACAATCATAATGATATTGTGAAGGACAATTCTCCGGTCGTTGAGCGGAGTCGAAACGAACCCAGCAGGAGCAGTCGACAGTCCTCAGTCGTCAGTCGTCAATCTACAGTCGCCAGTCTACAGTCTACAGTCTATAGTCTGCAGTCTTTGGATAAATCTAAAGATGCATCGCTTGACGAACTAAATAATATAGTAACCATACCAACACAAGAGCCTTTAATAGAAAAGACATTGGATGTGGCAAGCAGTGAGTCAACCCCTGACCCCCGCAGCACCACCATCTCCTATAGCGCTGATATGGTCAATGAACGATTTATTAAAAAAGAATGCATAGTAGAAGCAACCCCGGAAAAGAAAAATGCGTCTGGTCTGCAGAAAGTCATTGAGAAAGCTATTGACCTCAAGAACGATGAATCACTCATCGGGGACCTGAGGGAAAAGAAAAATGAATGGCTGACGATC
>WBZX01002219.1_pt1 | contig 13485 bp, 9 predicted proteins | sample 5204211 | NCBI WGS metagenome assembly WBZX01 (sample SAMN12344362, study PRJNA552823) | activated sludge metagenome | biome: Activated sludge suspended growth; feature: Nitrification reactor; material: Wastewater; isolation source: activated sludge from nitrification reactor of wastewater treatment...
CGATATGGTGCTCACGACCCTGCGCCATATGGCCGAAGGGGGCATCTTTGACCACCTGGGGGGTGGCTTTGCCCGCTACAGCGTTGATGATCGCTGGAACATTCCGCATTTTGAAAAGATGCTCTATGACAACGGTCCGCTTCTGGCCTTGTATGCCGATGCCTGGCAGATGACCGGGGAACCCCTGTTTGCGAGGGTGGCTGAGCAGACCGCCGAATGGGTGTTGCGGGAGATGTCCCTGGAGGGTGGCGGCTTCGCATCCTCGCTTGATGCCGACTCTGAGGGGGAGGAGGGCCGTTACTACATCTGGGACAGAGCCGAAGTCAGGGCCCTGCTGGACGAAGCCCGATTCTCCATCGTGGCCCGCCACTACGGCCTGGCGCGCCGCCCCAACTTCGAGGGCGAGCACTGGCATCTCCATGTGGCCGAGCCCCTCGAGCGGATTGCCGAAGATCTTGGCATCGGCGAGGCGGAGGCTCGGGCACTGCTGGATGAGGCCCGGAAGACGCTCTTTGATCGCCGGGCCTTGCGCGTCCGACCCGCCCGTGACGACAAGCTGCTGGTGAGCTGGAATGCCCTGATGATCAAGGGACTTGCCCGGGGCGCCCGGGTCTTTGGTCGATCCGACTGGCTCGCCGCCGCGTTCGCGGCAGTTGATGCCATTTGCGACACATTGTGGGTTGATGGGCGGCTTCTCGCGACGGCACGGGCCGGCAAGGCCCACTTGAATGCCTACCTGGATGACCACGCGCTGCTCATCTCCGCGCTCATCGAACTCATGCAGACCCGCTTCCGGCCTGGAGATCTCGCTTTTGCAGAGGATCTGGCCGACGCCCTGCTGGATGATTTCGAGGACCGGGGGCGGGGCGGTTTCTTCTTCACCCGTCACGATCATGAGGCTCTGATCCATCGGCCGCGCAGCGCTCACGACGGCGCCATGCCTTCCGGCAATGGGGTTGCCGCCCAGGTCCTTGGCCGCCTCGGGCATCTCACCGGCGAAACGCGTTACCTGGATGCGGCCGAAAGAACCCTTCAGGCCTTCGTGACGGCCCTTCATCAGTCTCCAGCAGGACATGCCAGCCTGGCGCTGGCCCTCGCAGAGCGTCTGCAGCCGCCTGCCGTGCTGATCCTTCGGGGGCCGGAGGAGAAGGCCATGTGGTGGGCGAAACAGCTCGCCAGCCTGTATTTGCCTTCCGTCATCGGGCTGGTCCTGCCCGAGGGCATCCAAGGTTTGCCTCCGGTACTCGACAAGCCCGCCGGTGCCGAGGTCAACGCCTGGTTGTGCTCCGGCGTTGAGTGCTTGCGACCTTATGCCACGTGGACGGCACTCGAAGAGGAACTCATGAGAATTGGCAAACCTGCGGGGGAAGTTTAGACTTCCCTGATATTTTTTCGCCACACAACCCGAGAGGATCACAATGAAGAAACTCGTTGCTGTTGCTGCCATCGCCGGCCTGATGGGCTCCACCGCCGCCTTCGCCGACGCTGGCGCCGATCTGGCCAAAGCCAAGAACTGCCTGGCTTGTCACGCCGTCGACAAGAAGCTTGTCGGCCCGGCTTACAAGGACGTCGCCGCCAAGTACAAGGGCGACAAGACCGCTGAAGCCAAGCTTGCCGAGAAGGTCGTCAAGGGAGGTGTCGGCGCCTGGGGCCAGATCCCGATGCCCCCCAACCCGCAGGTCAGCGCTGCGGAAGCAAAGACCCTCGTCGCTTGGGTGCTGGCGCAGAAGTAAGCGGAGCCCCGTCGCTGAGGCCAGCCTGCGGGCTGGCTTTTTTGCTTTTTTGGAGGGCGGTGTTGGGGGTCTGTGGCAAGTGCTTTTGTTCTTGTCGCGAAATTGCAACACTTCATCCGGTCGTCGCATCCAAAAAACAACGCTGTCCTTGCCTCACCCTTTGCCTCGCACCCACAATGCAGGCCAACTTCTCGTTAGAGAGGTGAAATTGGTCGGCCCCGTGAAAGCGGTGCGTGCCAGTCTTCAATCAAGAGGAGAAACATATGCAAAAGAAACTGATCGCTCTGGCCGTCGCCGGCCTGGCTTCCACCGGTGCCTTCGCTCAAGCCAACGTGACCGTTTACGGTGTGGCGGACGCTTCCTTCGACGTCGTCAAGATCTCTGGCGATGCGAACAACGAACTCGGCAACATGACCCGTGTTTCCACCAACTCTTCCCTGATCGGTTTCAAGGGTGCTGAAGCGCTGGGCAACGGCCTGACCGCCGTGTTCCAGTTCGAAAGCGGTGTTGCCTTCGACAGCGCTGGCTCCCTGGCTGCTGGCCGTGACAGCTACGTCGGTGTGGCCGGCGGCTTCGGTACCGTGGTTCTGGGTAACCTGACTGGCCCGACCCGTGCTCTGGGCGCTGCCGTTGATGTCAACGCTGGTGCTACCGGCATTGGTGCCAACTCCGCTCTGCTGGGCAAGCTTGGCAACAACCTGCTCGGCACCACCGACGGCAACAGCACCTACTCTAATGCCGGTACCTCGACCTGCGGTCGTTCCAGCGTTTGTACGTCGATCTTCGACACCCGTTGGAAGAACGCCATTGCCTACGTGTCCCCGAGCTTCGCTGGCCTGAACGCCACCGTTGCCTACGTCGCCAATGAAAACAAGACCTTTAACGGTCAAGGCCCGGCTCTGAACACCTCCGGCTACGATGTGGGTTTGAAGTACGCCAATGGTCCGGTCATGGCTGCTGTGACCTACAACGCTGTTAATCTGGGTAACAACAATATCCAGTTCGGCGGTGATTCCACCAAGGTTAGCGATCTTCGTATCGGTGGCTCATTCAGCTTTGGCGCGGCTTCTATCCGTGCTCTGTTTGATCTGGCTCGTGCGGATAATTACACTCATCCGAATGCGACTGTCGGGAAGCTTGGCAAGGTTACTCAAGCAGTTTACGGCTTGGGCGCCACTTTCAACGTGACCCCGGCTTCCAAGCTGCTGGGCCAGGTTTACGTTGCTCGTGATCTGAAAGTTAACGGCTCCAGCGCCGACGACACCGGTGCCAAGCTGTTCGAAGTTGGCGTCGAGCACAGCCTGTCCAAGCGCACCATGCTGAAGGCCACCTACGCTCTGATCAACAACGACAAGGGCGCTGCCTACGACTTCGGTATCAACGCTGTCGGTATCAACAGCGCGACGGGTGTTAACAACACCTTCTCGACGGTTGGTGGCACCGTTCAGGGTCTGTCCCTGGGCCTGCGTCACACCTTCTAATTCAGACTTCGTCTGAATCAGAAATTGACGGGCACCTTCGGGTGCCCGTTTTTCATGGGCTTCGCAGGGAGGTGCTGGTATGGAGATGGTTTTTCCTGTTGCCGGAATGGAGTATGGCAGCGTTCGAATCTGCAAATGAAATGGCCACCCGAGGGTGGCCATTTCATTTGCAGTGTGCTGGGTTCAGCCTATCCTGATCAGATTGTCCCGGTGAATCAACTCCGGCTCTTCGACAAAGCCGAGAATGCTCTCGATCTCGGTTGAGGGCTTGCGGGCGATCCGGCGGGCATCGTTGCTGGCGTAATTGACCAGGCCGCGGGCGACTTCGCGGCCATCCGTATTGCGGCAGGCCACCACGGAGCCCCGGGCGAAGTCGCCTTCCACGGCGGTGACGCCAATGGGGAGCAGGCTTTTTCCGGACTCCAGGGCTTCGGTGGCGCCCTGGTCGAGGGTCAGGCTTCCGGCGAGCTGGAGGTGGTCGGCCAGCCATTGCTTGCGCGCAGCCAGGGGGGTGCTGGTGGCGTACAGCAGCGTGCCGATGTCGTCGCCGGCAGCGACCCGTAGCAGTGCATCCACTTCGCGGCCGCTGGCGATGCAGGTGTGGGCGCCGCTGCGTGCGGCGCGTTGCGCCGCGCGGACCTTGGTGATCATGCCGCCCTTGCTGATGCCGCTGCCAGCGCCACCTGCCATCGCTTCCAGGGCGGTATTTTCGGCGCGGTCCTCGCTGATCAGGCTCGCGCCCGGATCCTTCCGCGGGTCTGCCGTATAGAGCCCCTGCTGGTCGGTGAGGATGATCAGTGCGTCGGCATCGATCAGATTGGCCACCAGTGCGCCGAGGGTGTCGTTGTCGCCGAATTTGATCTCGTCGGTAACGACGGTGTCGTTCTCGTTGATGATCGGCACGACGCCAAGTTCCAGCAGGGTGACCAGGGTGGACCGGGCGTTGAGATAGCGCGTCCGGTCGGCCAGGTCGGCGTGGGTCAGCAGGATCTGGGCCGTGTGAAGCTTGTTCTGGGCGAAGACGCTCTCGTAGGCCTGAGCAAGACCCATCTGGCCAACGGCTGCGGCGGCCTGGAGCTGGTGCATTTCCTGGGGGCGGGTGCTCCAGCCGAGGCGCTGCATGCCTGCGGCAATGGCGCCGGAGCTGACCAGGACTACTTCCCGGCCTTCGGCACGTAGTCCGGCGATCTGTCGGGCCCAGTCAGCAAGGGCCTCAAGGGCGAGACCTTCGCCGTTGTTGGTCACAAGGGCGCTGCCGACCTTGACGACCAGCCGGCGGGCGTTACGGATTGAGGTTCTCATCGTCGTCGTCTTCTTCTTCGTATTCGTCGTCAGCGTCGTCGTAGTCGGCTTCGGCGGGCTCGGCGCCGGATGCGGCCGCTTGTTCCCGGGCTGCAGCGGCAGCGGCATCTGCGGCGGCTTGGGCGGCTGCTTTTTCTTCGTCAAGAATGTCCTGGATGGCGAAGACCACGCCCTGGCAGCCATCCCGGCTGATGGCGGAAACCTCGAAGTGACGTTCCACCGGGCCGTAGGCATCCAGGAAGGCGGTAATGCGTTCCTGGCGCTCGGCGGGGTCGGGGATCAGATCGAGCTTGTTCAAAACCAGCCAGCGACGCTTATTGACGAGATCCTCGTCGTACTTGCGCAGCTCTTCGACGATGGCGTGGGCGTCACGGACGGGGTCGGCCTCGGGGTCGAAGGGGGCGATGTCGACGATGTGCAGCAGGATATGGGTGCGCTGCAGGTGGCGTAGAAACTGGTGGCCCAGGCCTGCTCCGTCGGCGGCACCCTCGATCAGGCCGGGGATGTCGGCAATCACGAAGCTGCGATTTTCGGAGGTACGCACCACGCCCAGGTTGGGGGCGAGGGTGGTGAAGGGGTAGTCTGCCACCTTCGGCTTGGCTGACGATACCGCACGGATGAAGGTGGATTTGCCTGCGTTGGGCATGCCCAGCAGGCCGACGTCGGCCAGGACCTTCAGTTCAAGGTTGAGTGCCTTGCGCTCGCCTTCCTGGCCCATCGTTTTTTTGCGGGGCGCGCGGTTGGTGCTGGTTTTAAAATGCAGGTTGCCCAGGCCGCCGCGGCCACCGCGGGCGATCATCACGCGCTTGCCATCGGCGTCCAGGTCGGCGACGAGCTCGCCGGTCTCCTGTAGGGTGATGATGGTGCCGACGGGCATGTGCAGTTCGATGTCGTTGCCGCCCTTGCCGTAGCAGTCTGCGCCGCGGCCATTTTCACCGCGTTCGGCGAGGAAGGTGCGCTTGTAGCGGAAATCGATCAGGGTGTTGAGGTTGCGGTCGGCAACGGCATACACATCGCCGCCCTTGCCGCCGTCGCCGCCGTCCGGGCCGCCCATGGGGATGTATTTTTCGCGGCGGAAGGTGGCGGCGCCGTTACCGCCGTCGCCGGCGATGACTTCAATACGGGCTTCGTCGAAAAATTTCATGGGTGTTTCCGGTTGGGGCTTGTACTGAAGCCCTGAAAGAAAAAAGCCCTATCGCTAGATAGGGCTTTGAAGGCATGCAGTCGGCGCTTATTCAGCGGCGGCGACGATGCTCACGGTCCGGCGCTTGTTGGCGCCCTTGACGGCGAACTGCACGGTGCCTTCGGTCAGCGCAAACAGGGTGTGATCCTTGCCGATGCCGACGTTTTCGCCCGGGTGGTATTCGGTGCCGCGCTGGCGAACGATGATGTTGCCAGCGAGAACGAATTGACCGCCGTAGCGCTTGACGCCAAGGCGTTTGCTTTCTGAGTCGCGACCGTTACGGGAACTGCCGCCAGCCTTTTTGTGTGCCATGTCGGTTTCTCCTTAGGCCGAGATCGCTTCGATGCGAAGCTCGGTGTAGTTCTGACGGTGACCCTGATGCTTCTGGTAGTGCTTGCGACGACGCATCTTGAAGATCTTGATCTTGTCGTGACGGCCGTGGGAAACCACGGTTGCCGTGACGCTGGCGCCGGCCACCACGGGGGTGCCGATCTTGACCGACTCGCCTTCGCCGACCATGAAGACCTGGTCGATGGTGATTTGCGAGCCCACGTCTGCCGGTATCTGTTCTACTTTGAGTTTTTCGCCGGCAACAACGCGATACTGCTTGCCGCCGGTTTTTATGACCGCGTACATGGATGTACTCCGATTAAGGGTTTGCAGGAAACGCGGCAGTATATAGGCCGCTCGACTTCCTGTCAAACCAGGCTCCGGCCGCCTTACTGTCCGATGCGCTCCTGGCGGATCAGCCAGCGTCCGTCCCGGAGGACGAGGGCGAGGGTCTTGGTTTCCTTGAGGGTCTTTCCCTGGGTGCTGTAGGACTGGGTGAATCGGGCTGTTGCGACGCGGCCGTCGGTAGTGATGTTCATGTTGGAGAGCTGGACCGAGATTTCACCGGGTCGGGCAAGTCGTTCCCTGCGCTGCTGAAGCCAGTCGGCATGGGTGATTCCAGCTACTGGGGTGAAGTCATCTGCGTAGTGCTTCAGGTAGGCGTCGGCATCTTTTCTTTGCCATGCGGAGGCCCACTCCCCAATGCGCTGCTGGATGTCTTCGCTCGGTGCCCGGGGGGGCGTGGCGTCGGTGGCCGCGGAGCGCGGCAGGACGGCGGGTGCCGGAAGCTGCGGGGTTGTCCCCGGGGTCTGCGCAGAGGCGGAAGCCGTGGTCGTCGCGACCGGTATTGCGGGAGTTGGCGCAGCTGTCCTGGGAGACGCTCCGGGCTCCGGGATGGCTGTGGAGGCAGGAGGGCTGCTCACCGCTTTGGAAGACGCGTCGCTGGCTAGGTGAGCAACCTCGGGTGGCAGGATATTCTCGGTGCCGGGGACAAAGGTGGCGTTGCTGCCCGGCCTGATCAGCGAGGGAGCCACGGCCTGGTCGGTCTGTGGCGGAGTGCTGCTGGACGAGATGGGCGGGGATGCGGGCGCTGCCGACGACGCCTTTTGCACGGAAGGGGGGGCGATCGTTTCAGCCCTGGCTGACTTGCCGAGGAAGGGCAGCCGTCCTTCGGCACCCAGCTTCACCGCGAAGACCACTGAGACAACGAGAAACATTGCAAGGATGCCGCCGAGGAACCAAAGAAGGGTTTGCCCGGGTGTAAGCAGTGCAGGTGGTGAGTAGCGGCTGGAGCCGTGTTTGGAGTGTGACGTCATCGAAGTGGGAGCAATCAGTGCCATTGCGACGGATTCTAGGGCGACTGATGTTTCCTCGCTGCGACTTAAGGCCTAACTGACGCTTGTTTGCAGATGGCAGTGCGGGCGCTCGCCGAAAAGCGTGGATTCGAGGGGTCAGGGCAAGCGCAGAAGAATCCGCATGCCTGTGGTGGGTTCGTTGCGGTCGAGGTAGCCGATCAGGTTGGGGGTGTCGGTCAGCCACTGCCGGGCTTCAGCCAGGGAACGGGCCTCCTTGGGCGGGAGGGCTCGCCCGGTGAAGACGAGGCGTGACCAGTAGGCCTGGATCTGTGCGGGGTTCTTGCCTGTCAGTTTCAGATAGAACTCGTCGCGGACCTGACCGTTGGGCAGGTCCACCAGGCTTGCAGGCGTGCCATCGCTGAAGGTGGAACTACGACCCAGATAGAGTTTTTCGGCCTGGTCGCGGGTCAACTCGATAGGGCCGCTGCGGTTGCTGGTGACGATGAGTATCTCCGCCCGGATAGGGCTGGAAGCAAGCAGTGCCACTAGGAGCAGGAGGGCGCGGAGCGGACGCATTGGTTTAGAAGACGAAATCAGCGGAGATGCTGAACACGTGAACCGGGCCGCCTGGATCCAAGGCATCGCGGAAGTTGTCGTCTACAAAGAAGATGCCAAGCCCTCCCGGGCCCGGCCGAATACGCTCGAGTTGCGTCTTGATGGCGACGTTGCGGGTGACATCCCACCGTGTACCAATCGCGATGCTATCTTGAGACTTGTTGCGCATCGCGTTGAAAAGGCCGAGCAGATCGTCGATAGGTGCGATACCACTCTGTTTGCTTGTAACGGGAGCGGTTTGGGTCTGCCTGGCAACCGTCATGTAAGGGGTCAGGGAATTGAAGCGGTAGCCCGCGGTGAAATACCAGCCAGCGGCGCTAACGGTGTAGCGGTCCACGGTGCGGCGCGCATACTCGCCAATCATCAGCAGTCGGTCGCTGTCGTACTGGAAGCCGGCCGAGAGGAAGGTCCCCTTGCTATCGTCTCCGGATAAATCCCGTGCAATGGCATCGTTTCCCGAGGCTATGAGGTGATTGTTGAGCGACGTAAACATCGGGTCACCCCAATGTATGGACAGGTTCGAGCGGGCGTACCCCGCCTGCAACGTTAGACTGGATATGCTGAGGGCTGCCTTCACTCCGCGAACGGCCTGGAGCTTGCCGCCGCCATTGCGAATGTCGAGCGAACTCTTGCCTCCATACACGTGAAGTTCGAGATCAGTGGCGCCGATCGGCGTCCGATAGAGGGCGTCAACGCCGTTTAGGTCGGCAAATGGATTCAGGCTGTAGACCTCTACCGGTGGGCGCACCCAGGGCGTGGCGTAGTTGAGGTTCAGGGAGTCGGAATACATGAAGAAGGGCGTGCGCATGCGTCCAGCCCGAACGACGACCTCCGGCATGGCCTGAAAGCGGAGGAAACCCCAGGTGAGCTGCGGCGAATAGCTATCGGCAACGCCCTTGCGAACAACGGACTGAACCGTCAGGTCGAGAGCGTTACTGAGGATGAGGGATGCCTGTACGCCCAGGACGGAATCCACTGAAGGGTCGAAATCGGTGCCGGCACCGCTGACTTGTTCCGTGCTGCTTCGAAACATCCGGTTGTCCTTGTCGGTACGGACGGCGCCTACGGTGCCGAAACCGGAGAGGCTGAAAGGCGACGGGACGTCGGATGCATGGGCATTGGTCAGCAGGCTCGCAACGAGACCAAGGTGGAGGAGGTGCGCGGCGATTGATCTCATGCGTGACTCCGTTGAACCGTGCTGGCGCGGGTGGTGAGCCACGCTTCCACCTTGTCGGCGGGTATGGCGGGGGAAAAGAGGTAGCCCTGCCCGAAATTGCAATTGAGTTCCTTCAGCAGATCCGCCTGGGCGCTGGTTTCGATGCACTCGGCGACGACGCTCATGCCCAGTTCATGGGCAAGGTGGATGCTTGCTCCGACGATAGCGCGCAGGCGTGTGTCGCGCACGATTTCACGGATGAACGACCCATCGAGCTTGATGGTGTCGCAGGGAATGGAGTGCAGGTAGCTCAAGGAGGAGTAGCCGGTACCGAAGTCATCGATGAGGATTTTGAGGCCCTTGGCGCGGAGCTTGCCCAGCTGGCTGGTGGCCAGTTCCTTTCGGGTGACCAGGGTACCTTCGGTAATCTCGAGCTTCAGGGCGCCAGGAGGCAGGTCGTGTCGTTCAATGCAGGCAACGATCTGATCGGCAAGATCCAGCTGCGTCAGTTGCCGTGCCGAAAGGTTGACGCTGATGCTGATCTCGTCGTTGGCGATGCCATGGTCGCGCCATGCCTTGAGGCACCGGCAGCTCTGGTCGAGCATCTGCATCCCCAGGTCATGAACCAGACCGAGGGATTCAGCGAGGGGGATGAAAACGTCAGGGCCGATCTGGCGGGTGTTTGCCTGGGGCCAGCGGACCAGGGCCTCGAAGCCGGTGGTCAGGCCCGTACTCAGATCCACGATGGGCTGGAAATGGGCGACCAATTGCTCCTCACGCAGGGCGGCGCGGAGCAGGGATTCGAGCTGCAGGTCACGCATCACCTGCTGATGCATGGCGGACTGGAATACCGTGATCGTGCTTTCGGTGCTGCTGCGCGAGCGATGCATGGCGTTGTCGGCATCACGCATCAGATCTTCGGCATTGTGGAAGCCGCCACTTCCCAGGGCGACGCCAATGCGTGTCTTGGGATACAGGGCATGGCCGTTGAGCTCGGCGTTCTCCGCCAGATGGGTTTGCAGTCTTTCGGAGAACCGGATGGCCTCTCCTGCCTCGGCGATGTCGTTGAGAAGCACCGCGAACTGGTCGCCACCGATGCGCCCGACGACATCGCCGGGACGAGCCAGGGTGCGGATGCGGGACGCCACAAGGCGCAGCAGATCGTCGCCGGCCGAGTAGCCGAGACTGTCGTTAACCACATGGAAGCGTTCGATGTTGACGTGAAGAACGGCAAACAGACTGTCTTCGACGCGGTCGGCGTGGCGCAGGGTGTTCTGCAGATGCTCGACAAACAAGGCCCGGTTGGCGAGGCCCGTGAGGCCATCATGGAGTGCGTCGTGGATGAGTTGATCTTCGGCACGCTTGCGCAGATGGATGTCGCTGATGGAGCCGGCCATCCGGACGGCCCGACCGCTGACCGGATCGAAGACGGCAATGCCACAGGTGAGAATCCAGCGGTAGGAGCCATCCGTGTGACGGATGCGATGTTCGACCATCAACTGGGCCGACTCGCGTTTGAGGTGGGAGAGCAGGCGCAGGCGGAACGCTTCCCGGTCCTCCGGGTGAAGGTGCTCGATGAGCGTTTCCCTGGTGACGAGCGACGAATCGGCGGGCAGGCCGAGGATCTCCATGAAGCGCGGCGCAAAGTAGGTGCGGTCGCTGATGATGTCCCAGTCCCAGAGGCCATCGTTGGCCGCGCGGGTGGCGAGGGCATAGCGTTCCTCGCTGATGGTGAGCTGGCGGGCGGTTGTTTCGAGTTCATGGATCCGTGACTGCAGCGCCTCGGCCATGCGGTTGAAATGCTGGCAAAGCTGGGCCAGCTCGTCCTTGCCCTGTTCGGGTAGCCGGTGGGATAGCTGTCCGGCGGCGATGGCCTGGCTGCCCCGCAACAGGCGCCCCAGGTTGCGTGTCATCAGATAGCCGACCGCGCCCAGCAGGAGCAGCGTCAAGAGCACTTCTGCACTGGCGATCGCAATGCCCTGGTTGAGGATGCGCTGCTTGGCCAGGCTGAGGGCCGATACGGAGACGCCGAACTGCACATAGCCCACCTGATTGCGTTCGAGGAGGACGGGGCGTCGGATGTGGATGAGATTGTGCTGCGCCCCCGAACTGAAATTGAGTGCCGAGGCATCGTCCGGCTGGGGGAGGGTGAGCATCTCCGGTAGGCCGGCGCGAACCCGGGTCTGGCCGGTGCTGTCCACGATACGGACGTAGATCAGCCCTTCATTGGTTTCGTTCAGGAGTTCGCCGAGGGCGTCCTGAAGTTCGTTGTAGCGTCCCTGGGGTACGAATGTGGCCGTTACTACGTTCAGAATGCCGGCATTCTGTGCGATCAGCGTGTTCAGACTTGCGGTGGTGGCCTCGTTCATGAGCCGGCCACTATTGGTCAGCAGAAGCGTCAGCATCGCAACCTGGACCAAGGTGCTGGCCAACAAGAGGCGAACGCGGATCGAAAGGTTGCTCAACATGCAATACGAAGGCCTGGAGAGGTGGTCGGGTTAGGGCCGCGTTCGTCCTGAGGTCCAGGCGGAGAAGGGCTTTGAGTTGTCTGCCCCTTGTAATCGGCAGAAAGGAGACAAGCTTAAGCCCGACGCGCCATGGCCCGGTCGCAGTTACTTCTTCCAGGTGTCGCGCAGCGTGACCGTGCGATTGAACACCGGTGCGCCATCCCTGGAGTCGATCCGGTCGGCCACGAAGTAGCCGTGACGCTCGAACTGGAAGCGTGCTTCAGGTCGGGCGGCTCGCAGGGCGGGCTCCAGTTGTGCGGTGATGATCTTCAGACTGTCACGGTTGATGTCCTCCAGGAAATCCCGCTCAACCCCGTCGGCATCGCCCTCGCGTCTGGCGCCGGGGTAGGCGCAGGCGAAGAGGCGGTCATAGAGGCGAACCTCGGCAGTATAGGCGTGGGCCACCGCGACCCAGTGCAGGTTGCCCTTGACCTTGTAGTTGTCCGCACCCGGGGTACCGGATTTGGAGTCGGGCATGTATTCGCACAGTACCGCCGTGATGTTGCCGTTTTCATCCTTCTGGCAGCCGGTGCATTTGACCACATAGCCATAGCGCAGCCTCGCCATGTTGCCGGGGTAGAGGCGATGGTAGCCCTTGACGGGGGTTTCCATGAAGTCTTCGCGCTCGATCCAGAGCTCCCGCCCGAAGGGCATCTCACGCTTGCCCAGCTCTGGGAAAAGTGGGTGGTTGGGGGCGTGGCAGCGTTCGGTGTGGCCTTCGGGGTAATTGGTGATGATCAGTTTGAGCGGATCAAGCACGGCGACGCGACGTTCTGCGGCTTCGTTGAGGTGCTCGCGCATGCAGTCCTCAAGGACGCTCATGTCAATCCATGAATCACCTTTGGATACGCCGATGCGATCGGCGAAGCGGCGAAAGCCTTCCGGCGTGAAGCCGCGACGGCGGGCGCCAACGAGGGTGGGAAGGCGGGGGTCGTCCCAGCCGGCCACGTGCTTTTCGTCCACCAGCTGGATCAGTTTGCGCTTGGACAGCACCACGTAGGTCAGGTTGAGGCGGGCAAACTCGATCTGGCGCGGAACCGGGCGGGGGAAGAATCCGCCATCGGCCAGGCTGTCCAGCAGCCAGTCGTAGAAGGGCCGCTGATCCTCGAACTCCAGGGTGCAGATGGAATGGGTCACATCCTCAAGGGCATCCTCGATGGGGTGTGCAAAGGTATACATCGGATACACGCACCACCGGTCCCCGGTCCGATGATGTGTGGCATGGCGGATGCGATAGATGGCCGGGTCACGCAGGTTGATGTTGGGCGAAGCCATGTCGATCTTCGCGCGCAGGATGTGGGTGCCGTCCGGGAATTCGCCCGACTTCATGCGCTGGAAGAGTTCGAGGTTCTCGGTGACGCTGCGGTTGCGGTAGGGGCTGTCGGTGCCGGGCGTCGACAGGGTGCCGCGGTAGGCGCGCATTTCTTCCGCAGAGAGGGAGTCCACATAGGCCTTGCCCACGGTGATCAGGTGTTCGGCCATGGCGTACATCTTGTCGAAGTAGTCCGACGCAAAGTACAGGTGCTCCCCCCAGTCGAAACCCAGCCACTGCACCGCCTCGATGATGGCATCGACGTATTCCTGCTCTTCCTTGGTCGGATTCGTGTCATCGAAGCGCATGTGGCAGGCACCGCCGTAGGCTTCCGCGAGACCGAAGTTCAGGCAGATGCTCTTGGCGTGACCGTAATGCAGGTAGCCATTGGGCTCAGGCGGAAAGCGCGTTTCAACCCGTCCGGACCATTTGCCGAGACGGCGATCTTCGTCAATGATGTTGCGGATGAAATTGCTGGGGGTGGCATCGGAGGCCGGGGCGGTGGGAGCGGTCATCGGGAGGCTTACCTTGACGGGCGCGGGCGGGGGGCCGCCGGGTTCGAAAAATCATC
>WBZX01002220.1_pt1 | contig 13485 bp, 13 predicted proteins | sample 5204211 | NCBI WGS metagenome assembly WBZX01 (sample SAMN12344362, study PRJNA552823) | activated sludge metagenome | biome: Activated sludge suspended growth; feature: Nitrification reactor; material: Wastewater; isolation source: activated sludge from nitrification reactor of wastewater...
TCTACCATCTTCGAGAGCACCGGGGCCTGATTAGACGCCGGCCCGAGCGTCGCTACGATTTTCGTCTTCTTCATACTCTCCCTATCTTACCCATGATTTATCCTGACACCGAAGCATGCCATGTCCTAAGAAAACCGTCAAAAAGAATTATGCAACCGAGGGCACAAGCCTCCGATAGAAGAACGCGAGGAAATATCCGCCCATAGCGACCAGGACGATGGCGCCGCCGCTCGCCAGATTGAAATGATACGAGAGGAAGAATCCGATGACGACCGATACAATCGATATGCCCTCAGCCGCCATCAGAGTCGCGAGGAATCCACGACGCAGCTCGAGTGCTGCCAGCACCGGTATCACCATGAGAGCGCCGATCAGGAGAGCACCGACGATCTGGATAGAGGCCGCGACTACTCCAGCCGCCAATGAGACAAAGCAGACATTGAGCAGCGAAACTCGGACACCGGACACTCGGGCAAGCTCCTCATCGAGCGAGGAGAGAAATAATGCATGATATTTCCAGGAGACAAACACGATGACGAGTGTCACGATCACGCAGAGCATCAAGAGGTCAAACGACGTTACTGTGGAAAGGCTTCCGAAGAGATAGCTCATGATATTCGCATTGAGCCCGCGAAGCGAAGAAAGCAATACGACGGCGAGCGCCAGACTGCCCGACAGGAAGAGTGCGACTACCGACTCCCCCGGCATCCGACCGCTCTCCCGAAGCCGCTCCATACCGAGCGCCGAAGCGACCGAGAGGAAAAGAGCGCCGAAAAAAATCGGAATCTTGAGCATAAGTGCGAGCGCCACGCCGAGGAGCGAAACATGCGACAAAGCATCAGAGAGAAGAGAGTAACGACGCACAACAAGAAACATACCAAGGAGTGGCGCCGCGACACCGACAAGGATGCCAGCCTCAAGCGCCCGCTGCAAAAAATCAAACTGGAGAAAAGAAGAAAGATCCATATTAGTGGTCGTGCGAATGAAAGAGCGCCTGTTTGCCGTCCCCATACATCTCCTGAAGCGTCTCAGAGGATCGGAGCGCCGTCGGAGCGCCGAAATACACGAGCCGGCGATTGAGACAGAGCACCTGTTTCACTTCCCGTGAAACGGCATCTAAATCATGGGAAATCAGAAGTATCGTCATCCCCTTATCATTAAGCTCTTTAAGTAGCGCGTAAAATTCACGCTCAGATGTCCGATCGATACCGGTCGTCGGCTCATCGAGGATGAGCAGTCGAGGCTCGGTCGCTAGCGCCCGGGCGATAAATGCCCGCTGCCGCTCGCCGCCAGAGAGCTCCCCGATACGCCGCTTGGCGACATGCCCGACGCGCGCTGCGGCAATAGCGTTCTCGATGCAGGTCTGGCGCTCAACCTTCGAAAGGCGGCGCTCATCACTCCCAAGACCGCTCGCCACGATCTCCTCGACCGTCGCTGGAAAATTCTGATCATTCTTAAAAACATGCTGCGGGACATACCCTATCTGCTCCCAGCCACGGAAGAATCGCGGATCACTGCCGAACAGCCGGAGTGTGCCAGCAGCCGGGACCAGAAGACCGACAATTAGCTTGATCAGCGTTGTCTTCCCACTGCCGTTCGCTCCGAGGATGCCAACATAGCCTCCAACTGGTATCTCAAACGAGATATCAGTCAGGATATCCTCTGCGCCATAGCGGAAACTCATTCCATCAGCGACGATGATCGGTGTGTCATTCATAAACATTCGAGCGCCGCTTCCAGATTACGGAGATTCGAGCGCATGAGTCCAGTATACGTCGCACGGACACCATCGACAACCGGAGAACCCTCAATCGGATCAAAGACGAGTGTGCCGATGCCGAGCTCACCAGCCAACGTTTCAGCCAGCTTCGGACTCGAGAGCGTCTCGAAAAAGATGAACTTCACTCCGAGCCGACTCGTCTCACGGGCTATCTCGGCCAGACGCTGAGAAGAAGGTTCAGCCTCCGGAGAGAGACCAGCTATCGATACCGTCTCCAGCTGATAACGCTTCGCCAGATAAGTAAAAGCATCATGCGAAGTCACAATCGTCCGCAGGCGGCACTGCCCAAGACCATCCTGATATTCTCGATCCAACTGTCCGAGCTCTCCGATGAATACCTCGGCACGCGCCCGATAGAAATCACGATGTCCTCCATCTACCTCACCGATCACCTGAGCAATAGTTCTCACCTGGTCCTGAGCCAGAATCGGGTCCAGCCAGAAATGAGGATCATTCATACGCTCCTCTTCCGATCCATCCTGAGGAGCAGCTTCGTGATCTTCCTCGCGGCCGGGCAGGAGCTCTACGCTCTCCGCCATACGGACCACCCGGACGCCATGTTCTGGCAATTCACGGGCGACTTTTTCCGCCCAAACATCGATGCCAGCACCATTGATAATCACGATATCCGCCCGATACATCCGCTCGATATCGCGAGGCGTCGGCTCAAAATCATGAGGCTCAACCCCCGACGGAACCAACTCAGATACCGTTGCTAAATCCCCAGCGACCGCCCGCGCGAATTCACCGTACGGGAAGAATGAAACGACGATTTGTATCCGATTATCCTGCCCGACCTGACGATCCGCCTGATTAGCGCTCCACAAGAGCCCATACGCCACACCGGCCAAGCCTATCCCGATAATGCCGAGAATCATATATTTTTTCATGCTGCCCTTTCTCAACGGTTACTCAAAAAAATCATGCTGCGCACTTCTGACACACGCCGAAAAATTCCATCGAATGACGCAGCACACGAAATCCTTTCTCATGCCAGAGCTCACGCTCGAACCGGCAGAGGTCTTCCTGCGCTTCGACATCCTGTATATCCCCGCAACGCGTACAGACCAGATGATGATGATGCTCACGCGCCAACTCATAATACTGACAAGCTCCGAGCGAGAGCGCTGCCGACACAACACCCTCAGCCGCCAAGAACTCAAGCTCCCGATAGAGCGTCGTCTTATTGAAAACCTGCCCGCCTCGTCCAAGCAAATCAAGCATATCCGGTACCGAGACCGGGGCTGTAGCTGATAGAAGGATCCCGAGTATCGCTACCCGGGCGCGCGTCGCCCGCAAACCGCGTTCTCGGAGAAACTCCCTGCTTTTTTCCGTATCAATCTTCATGTTTCAATATTATGCAACTGAGTTGCATTTGTCAAATCTGCTATACTGGAACAAACTCAACATATTCTCCACTATGCACCAAACCACACTCAAAGACATCATCGAATCCGGTACATCTCCCTTGTCGAGCGACGATCAGAAACTGCTGCAGGAAGCCTATGCTTTCGCCGAAAAAGCGCACGCCCATCAGAAGCGCCGTTCTGGTGAACCTTATATCATCCACTGCCTCGCCGTCGGCCTCACCCTGCGCGAGATTGGTATGGATGCCACGACAATCGCTGCTGGATTCTTGCATGACGTCCCAGAAGACACCGAAGTCACGCTCGCCGAAATCGAGAAGAAATTTGGCGCTGAAATCGCCTACCTCGTCGATGGCATCACCAAGCTCGGTAAGATAAAACTACGTGGCACGAAAGAAGAATTCTATCTCGAGAATCTCCGCAAGATGTTCCTCGCTATGGCACGCGATATCCGTGTCGTCATCATCAAGCTGGCCGACCGTCTACACAATATGCGCACGCTCGACCATGTCCCCCGCGAGAAACAGGAACGCATCGCTCGCGAGACCATGGAAGTCTATTCCCAGATTGCGAACCGTCTCGGTATCGGTGAACTCAAGGGAGAACTTGAAGATCTCTGCTTCAAATACCTCGACCCGGAGCACTACGTGCTCACGAAGAATCTGCAAGACACCTACCTCCGCGAGGGCAACGCGTACATGACCCGGACCGTCGATCTCTTCCGTGAGGAGCTTGAGAAAGAGAAGATCCATATCCTTGATATTCACGGCCGCACCAAACATCTCTATCGGCTCTTCCAGAAACTTGCGAAGCACGATATGGATATCACCCGGGTCTACGATCTGGTCGCAATCCGCATCGTCGTCCCGGAGATTGCTGACTGTTATGAATCGCTCGGCATCATTCACAAGCTCTATCGACCGATGGTCGGCCGGATCAAAGACTACATCTCGCTGCCAAAACCGAACGGCTATCAATCGCTTCATACGACTATCTTTGGCCCCGAAGGCCGCATCCTCGAAGTCCAGATCCGCACCCAAAAGATGCACGATGAATCAGAATACGGTATCGCCGCCCACTGGATCTATACCGAGAAGGAGCGCCGCGGCTGGCGCAATCTCTTCTTCCGCCGCCGTCCGGAAGCTCATCAGGCTCCGCCCAAGGAACTCGCCTGGGTCAATCAGCTTAAGGAATGGCAGCGCGAAATCGGCCGCAACGACGAGGAGTTCATGCAGGGGCTCAAGATTGAATTCTTCAAAAACCATATCTTCGCCTTCACGCCACAAGGCGACATCATCGAGCTGCCAGAGGATGCTACTCCGATTGATTTTGCTTATGCCATCCATAGTGAAGTCGGCAACCGGGCCACAGGTGCCAAGGTCGGCGGCAAGATGGTTCCACTCGACTCGCGCATCGAGAATGGCCAGGTCGTTGAGATCCTTACCGTCAAGGAAAAGAAGCGCCCATCGCGCGACTGGCTCAATTTCGTGAAAACCTCTAATGCGAAATCGCACATCCGCCGTGAGCTCCGTCATGAGGAATTCAAAATGAAGGAATAGCGAAGAATTTCAGATTGATAATTCTCGATTGTAAATTTGAACCCATAAAAAAGCCGGGATATATTCCCGGTTTTGTTTATAGCTTGGTATTTCTTTGGCGACAGGAATTGAGAGGCTATTTTGAAATTTTCTCCGCCGTCTTTCTTCTTCCGACCGCGCTCTGGCATCACGCCGACAAAATCTCCTGTCCGCTATGGAAGACTCGCGTCACGGATTTTTTGTAGCAGCGCTTATGCCAGAAGCGGTTCCCGGCCAGAAGAAAGACGGCGGCAAAAACCTCAAAACATCATCCCTACCGAAGTATCCAGAATATTTTTTCAGATTCTAAAATCAAAAATCTACAATCAAGCTACTCTTTCGTCGCGCGCATGATTTCCTCGATAGTCGTCAGTCCATTGACCATCTTCATAAAACCGTCTTCCACCATGGTGCACATGCCATTCTCCTTGCGAGCCGTTTCCTCGAGATCTTCGGTTGTCGCCGCTTGGGTCACGAGCTTCCGGATATTCGTCTCCATCTCGAGCACCTCGTAGATACCGAGCCGGCCGCGATACCCCTCCCCGCCGCACTGATCGCATCCGCCATTCATATAGAAAGTCAGGTCTTGTATGCCTTTGGCAGCGCCGACGATCTTCACTGTCTCTGGAGTCGTCTGGAGCGTCTTGAAAATCTGATCGAGATCGTAGCTTTTCGCCAGCGCTTCCATCTGCTTCTCATCGAGCTGATACGGTTTGCGGCACTCATTACAGAGCTTGCGGACGAGACGCTGCGCAATAATCACATTGACCGTCGATGCGATGAGGAACGGTTCGGCACCCATATCGAGCATACGAGGCAGCGTCGCCGCCGCGCTGTTGGTATGGAGTGTCGACAACACGAGGTGTCCAGTCATAGCAGCGTGCATCGCGATCTCAAGCGTCTCCTGATCTCGGATCTCACCAACCATGATAATGTCCGGATCCTGACGGAGCAGCGAGCGAAGGCCGGCGGCGAAGGTCATGCCGACTTTCGGATTGATCTGAGTCTGATTGACGCGCGGCATACGGTACTCGACTGGGTCTTCAACTGTACTAATATTCACCTCGGGCGTATTCAGAATATCCATGGTGGTATAGAGCGTCGTCGTCTTGCCGGATCCTGTCGGGCCGGTCACAAGAATCATTCCGTTCGGCTTGTTAATCTCCCGATGCACGCTCTCGAGCGCTTTGCCATTAAGTCCCATCTTCTCAAGCGTCAGTCCCTTCGAAGTCTCATCAAGGAGACGCATAACAACCTTCTCTCCATCAAAGACCGGCAAGAGGCTTACGCGGAACGATATCTTGTACTCGTCTTTCTCGATCTTGAAACGACCGTCCTGCGGTATGCGGTGCTCATCGAGCTTGAGATTCGACAAGACTTTGATACGGGCCACGATACCGGCCGCTGTATCCTTCGGCAATGTCATCGCATCATGCAATACGCCATCGATACGATAGCGGACATGCACTTCTTTCTCATCCGGCTCGATATGAATATCGGAAGCCGACTGAAGAATGGCGTGCTTGAGCAACGTATCAACAATACGGATAATCGGCAGGCCAGCGGCAAGCGCCTCGGCATTTTCCTCATCTTTCTTGAGGTCTCCCGGTTTCACTTCCCCCGTCAAGATATCGCCGAACTCGGCTTTCAGGCTCTTCTCATACTGGCGCAGCGCCGTCTGGATACTCTCTCGCGTCGTCAGACAAGGAACGATGCGGAGACCGGTCTTCTTCTTGATAAAATCAATGGTCTGAAGATCCTCCGGGTTGAGCATGGCCACCTTGAGATTATTACCATCCTTCTCGAAGGAAACGATATTGGATTTCTTGGCAATCGGTTCCGGAACCACCTGCAAGATCTCGAGCGGTATCGTCTCCTTGACCAGATCGACAAACGGGATGCCGAGCACATAGGCATACACCTTCTGCAGCTCCGCTTCCTGCAAAAGCTCCGCTTCGAGCAGATACTGCCCAAGGTCTTTCTTGTTCTCCGCGGCCTTCACGATAGCCTCTTCGATCTTCTCTTTGGACAGAAGTCCGGAATCAAGCAAAAAATCCTTCAATTGTTGTGCGGCAATACGCATAACGGTGTATGTTTGGTTTTCTTTTGTTCTAGTATACCACTTTTTTCGATTTCTTTCCGCGTTTCTGTCGACGCAGCAGCACGAAGAAGAGCGCCAACGCCATCATGCCAGCGCCCAACGCATCAACCATCACGTCAAAGAGACGACTCCCTCGGCCAAAAACGAAGGCCTGATGCAATTCATCAAATGCACCATACGCGACAGAGAATGCGACGGCCGCCCACAACACCTGTTTTTTCGACTCCCTAGCGAAAACTTCTCGAAAGAACATGAAAGCGAGTCCCGTCAGTACGGCGAACTCGAATACATGCGCGCTCTTGCGCTCAATCACGTACCAGAGCGGTGGCTCTCCGACATCGCCGCTGCCCGGAATAGATGACAACAAAAAAACGACTCCCATCCATGCGAGCAATACACCGCCCTTCAGCCATTTTCGTCGATACCCCTCCATACGCTATAGCTAGTGCCTCTTCTCGAGCCGCTCGCGCGTTTCCCGCACCAAAAGCACGAAGGCATAGAATGGCAACCAAATCCAAAGCGTCTTCTTGAGAAAATTGTCTATCGAGCTATTGATATTCATACTGATACGGTATTCCCGGGAGAAATTTCATAGATAACATCTTTCTTCTCAATCACGATGCGCCATCCAGACTTCTCAGCGGCGGCCTTCAAACCTTCATTCGGATTGAACGCGATCGGATATTCGACCAGACCGAGAAAGCTGCCATCAGATTCGGTGTCGCCGATGCCATAAGAATCCTCGAGCGTGAGCCCGTGCTCATAGACATACTGCTTCACGACTTCCCCCTTGTTCTTCGACGGCTCAAAGGAAGCCTCTCCCGTGTAGATATCATTGGCATCCAGCGTATAAATACTACCGAACGCGGCATCGAACTTGAGGTAGTGATTGTTGTATTCTTCCACGACTTCGCTCGGCGATCCCGACACGGCAATCATATGATACCCTTCGCTCCGCAGCCGTTTGATCAGATCCTCCGCAAACACGTACGTGCGCTTCGCATGAAACGGTATGACGATCTTGCTCGCACGCAGAACATCCTCCTTCCGGCAGCCGGCAATGTGCTCCGAATAAAGGCGGACGATAGCCTGACGATAATCCTCATACGTCCCTTCGTGCTCAATCCAGTCCGTGTAGATATCGGTCAGCTGGCGCCTGACATCAAGCGGAAACATCTTCATCCAGGCCAGCTCATTGATGAGCTCGAAATGAAGATTCTTCCGGAATATCGTGCCATCGATATCAAAAACAGCCAGCTTATTGGTTTTTTTCTGCATATTTCTTTTTTGGAAGCGAGAGCGTGAAATGAGATCCGATACCTTCGATGCTCTCGACCGTCAGGTCTCCTCCCATCTTACGGGAAATCTCGCGGGAAATCCAGAGACCGAGACCGGTACCAGCGATCTTCGCTGTCGATTCCGTACGTACGCGATAGAATTTCTCGAACAAGTGTTTGAGTCCCTCCGGACCGATGCCGAAACCCGTATCAGCGACCATGATGCCGACCTGTCCTTCTGATTCCTTGATCAGTACCTCCACCTTTCCCTTCTCCGTATACTTCACCGCATTCGACAGGAGATTCGTGATGATCTGCTTCGCGCGCGCGCTGTCTCCAGTCACCATGAGACGGTCTGGAACGACAAAGGAGAATTCGAGCCCCTTCTGCTCTGCCAACAGTCGATAGCCCGCCGCGATCTCATCAAGCACCGGACGCATATCGAAATCCTTGATTTCCATCGGCAGCCGATTCTGCTCGATGCGGGAGACATTGAGGATATCTTCAACTAACTCGACCAGCCGTTCGACCGAAGCGTTCATATTGCGGATATACTGTTTTTCTTCCGTGAACTGCTCGCCCTCGCCGGCTTTCTTCTCCAGTCCATCACCGAGCATCTCGAGATAGCCCTTGAGCACCGTCATCGGACTCCGGAGCTCATGGCTCGCCATGGAAATGAAATCATCCTTCATGCGGTCCACTTCCTCGAGCCGCGTCGCTTTGATCGCATAGCGGAACAGCCGCGTATGATTCAGGATAAGAAGCAGGATGATACAGAGTGAGATGATTGCGACGGCATAGACCTGACGAAGAGTCTCCTCGACATAGGTATCGTATTTCTCAAGCGAGAACTGGATGAAAACTAAACCGAGACGCTCGTCATTCTGACCGCGTATCACTTTCACAGCATTCCAGACACGCTCGCCATTATCAGCCGCATCGAGATACATAAGCATCGTGCCACCCGATTCATGGAGCGCGTTCTCAAACAAGCGATCGCGGATATCTGTCAGAGCGAGATTTTCACGATTCGTCGATGCTCGCACCGACAACTTGCCATCCTCGTTCGCTATGAGCGTGATGTCGCGGATATCACCCTGCTTGCGGGCATTCTCCGTCAGAAGCGTATCGATGCCCTGCTGCAGACTATCCCACTCACCCCAGCGGCCGCGTGCCAGCTCAGTCGCAAAATCACCCACAATCGCCGCGCGGCTCTTGACGAGCGTATCGACGCTCTCCTCGAATTTCCGCAAAGAATAATAGGTATTGAAGAAAATGACGCTCGTGACCACCACGATCAGGAGCGCCGAATAGGCTACCACTGGATTTTTCCGAATAAAGCGGAACCAGCCCGCATCATCTTGCTGCATGCTCGAAATGCAAATCAATTAGCCTTCGTTGTCCCTCGGGAGAAATGCCGGATCAGCACAACGCCCATGGCGAAAAACGAAATCATCAATATAACAGCAATAACTACAAAAGATGATTTCCACCGATCCATCGGCGAGACCGGCCGGGTCGCGGCTGCCTCTGCTGTTCTGATCGTCACCGCTTCTGCCGTCTTTACGAATGGCAGCGGCGAACTCTGCGCGGTAATCTGACCCAGATTGTCCGTGACGGCCACATACGCTTCATGATCGCCATCAGCGAGATCCTGTTCGAGATCATATGACCAATTCCCCTGCTGATCCGTCTTCACGACCACAACGATTGGATCGCTGAAGACATAGACCGTCACCAGCGCATTCGGCAGTGCCTGGCCCGATAGGCGGGTGATATTCTTGCCATCATCGCGCTTCACTCGCTCAATCTTCTCAATCTTATAAATATCACTCTTAACTTTAGATGCGACCGGCGATGTTCCTCCCTGGGCCGCTGCGATTACTTCTTTCGGTGACTGGAATTCGATCTTGTCACCCTTATCGCCAGCAGAGAACTTCAACGGATTGTAGCCGCTCCGTAATTCATCGCCGTCAGAAAATCCGTCGCCGTCCGTATCCGGATTTGTCAGGCTCGTTCCACGACGAGTCTCTTCCACATCCGGCAAGCCATCGCCGTCCTGATCTTCGACACCATCGACTGGTGGCACCGGCACAAATAGCTTTACTGTTTGCTCTTCCTTCTTGCGGATTGGCGGATTGATAATCGTAATCGTCCGCTCTGCAGTGTTCGTCTTCAGATTCTTCAAATCAACAGTCCCGAGCGATCCTGATCCAGAAGAAGACTCATCGGAAGACGCTGCACTCGTCATACTGCTCGTACTCTGCGACGTCGAGACGGATTCATCCTGATTCGTCACCATCGTCGTCGGCTGTTCGGTCACTTGAGCCACCGCCAGTGGAATATGAGCGGTCGCTGTATTACTCGGACCTGACCAATTCCCCGCTGCGTCAATCGCTCTCACGAAATAATTGTACACCGCACCTCTCACGGCCGACGTATCGGAATAGCTCGTGCCCGTAGCGCTGGCAAATTTTACGTTATTCCGAAAAACCACATACCCGCTAACACCGATATTATCTTCGGATCCATTCCAATACAGCTTGACACCAGTACCATCAGACTTCGGGGCTGCTTGAAGATTGGTTGGTGGGGTTGGCGGAAGCAGATCTTTGGTAACAACCTGAAGTGACTCTGCGGTGCCCGGTTGAATATCCACATTCGTCAAAGTACTGTCTTCCGCCCGGCCTAAACCAACGAAAATACTTCCTCCGAACAACGCACTCATCAATATGATAGCAACGGACAGCTTCCCTCTCTTTGGGATTTTCATAGTGTTTTTGTTTTCTCTATTGTACCGCGGATGACATAAAGCGCAATCCCAGCGGCCACCGACACATTGAGCGAATGCTTCTGGCCATGCATCGGGAGCTCAGCGATGGCATCACATCGATTGAGGATGCGAGTATCGATGCCAAGCACCTCATTCCCAACGATAATCGCGACATCCCCCGGCATCCGACTAACTGTATCGAGAGAAACCGACCGATCCGATTGCTCCACCACTACCAAGCGGTATCCTTCCGTATGCAGACGCTTCAGCGCTGCGCCGATAGTCCGGCTACGCCGCCAACTGACGGCATATTCAGCTCCGAGAGCGGCTTTAGCGAGCGACTTCTCCGCTCGAGTGAGATAACGGCATCCGGGCGAAGCCGGGACCGGCGTATAACCGGTAAGCCAGACCTCCGTCACCCCGGCGCCATCCGCCGTCCGGAGCATCGATCCGACATTAGCAGCGCTCCGTACGTTATGGATGACGAGCGCGATGCGCCGCTCAGCGCTCATGCTGTTCGAAGAGCTGCCGGGCAGTTTCCCAGACAGCCGGATAGTCCTTAGAGACTTTGAGCCAATACCACCATTCCGCGCCCCAAAGATAGATTTCTGAGAATCCAACTTGCTTGGCATAGGTCACATTTTCAATCAACTTGGTCTCATCCATGGTGAGGAATTGTTCTTCGAGCGGCACATGCGCCACCCAGCCGCTCGCCCATGGTTCAGCCTGCAATTCAATTACCGAAAAATTCTCCTGTGTCGTCAGGAACTCGACTAGCCAACGCTTGACGATGAAAAAATTTGGTCCAAGCGGATAGGTGAAATACCCATAGCCATGCTTGTAGATATGCCGGTACATTGTCGTGCCAAAACGGTCACCACGATGCGCTGCCTGATACCAGAGCGAGAGCTCACCACTGTCCGTCGTCAATATAGGCCGCGATTGATCAAGTGCCTTCACCCAAGCAATCTCCTGGTCAAGCATCTCCCGACGGAACGGTGGACATTGTCCGAAAAATACGAGGAACGGTTCGTTCTCAACCTGCCAGACCTTAACAACACTGCGATCGCGATACCGCTCGACGGTCTGCTTCATGAAACGTAGAAGCTTCTGCTCACGCGCTGAAGCATCATCGCCGACCCAACCAGGAATATGGCATTCCGGCCAACGCGGCACCCGCTGCCCGATCGACAGGATCACCTCTCCGTTGCGCTTCTCAGTCTCATCAATCTGCCAGTCAAGATCAGAAAAATCATATTGCCCTTCCGATCGTTCGACGAGATCCCAATACACCGGGATACGCACCTTGCGCACGCCGATATCATCGAGCAATGCGAGGTATGTCTCCCGCCACTCCAGACCGAGATCGGTCGCATAGCGTGATGAGAAGGTGATACCGAGTGTAATGCCCTCACGAGGAGCCGGCCCGGGCAGGTTAAAAAATCCAAAAATCAGCGTGATGACAAACAATATCCACCAGACAAACCAAAATAAGACCTTGAAAAGATGATACACACCGGGACTGACTCTCATAGACCTCAATCTTAATAGATAAGCAGTCGGGCACCACTGACCACTGCGAGCCAGACACCGATCGCGATGAGCGCGATAGCAGCAAGCTTCTGCGCCCACTGAGCCACCCCGAAACGCTCTTCAAAGATATGCGGATACTGCGTCGATGTCGCCCAAGCCATGAGAAAGAGGAAAACGAACTGCGATCCGGACAATGCTTGGATAAACGTTACCGGCCCGAGGAAAGTCGCGTAGTTCATAAGAAACGCTGCAAGGCCGCCCGCGACCTTGTTTAGCACGAAGAGACCACCCGTCTTGGCATTATCCTTGTCCGCTCGACTATGCCGTTCAAGCCCGGAAAATATCTGCCGACGAAAATTCGGAACCAGAAGCAAGCTCATACCCGCTGCAAACATACCGATACGCGACCAGACGAACCCACTCTCGAAATTGGCATCGTAATGATAATAGCCATATTTGAGAATCAGAAGCGAGGCGACCATTAGAACCCCCGCCACCGCTGCGAGCCAGGAAATATTCTCATTCTTCCGGAGTGGGAAATCAAATGCGATCAGGATGCCGCCACCGATCAGGATCAAAAACGCGAAAAGCTGCACGGGTGTCACGAGAGCGAGCCGACTGAAGTCTCCTCCCGACGGGAAAAAATACACCAACAACGCTGTCAGTGCCATAATCGTCCCGACAAGCGGAGCGACCCGGGAGACTTCATTCTTCTGCACCGCCGCGTAGAAAGCCAGAAGACCATAGAGGAAAAGCGCGCCTGAGAGCATGAAGACCGCCGTCGGCACCAGCCCGTAGAACTGAAATCCGAATGGAATAAAAAGCAGCGCGAAGAGACTAAAAAGCGAGACGAAAAAAGCATACACAGACGGATGCGCAATCCGCCCAGAAAGAAGCAGCTTATCGAGCAACGCGGCGACCGCACTAAAAAAGTACGATATCACCGCGACAATAATCCAAGCCATATGCCTTCAGTATACCTTGATGATATGAAAAACCAAAGTTTAAATATCAAATACCTTAAAAGACAAATACTCTGAAATAGAGTTCCCTAAACCAGAATATCTCCTTCCGGAG
>WBZX01000574.1_pt2 | contig 13477 bp, 6 predicted proteins | sample 5204211 | NCBI WGS metagenome assembly WBZX01 (sample SAMN12344362, study PRJNA552823) | activated sludge metagenome | biome: Activated sludge suspended growth; feature: Nitrification reactor; material: Wastewater; isolation source: activated sludge from nitrification reactor of wastewater treatment...
GCCACCGTCGCCGCTGCCGCACCAGGCCGGTCCGCCCGTGCAGTTGAACCCGTCCTGGTCGCTGCCGCTGTACGAGAAGTACGCCCCGCCTTCCACCGTGCGCGCGCCTCCGGCAAAACCGCTGGAGAAGACCGCGCTCGTGGCCACCGGTGCGCTGACGCCGAAGCTGATGCCGCCGGTGAGCGCCAGGGTGGTCGGATAGACACCCCCGTTGGCCACGCTGAGGTTGGCGCCCGTGGTGCGTCCGCCCACCGTGGGCAGGGCCGCACCGCCGCCCGCGGCCTGGAAGGCGATCTCCGACACCGGACCGCTGGCCAGCGCCTGCGTCACCGTGGTGATGCTCGAACCGCACGCCTGGATGATCTGGAACGAGCTCAGCGGCACCGCGTAGGCCGTGGCCGCGCCGTTGTTCAGCGGCTGCACCACCGCCAGCATCTGCACGTTGCACGGCGTCACGCCGGCACCCGGGTCCAGGTCGTAGAACCGGCCGATCTTGAGCAGCACGCCGAAGTTGTTGGTGCCGCTGGACTGCCACTCCGGGTTGTTGTTGAACGTGAAGTTCACCGTCGATTGCCCGTTGAGCTGCACGCCCGCCGTGTCCGCCGTGGCACTCACCGCCGTCACCCCCGGCGCCAGCACGCTGATGCCGTTGTACAGCGCCGTGGCCGGCGTGGGCGTCTGGTAGTACGAGAACACGAAGCTCGACGCGCCGCTGCCACCATCGCCGCTGCCGCACCAGGCCGGTCCGCCCGTGCAGTTGAACCCGTCCTGGTCGCTGCCGCTGTACGAGAAGTACGCCCCGCCTTCCACCGTGCGTGCACCTCCGGCAAAACCGCTGGAGAAGACGAGTTCCGTGGGCGCGCCACCTGTCACGGTGAACGACCGGATGACCGGCGTCGCCGGCGCGAACGTGCCGTTGCCCGGCTGGCTGGCGGTGAGGCTGCAGGTGCCGCCTGCAACCAGGGTCAGCGTGCTGCCGCTGACCGTGCACACGGACGTCGTCGTGGACGCGATCGTCACGGGCAAACCGGAGCTGGCCGTGGCGGACAGTGCGGGCGGTGCCGTGCCGACCGTCTGGCTGGCGATCGACGCGAAGGTGATCGTCTGCGACGCGATGTAGGCCTTGGAATCGGTGGCGCCTGCCGTATTGGCATTGCCGGCGATGTCGGTCACACGGCCCGCGGCCACGGTCACCGTGATGGTGCCGGCGACGCCCGGATCGGGCGTGACCACCAGCGTGGCCTGGCGCCCGTCGATGCGGGTGAACGCGCCGGGGCTGCCGCCGTCGACCACGATGTCGGTACCGTCGAAGCTCACGCCGACGTCTTCGCTGAACACGAAGGTGAACGTGACCGGGCCGGCGGCCGTGGCGGCAGGCACATCGTTGGCGATCGTCAGGGACGGCGCCGTGGTGTCGGGGCCCGAGGGGGCGGAACCCACCGGAGGAGGCGGAGCTTCGGCGTCGCCGCCTCCGCAGCCGGCGAGCGCCGCACCAGCCAGCAGCAGCGCCGCCAGGGACTTGGTAGTGATCGCATACGACATGTTGTTGAGTCTCCGAGCGGCCCCCTGAGGGCCAATTGATGAAAGCGCTTTCAGACTAGGTTATCCACTGCGGGCCGCGATGGCAAGACTCGCAGCCTCGATGCTTTCCCTAGGGCTTGTTCACGGGCTGCGGGCCAGCGCGCCCGGGGCCACCGTCAGCACCTGGCCGTCGCTGAAGCGCACGGTGACCGGCGCCTTGCCGGCGTTGAACGCCAGATAGGTGCGGCGGCCGTCGGCGCGCTTGAAGACCGCGTGCAGCGGCGTGTCGGCGGTGACGCCGAGATCCGGCGTGCCCAGCTCGTTGAGGCTGAGCAGCGAGTGCAGCGTGTGCGAGCGGGTCTCACCCAGCTCGACCGCACCCCATCGGTTCCACTGCGCCAGCGCGGCAGCGGGATCGGCCATCGACAGGTACTTGGCGAAGACGTCCTGCCAGATGTCCGGCGGATCGACCTTCTTGCCGCGCGCGGCCCACAGGGCCTGCTCGTCCTTCAGGGCACCGAGGTTCTTTCGGATGTAGTCGGGGTGCCGCGCCATGTACGCCGACGCCGTCGTGATCGGCAGCAGGTTGATGCCGGTGATCTGGCGCGGGTCGTCGGTCCACCAGGTGTTGTGGATGTACTTGCCGCCGAACAGCTGCGCGACGTCGACGTTCTTGTACTCCGGCGCCAGCACCAGCCCGTGCACGTCGAACCAGTAGTGCTCGATCGCCTGGGCCTCGGTCGCGTAGAGATAGGCACCCAGGTCGCGCAGTTCGCGGTTGCCCGTCACCTCGCCCCAGAGAATCAGGCCGGCCCAGGCGTTGATGGCTTCGGAAGACGATTCCTGGTTGTTGCCGTAGACGCCGTACTCGCCGACGCCACCCAGGCCATTGGCCCAGGAGTGACCCTCGTAGGGATCGAAGTTGCGCAGGAACGGGAAGTCGCTGCGGCCTCGCTCGGCGGTGGCGATGTCGGCCACCAGAAGCTCGACCATGGCACCCCACCGCTCCTTGGCGGCCCAGGCGGGGTCGCGCAGGGCGATCTCGGCGGCGGTGCGGATCCAGTAGCCGTACCAGAAGTGATGGTCGTTCACTTCCGCGATGGCGAAGAAGTCGTCGGGGTAGCTCGCCACCGCGCCGAGCGTCTTGTCCAGGAAGAAGTAGCGCTTGGAGTCGCCCCCCGCGAACCACTCCTCCATGCGCTTCTTCAGCATCGTCAGCAGCTGATCGCGCGCCTGCAGGTCGCCCTGCTGCTCGTGCACGTCGAGCAGTTTCATGATCCGCTGAAGACCCTTGCCCTGCCAATAGGCGCTCTGCCCTTCCGGCAGCATCAGGCGGCGCGCGTTGCGCAGGTCGGTCTTCATCAGATCCGTCAGCTCGGCGCGGCGCGGCGAATCACCCACGCCGGGCCAGAACGGCACGAATCCCACGTAGGGCGCCGTGGTCTTGAACTGCGGCGCGGCCAGAAGGCGCACCTTGCCCCGTACCGTGTCGTAGGACGGCCCGAGCTTGCCGTCGACCGACGCATTCCTGAACCAGTGGTGCGGATACAGGCCGTACAGGGGGCCCGCGTCCTGCCCCTCCATCACTCGGGTGGAGGCTGTGAAGGTGGTTTCCACCAGGCTGGCCGGCACGTCGTATCGCCACTGCACCCGCGTGCCCTTCAGGAAGGCGTAGGCATGACGCAGCAGCAGCGCCAGCGATTCGGGCTTGTCGTCGGGCATCACGGCTGCGGCAAGGTAGTGCTTGCCTGCCGGCATGCGCGCGATCCATTCGGTCGGCGAGACGGATTCCCAGCGGGCGCCCGTCGGCGCGAACATCGCGTAGGCCTTGCCCTTGACGCGCAGGGCCAGCACCCGTGCGTCCGTGCCGCCGTCGAAGCGCTCAGCCGGCGCGGGCAGTCTCAGGCGAAGGTCGCCGCGGGTCAGTTCGATGTGCGCATAGGGGCTGCCGTGCGCAACGGTCGTGCGCATGTCGTCCGCGCCGCGCGCCATCGAGATGTCGATCGACCAGTCCCCGGTGCCCGCGAGCCGGGCCGGCCCGGGCTCGAACGCCACGGGAGACAGCACCAGCGGGTCCTTGTGGGGATAGGCGATCTCGGTGTCGCGCCTTTCGGTCGTCGTCACCTCCTTGCCGGGAAGCGCGAGTTCCAGACCCTGATCGGTGGTGCGGATCGTCATCGGCTGCACGAAGATCGGCAGCGGCTTCGGATTGAAGATCAGGGTGGAATACCACTGACTCGTCGGCGCCGCGAGCTTGAGCATCGCCTCCGTGCGCAAGGGCGCAGCCGGCAGCCCCTTGTCTCCCGGCTTGGGACCCAGGAAGTACGCACCCTCGCCGGCCTTGACCGGCTGCGCGGCAGCGCCCTGCATCGCGAGCAAAAGGCCGCAACACAGCCACGAGGCGAAGCGGGCCGACAGCTTCATGCATGCCATTTGAGCACCTGCGAGCAAGGACGAATCCGATGCCGCGCATTCTGTTTGAAAGCGCTTTCACGAAAACCCTGGTTTACCCGGAACCCCCCTGGCCGCAGGGCAGAACGGCAAGCGCGGGAAAACACGGACTCGACCGCGATTGACGATCTCCGAGGTCGATCGCTATGCTGTGAAAGCGCTTTCAGATCAACCCCATTCCCTCCACACAGCCTACGGGTGACTCGGCATGCACCACCTTCCTCACCGCAATGAGCGGACCGCCAGGGCATACCTCGTGGGCGTCCTGGCGCGCGCGTCGTTCGTTGCGGCCGTCGGCCTGTCGACCGCGGGCCCTGCCGCCGCGGTCGATTTCGGCCCCTTCACCCTGACCGGCTTTGCCAAGGTCGACGTCACCCGCATCAGCAGCGAGTGCCCGCTGAAGGACTGCCAGGTCGAGAAATTCGCCGGCCGCGAATTCATCTGGGCCGACGAACTCGTGCAGGGTGCGGGCTACGGTGCCGGCACCACGCACGTCACGCTGTTCCAGCCCTACCTGAGCGCCAAGTTCGACCTGCCGCGCGGCTTCAAGCTGTCGGGGCTGCTGAGCCAGCGCTGGCGCGACGGCAAGGAGGACTTCGAAGGCTTCCTGTACGACCGCAGCGTCGCCCTCAGCCACGAGGACTACGGCCGCCTCACCGTGGGTGCCATGCAGACGCGCGCCTGGAGCATGGCCGACTTTCCCTTCGGCAGCGACATCGGCGTGGGCGACCCCTGGGCCTCGTCCGGCGCGGGCTACGGCCTGCTCACGCGGTCGGTGCGCTACACCTCGCGCCTGCTCGACGTGGCCGAAGGCGACCTGGTGCTCGAAGCCACCTACGACTTCGGCGAAAGCGGCTGGCGCCGCAACAAGCCGCGCTTCTGGGAGCTGTGGGCGCAGTACCGCCGCGGTGACCTCGGCATCGACGTCATGCTGCAGGAAGGCCGCAATGGGCCGCCGGTGGCCTTCGGCCATGCGCCCTTCAGCGGCCTGTTCTACGACTCGTCGTTCGACCAGGATCTCGGCGGCTCCAGCCAGGGCATCGCGATGGTGATGGCGCGCTACAAGACCGACCCCCGCCTCGAGCTGTCGGCCGGCCTGCGCGCCAACCGCTGGAGCGGCGCCTACGCCAAGTTCCTGCAGTCGCGCACCGTCAACCCGGCAGGCTTCGACATCTGGAACAACCCGTTCAACGTCGACTGGAGCAACGACCTGGGCGGCGGCGTCTACAAGGGCTACTCGGCCCGATCGGTCGACCTGGTGCTCGGCGCACGCTACAAGCTGTCGGACAAGCTGTCCGCCTACACCGGCATGGTGCACCTGGGCAAGGCGTCCACGGACAACCCCACCGAGCGCGGCCAGTCCAACTCGGCCACCTTCAACACCCTCGGCCTGAGCTACGACTACGGCCAGGGCCTGCGCCTGAGCGCGGTGGTCGGCATGGTGAGCTACGGCAGGTTGGGCCTGGCCCCGACGAGCATGCCGAGCCACCAGGCCTTCACCGGCATCGACTCGCGCGTGAAGAAGCGCGGCAACTGGTTCGGCGCCGGCGCGACCTTCACCTTCTGACCTGCACCTGCACGAGAGCCCTGCCATGCAACACCAACGGTTCGGCATCGCCGCGATGCGCATCGTCCTGTCCCTCTTCCTGGCTGCGCTCGTCGCGTCCTGCGGCGGCGGCGGCGGCGTCCCCTACTCCGGGGTCACGATCCGCCCGCTCAGCACCGACTTCACGTCCCGCAAGGCCGTGGCCTATTCGCCCTACCGGACGGCCGCCAACGAGGCCGGCCTCGCGGCCGAGGTGATCCCCAAGGCCAACATCCGGCAGGACCTGGACCTGCTGCTGGCTGCGGGCTTTCGCGCCATCCGCCTGTTCGACAGCTCCGACAAGGTGGCACGCCAGACCCTGGAAGTCATCCGCGACGACAACCTGAACATCAAGGTGCAGCTGGGCGCCTTCGTGCTGGGCAGCAGCGAGAGCGCCAGCCGCGCCGAGATCGCGCGCTGCATCGCGCTGGCCAACGAGTTCCCGACCATCGTGCTCGCAGTGAGCGTGGGCAACGAGACGATGGTGAGCTGGGCCTTCAACCGGATCGCTCCGGCGTTGATGGCGGACTACATCCGCAGCGTGCGCAGCCAGATCGAGCAGCCGGTGACCACCGACGACAACTACGCCTTCTGGGCCAGCGCGCCCAACGTGATCACCGACGAGATCGACTACGCCGCACTTCACACCTACGCCAACCTCGACACCTGGTTCGATCCGACGCGCTGGGAGTGGAAGTTCCGCGACGTGCCCGAGGCCGAGCGTGCCGTCGCGATGATGGACGCCGCCATGGTCGAGACGCGCCGGCAGTTCCAGGAAGCGCGCGACCACCTCGACGCCAAGGGCCTGTCCTACCTGCCGATCATCGTCGGCGAGACCGGCTGGAACGCGGTGGACGTGGGCCGCCAGCGGTTCCGCGCCCATCCTGTGAACCAGAAGATGTACCTCGACCGTCTGGAAGCCTGGGCCGCCGAAGGCCGCGCCGGCAACGGTCCGAAGCAGGTCTTCTACTTCGAGGCCTTCGACGAGCCTTGGAAGCAGGGCGACGACAAGTGGGGCCTGTTCAACGCGGCCCGCCAGGCTCGCTATGCGATCCAGGCGCTCAACGCCCCGGGCACGACCTTCGGCACGGCGACCTGGACCTACGAACCCCTGATCCCGGCCAACGACGCGGACAGCAACGGGGTCTACACCGCCGCCGATGCCACCTACTTCCAGCCGCCGACGGTGAACGCGGCCGTCACGGCCACGCGCTACACGCTGCTGTCGGACAACGCAGCCGTGCCCGACGAGCTGCGGCCCACGGGCCTGCGCTGGGACGCCTTCGACGGCACCACCGCCAGCTACCCCGAGGTGTCGGGCGTGTTCGGCCCGGGTGACGCCAGCAACAGCCTTCGCATCACGCCGCAGCCGGCCAGCTACGGCTGGGGCCTGCTGCGGCAGTCCAACACCGGCGGCACCGAGAACCTGTCGGCCTTCGCCACCGGCGGCTCGATCAACTTCCAGATCAGCACCACCTACCCGGGCGCGATCGAGATCGGCATCTCCACCGACACCCAGGACCGCGAGACCCAGGAAGCCTACCTGCAGCTCCAGCCCGGCGACTACGGCTACTGCAACACGGGAGCGTGGTGCACGGTGTCGATCCCGCTGTCGGCGTTCGCCGCCGTCAACCCGCGGATCGACCTGTCGCTGGTGCTGCTGCGCTTCGTCATCGCCGACCGCTACGCCATCACCGGCAAGCCGAACAACGCCGGCTACACCGACACCATCTACCTCGACGCGATCCGCTGGTCCCGGTGAACCTGCGCGGGCACCCTGGGGGTGCCCGCTGTGCCACCGCACCGTCGACCGCGAATCCCAGGATGCTGACCCGCTTCGTCCTCAGCGCGCGCGACACCGGTCAACGCCTGGTCGACCTGCCCCCGCCGGCCTCGGACGGCGGCGCCCTGCTGCCGCGCGTGGTGGTCGACACGCGCCGTCGCTTCCAGACCCACCTCGGCTTCGGCGGCGCATTCACCGAGGCCGCCGCCACGGTGTGGCGGGGTCTGCCCGAGCCGATGCAGGAGCAACTCCTGCGCGACTACTTCGATGCTTCGCTCGGCCATGGCTACACCATGGGCCGCGTGCACATCAACTCGTGCGACTTCTCGCTCGGCCACTACGCGCACGCGCCGCAGGCCGACGATTTCGCCCTGGACCACTTCAGCATCGACCGCGACCGGCAGGCTGTGCTGCCCTTCATCCGCGCCGCGCAGCGCGCCGCCGGGCGAGCGCTGCAGATGCTCGCGTCGCCCTGGAGCCCGCCGGCCTGGATGAAGACCAACGGCCGCATGGACGATGGCGGCAAGCTGCGGCCGGAGTGCCGCGCCGCCTGGGCGCAATGCTTCGTGCGCTTCATCCGCGCCTACGAAGCCGAAGGCGTCCCGATCTGGGGCGTGTCCGTGCAGAACGAGCCGGCGGCTCACCAGCGCTGGGAGTCCTGCCTTTACAGCGCCGAAGAGGAGCGCGACTTCGTCCGCGATCACCTCGGGCCGGCACTGCGCGACGCCGGGCTCGGCCACGTGAAGATCGTGATCTGGGACCATAACCGTGATCTCATCCTGGAGCGCGCCAGCGTCGTCTACGCCGACGCCGATGCCGCCGGGTTCGTCTGGGGCACCGGCTTCCACTGGTACGGCGACGAGGCCTTCGACCAGCTGCAGCGCGTGCATGACGCCTGGCCCGACAAGCACCTGCTGTTCACCGAAGGCTGCCAGGAAGGCGGCCCGCACATCGGGTCCTGGGAGGTGGGCGAGCGCTACGCGCGCAACGTCCTCAACGACCTGAACCGCTGGACCGTCGGCTGGATCGACTGGAACCTGCTGCTCGACGAGCGCGGCGGGCCCAACCATGTGGGCAACTTCTGCAGCGCGCCGGTGCTCGCCGACACCGGCCGGGGCGAGCTGATGCACCAGAGCGCCTACTGGGTGCTCGGGCACTTCTCGCGTTTCATCCGGCCCGGTGCCCAGCGAGTGCTGAGCGTGGCGGCGAACGACATCGACACGACGGCCTTCACGAACCCGGACGGATCGACCGCCGTCGTCGTCTCCAACCGGCACGATCACGCGCTGCGCTTCTCAGTTTGTGTCGACGGAGGTTGCCGCGCCGTCGAGCTGCCGCCGCGCTCGATCGCCACCTTCGTCGCATCGGGCACCGCATGATCGGCACCGGGGCTCCGATGCAGGGCCGCTTCGTCGACGACGACGGCTGCACCTGGTATCGCATCGACGGTTACGACCGGGCGGCACCGTTCTTCGTCGCCCTGGCCAGCGACAGCGACGTGTGGGCTTTCGTGTCCACGGCCGGCTCCCTGGCTGCCGGCCGCCGCGACGCCGAAGGCGCCTTCTTCCCCTACGAGACGGTGGACCGCATCCACCGGCGCTGGGAACACACCGGCCCGCGGACCTGGATCCGCGTGCCCGGTGACGGCCGCACCGAGCTGTGGCAGCCCTTTGCGCCGCAGCTCGACCGGCCCGTCGGCGCGCGCTCGGTGTGGAAGGACCTGTCGGGAACCCGGCTGCGCTTCCGTGAGGACCATCCGTCGGGCGCCCTGAGCTTCGAGCAGGAATGGTCGACGGCCGCCGGCCTGGGCCTCGTGCGTACCGCCCGCCTGCGCGCAACCTCGGCAATCGCGCGGGTCGAGGTGCTCGACGGCCTGCTCGACCTGATGCCGCCGGGCGTGGGCGTCACCCACGCCACCACGATGAGCTGCCTGGCCGACGCCTACAAGTGGAGCGAGGCGGCTGCCGGCGGGCGGCTCGGGATGTACGCGCTCTACGCCCGCATCTGGGACCGCGCCGAACCCAAGGAGTCCTTCGAGGCCCTGGTGGCCTGGCACGCCGGGCTGCCACCGGCCAGCCGCACCCTGCTGTCGGACGCCCAGGTGGGCGCCTTCTGCCGCGGCGAGCCGATCGCCCCGGAGCCGCTGGCCCGCGGCTGCAAGGGTGCGTTCCTCGTGCAGTTCGAGGCTACGGTGGACTCGCAGGGCCTCGAATGGCATCAGGTGGTGGACGCGCCGAAGTCGCAGGTGCAGGTGGCCGACCTGGTGCAGTCGCTCGAAGCCGGCGGTGGCTTGCCGGCGCAGATCCGCGCCGCACTGGCCGCCAACACCGCCGGTGTCGACGAGCTGCTCGCCAAGGCCGACGGTCTGCAGGATTCCGGCGACCCGATGGCCGCAGCGCATCACCGCGCCAACGTCCTCTTCAACATCATGCGCGGCGGCGTGTTCGTCGACGGCGCCACGTTCGACCGCGACGACCTGCGCGCCTTCATCGCGCAGCGCCACCGGCCCACCGCGCAGCGGCTGGCCGCCACGCTGGACGCCATGCCAGCCCGCGTGCCCCGGGCGCAGGCGATCGACGCCGCCCGTGCCGCCGCCGGCGCCCTCGGCGAGCGCCTGGTGCTGGGCTACCTGCCGCTGACCTTCAGCCGCCGCCACGGCGACCCGAGTCGGCCCTGGAACCGGTTTTCGATCCGAGTCCGGGACGAACAAGGTCGGCGCGTCGTCAACTACGAAGGCAACTGGCGCGACATCTTCCAGAACTGGGAGGCGCTGCTGGCAAGCGAGCCGGTCTACGCGGGATCGATGATCGAGGCGTTCCTGGGCGCGATGACGCCGGACGGCCACAACCCCTACCGCATCGGCCGCGATGGCATCGACTGGGAAGTGGTGGAGCCCGACAACCCCTGGAGCCACATCGGCTACTGGGGCGACCACCAGGTGGTCTACCTGCTGCGCCTGCTCGAGGCGACCCAGGCCCGCGATCCCGCGCTGCTGCCGCTCCTGTGGGACCGCGCCGTGTTCAGCTTCGCCGACGTGCCCTATCGCATCCGCGACCATGCGCATCGCGTGGCCGACCCGAAGGCGACGATCGACTTCGACGCACGGGCCGATGCCCGCTCGCGCGAACGCGCACGGCGAGTCGGCTCCGACGGGCTGATGGTGTGTGACGCCGACGACCGGCCCGTGCTCGGGACGCTGGCCGAAAAGCTGGCCACCATCGTGCTGGCGAAGGCAGGCAACCTGGTGCCCGGCGGCGGGCTCTGGCTCAACACCCAGCGGCCGGAGTGGAACGACGCCAACAACGCGCTGGTGGGGCATGGGCTGTCCATCGTCACGCTGGCGCACCTGCGACGCTTCCTGCGCTTCGTGGCCGCGCTGCCCTGTGCAGCCGACGCCTTCGACCTGCCCGCCGCCACGCTGAGGGCGTTGCAGGGGTTGGGCGAACTCGCGCGCGCCCTGCCCTCGGCCGCAGACGATGCCGCGGCGCGGCGCGCGTTCGTCGACCGCGCCGGCGCTCTGCTCGACACCTGGCGTGCCGACGCATCCCGCGGCGCCGCGGGCCGCGTGCCGGCGCGTGCGCCGCAGGGCCTGCTGCCCCGCCTGGCTGCCGACCTGGTGCCGCTGGTGGACGCCACGCTCGCGCGCAGCCGCCGTGACGACGGGCTGTTCCACAGCTACAACCTGCTGGACCTGTCCGTGCCGGGTCGTGCCGACGTGGGCCGGCTGTACCCGATGCTCGAAGGCCAGGTGGCGATGCTGTCGTGCGGCGCGCTGACGCTGGGCCAGGCGGTGGGCCTACTCGACGCGCTGTTCGCCAGCGAACTGTTCGACGCGCGTCGCCGCAGCTTCCTGCTCTACCCCGACCGCCGGCTTCCCGGCTTCCTGGAACGCAACCGCCTGGACGACGCAGCGCTGGCCCTGCCCGTGGTCCAGGCCCTGCTGGCCGCCGGCCGCACCGACCTGCTGCAGCGCCAGGGCGACGGCACCGTGCGCTTCGCACCCGGCCTGTCCAACCGGGCCGACCTGCTGGCCGCCGGCAACGACTTGGGCGACGCGGTGCAGCCGCTGGCCGCCGCCTACGACCGCCTGCTGCGACACCACGAATTCACCGGCCGCTCCGGCACCATGTTCGCCTACGAGGGCCTGGGCTGCATCTACTGGCACATGGTGGCCAAGCTGCTGCTGGCCGTCCAGGAGCGCGTGTTCGAGGCCTCGGACGCCGCGGCGCCCGAACTTCCCGCATTGGCAGCGCACTATCGACGCGTGCGCGACGGACTGGGTTATCGGAAGAGCGCCGCCGAGTGGGGCGCCTTCCCCGCCGACCCGTACAGCCACACGGCCGGTACGGGCGGCGCGGAGCAACCGGGCATGACCGGCCAGGTCAAGGAAGAGATCCTCACGCGCTGGGGCGAGCTGGGACTGCGCTTCGACGGCGGCATGATCCGCATCGACCCGGTGCTGGTCGACCCGCACGAGGTGCCGCTCGACGGCGCCCTGTGCTTCACGCTCGCGCGCGTGCCGTTCCGCGTCAGGCGCGGCTCGGTCCTGAGAGTGCTTACCCTCGACGATCGAGGCTGGACAGAGCATCCGCAAGCCCGCTTCGACCCGCAAGGCGTCGAGGCCGTCGAGATCGAACTTCGCGTGGCGCCTTCCGCGGCCCGCGCCCCCTGACCCCCCTACCGGGAACGACCACCATGTCCGCCTCCACCCCCAGCGCCACTCACAAGGTGCCCTTCGGCCAGAAGGTCGCGTTCGGCCTGGGCATGCTGGCCAACCAGATGTTCCCGGCCGCGCTGGGCATCTTCATGGTGGTGCTGGTGCAGGACATGGGTTTTCCGGGCTGGATGTGGGGCATCCTGTTCTTCCTGCCGCGCGTGTTCGACTCGATCACCGACCCGATCATGGGTTTCATCTCCGACAACACGCGCTCGCGCTGGGGGCGGCGCAAGCACTACGTGTTCCTCGGCGCCATCGTGATGGGCATCTCCTTCGTGGCGATGTGGCAGCTCTACCGCGCCGACGGCGTGACCTACAACTTCCTGTACTTCCTGTTCTGGTCGTTCATCTTCTATACGGGGCTCACGCTGTTCAGCATCCCCTACGTGGCCATCGGCTACGAGATGAGCGACGACTTCCACGAGCGCACCAGCATCATGGCCGTGGCGCAGTGGATCGGCCAGTGGGCCTGGGTCATCGCGCCATGGTTCTGGGTCGTGATGTACGACCCCGCATGGTTCGCCAACGCCGACACCGCCACGCGCACGCTGTCGGTATGGGTGGGTGTCATCTGCATGCTGCTGGCCATGGTGCCGGCGCTGTTCATCCCCAGCCGGTCGAGCCTGGACGACACGCACCTCGTCCCGTTGAACTGGGCCAACTTCGGCGGCGGCATGCGCGAGATCCTCGCCGGCTTCAAGGAGGCGCTCAGCTCCGCGCCCTTCCGCAAGCTCTGCTTTTCCACCTTCCTGATCTTCAATGCCTTCAACACGGTGGCGGCGTTCTCGTTCTTCATCGTCGTCTACCACCTGTTCAACGGCAACACGGCCGCGGCCGGCATCTGGCCCACGCTGTTCGGCAGCGTCGGTGCGCTCATCACCACCTTCGCCGTCATCCCCACCGTGGCCTGGATGTCGCGGCGCATGGGCAAGAAGAACGCCTTCATGGTGTCGCAGGGCATCTCCGTCATCGGCTACGTGCTGCTGTGGTTCCTGATGGTCCCCGGCAAGCCCTACATGTTCATGTTCGCGCTGCCGTTCTTCTCGTTCGGCATCGGCGGCCTGTTCACGCTGATGATGTCGATGACGGCAGACGTGTGCGACCTGGACGAGCTGGCCACCGGCAAGCGGCGCGAGGGCATCTTCGGCGCCATCTACTGGTGGATGGTGAAGTTCGGCTTCGCCATCGCCGGCCTGCTCAGCGGCGCGATCATGTCGCTGGTGGCGTTCACGCCCGGCGCCACCTCGCAGCCTGCCGGCGCGGTGGACGGACTGCGCCTGTTCTATTCGGCCGTGCCGATCTTCGGCACGCTGCTGGCGATGTGGATCATGCGCAACTACGACCTGGACGAGAAGCGCGCGCTGGAGGTCCACGCCGAGCTGGAGCGGCGAAAGCAGCGCGGCGCCGCGGCGACATCGTC
>WBZX01002222.1_pt1 | contig 13467 bp, 7 predicted proteins | sample 5204211 | NCBI WGS metagenome assembly WBZX01 (sample SAMN12344362, study PRJNA552823) | activated sludge metagenome | biome: Activated sludge suspended growth; feature: Nitrification reactor; material: Wastewater; isolation source: activated sludge from nitrification reactor of wastewater treatment...
AGAAATGAGCGAGGAAGAGACGAGGCTTTGCCCAGCACAGCTGGGTCACAAAAACTTCCGCAGCTTTCTCACTCGCTCTGCGGAAGTCTGACAGCCATTTCTCGACGGACGTAATCCTACCCGGCTGGGTGTTGAATCACTAAATTCTCGTCTAGAAATAGCTGTTCCTGATTGCCTTGCGGAAGTACGAGGGAAAGCGCTATGTACTCCTCATCTCGTCGGAATCTGAGCTAGACCCTGACCAGCCCTCCCACAGGCAGATCCAAGCAAAAAGTGAGTCCGCCTAGAGTTGACCTGCCCCTGAGTGCGCACTGGGGGCAGCGCGTGCTTCAAGACATGGTGACGAAGAACAGCACAGCGATGTGTAGGAACAGGGACGCGGTGTCTCTTCTCATAAGAGAGACAACTGTCGCGCAGCAAATTCGCTTAGACGAGCGCTCGCATCGGGAGTAGGATACTGGTTGGTTCTGTCTGCTTTCGCAGCCTAAGGTGGGGACAAGGGCATGTTGGGGCAAAAGATCGGCAACTATCGACTGGTACGACTGCTCGGCACTGGTGGAATGGGCATGGTCTACGAGTCCATTCACGATGGAATCGGAGGTCGCGCTGCAATCAAAGTCCTACGTCCCGAGATTGCGTCAAACGAAGACACAACCCAGCGATTTTTCAGTGAAGCACGCGCGGCCAACTTGATCGCTCATCCTGGAATCGTACACATCTTTGACTGCGGCTACACCTCATCTGGAATCGCCTACTTAACGATGGAGTTTCTGGAGGGAGAAACGCTAAAGCAGCGACTCGATCGACAACGTGTCCTGAGTGTTTCCGATGCACTTCGACTGCTGCGTCAAGTGGCGCTCGCGCTCCAGTCTGCGCACGCTCGTTCTGTGATTCACAGAGATCTCAAGCCAGATAACTTGATGTTGATCCGCGATGCGGAGCTACTGGGGGGAGAGCGAGTTAAAATTCTCGACTTTGGCATCGCGAAGATCTCAGAAGGACTGGCCGAGCAGACTCGCACCGGAATGCTCATGGGGACTCCTGCGTATATGGCACCAGAGCAATGCAGAGAAGCAAAGCTTGCGACCGATCGCTCCGATGTCTACTCGCTCGGGGTGATTCTGTATCAAGTGCTGGCTGGTCATCCTCCGTTTCAGGGAGAGTATGCAGGCGATGTGATGGCGATGCAGATGATGAAAGAGCCGCCGCCGCTTGCCCAGCAGTGTCCCTGGCTACATCCAGATGTCGTTGGATTTGTTCACAGACTGCTCGCCAAGCAGCCAACCGCACGTCCATCCATGGAAGAGGTCGGGAAGGAACTCCAGCGGCTCAGCGAGCTGATCACAGCAGGTCAGACACAAGCAGGCACTGGAGCAACCAGCGAGGCCCGTTTGATGCCCTCGCAGCCTCTGCGTGTGACAGAAGCGATTCGCGTACTTGAACCAAGTCCAGCAGCGAGAAAATCAACCTCACATACAATTTTTTCCGCGTCTCTTTCGGATGGGAACCCCGTAAGTGTCGGAGCAGGAGTGGGGCAAAGCAGCAGTACACTCACCATTACGACGGGACAGAGGCAGACTCCCAGACGCGCTCGAATCCTTACCTCCGTCGTTGCAGGAAGTGTCTCTCTATTGGCTTCTGGACTGTACTTTGGGCTGATCAACACAGGTCGCGAACACGCTGTGGACTCACCATCGAAGAGTCCCCCACTACTTCACTCCACACCGGCTCAGACAGCACAGCCTGCTGAGTCTGCGCCGGCTGCGACTTCCGAAGAAAAAGCGGTCTCTTTGAACAGACTGGAGAACGTTTCAGGGAATGCCAGAGCGGACGAGGTACAATCGGATCTGGCGACAGAAAAAGGCACAACGCATGCAGTGCCGAGCAAGAGCACATCAGAGGTATGGCGTGAAGCGTTCAAGTCGCTCCAGGCTGGAGCGTACGCGGACGCGATTCGACAGGGAACCGACTGTGAAGAGTCTGGTGCGAAGAAGCACAAGTGTACGTGGATCGTCGGCATGGCCGCATGCAAAGAGCTGCTCACCAACCAAGAGCCGATTCAGCGCGCATTGTTGACGCAGTACTGGAAGCGGTCGAGCGAGCGTCTGCGCGGACAGAATCAAGAGGCGTTGGCCCATGAGATCGCAAGCTGCATTCCTGCTCTGCCCCCCGTAAGAGAGCCAAAGCCTGTCCCTGGTCCTTCGCCTTCGTCCGAGACACTGCCAGGAGGGCTAAAGGTTCCTCGTTTCGAAGCGGCTCCGCCCCCACCGCTGCGAGACATTCCGTGAGAAGGAGCCTACCGGGTCGCGTCCAGGGATCCGCCCGCCAGCTTGACTACCCCTCGCCGGTTGCTGCTGACTGGCTATCAGCTCGGGGATCTGCGTGGAGCGCTGTGGGCGGAAGCTCCCGCGCGGAATCCGCTACGCAAACAGGACCAGAAATGAGCGAGGAAGAGACGAGGCTTTGCCCAGCACAGCTGGGTCACAAAAACTTCCGCAGCTTTCTCACTCGATCTACGGAAGTCTGACTGCCATTTCTCGACGGACGTAATCCTACCCGGCTAAACATCTTAGCCCGTCGAGAAAGCTGATGAGTGTTCCCATTCCCCTCTGGGCCATACGGGGAATTCGTCTACCCCGCTCTGTCCACCAACCCTACAGAGACAAAGCCAATAAGTACATAGCTTGCCTTTGGTGCGGTCAATTACTGATCGAAGCATGGCGCATGCCTCCAGCACATCGAGGAACGTAGGCGAGAGGCTTGATTGATGAAGCGGGGCTCGAAGGGTATGGCTCGCCGGTCGGTTCTGCGGTCCGCTGCCCGCGTCGCGAGCCCGAAAAGACTCTGTTCCATCATCTTCGAAACCATGTGTTTCCCAACGCTGCAGTTCGGCAGTAGGTTTTGACTCTGCCGATGCAGCTCCGCTTTCTGCTCGCGTGCTATTTGCATCCAGCGATTTGGTTTTGCCCTGAACCTGCAAGCGAAATCCTTGGCGAATCGGAGGATTCGTCTTGGCACCGTTTGCGTTTGCGACGTGCTTCCGCTCGGTTTTTATCGAGTGATGACAGGATGGAAGCAGTGCGAGGGAAGCTGCCCATGAGTGACTCCGAAGCCAGACCGACCGGCAGAAATGTGCGAGGGTTGGTACTGGACCACTGTTTCCATCGAGCCCTCAGGACTCCTCCAACCCAAAATCCAAACGCTTGCGCACCGAAAGACTGACCGGAAAGAAGTCCCGATTGATGCGCAGGAGCCAGACTCCCAAGCAAAGCGAGGGCAGAGGGAATCACCAACATCTCACCGCAGCGGGCTGTTCATGGTCTGCCCCTCGTGCCCTGATGCGGTGCGCTGCCATCGGTCTGAGCCTTGCCCACCGCGGGAAGGATCACTGGTTTGGACTACGAGCGATGGGTCCAGCAATCATCGAAACATGACACCTGAAACAGGGTTTGCACGAGGGTCGTTGACGGAATCGAAAGCTGGGTTCGGTTTTATCTCGCGCTTTCGGCTGCGCTGGGTCTGCATGCTAAACAAGCGGTCGCTGGGGATCGGCTACGTCCAGGATCCGCCATCGGAGACCGCTGGCTTCTCTGGAGGAGACTTCGACATGGCCCATCACTCCATGCACACAACGCCCGGCGAGGGTCAACGTGCAAGCTCACCCTCCGTGCAGAGGGACGTGCATCGCGCACAGCAGACCGTGATGGAACCCTCATCACAGAGGCAGGATCGAAGTCATCCGGGCCCGAGCCTGCTGGCACGCTGTGCGACGCTTCATCCGTCTACCGTTCCGACGCTGCCGGTGCAGCTACAGGCAGCGGATCAGACAGTAGATCAGTCTGCGCAGAGTCCTTCGGCGATTCATGAGGCGGCGCAGCGAGGGCTTGAGGGTCGTCATCAGCGGCTGCCATTTTTGGAACAGATCCAGCAGTCCTTTGGACGACACCAGGTGACGCACATCAAAGCGCATACCGACGATTGCGCCAAGGACGGAGCGCAGAAGATGGGAGCCCTCGCGTTTGCGCAAGGGGATCACATCGCGTTTGCGGGACCACCCTCGCTGCATACCGCTGCGCATGAAGCGGCGCACGTCATCCAGCAGCAGGCTGGGGTGCAGCTGCTCGGGGGCGTTGGTCAAGTGGGAGACCTGTACGAGCGCAATGCCGACCAAGTAGCCGATAAGGTGGTGAGGGGACAGTCCGCCGAAGCGCTGCTCACTCCCTTTGCGCGAAGTGGTGCGAGCGGGTCACCTTCGGTCGGGGGCGTGGTGCAGCGTGCCGTCGGATTTGAGTTTCAGTCACGCCTGAAAGCGGGCCACGTCTTTTCCTCGCGGAAGCTGAATTTTGTAACCGATGAGCTGGAAGAAGATAAGAAGCTCGGGGATGGCTTCATCGCGTTTGAGAACAAGCAGGATCACTGGCACATCGAAAACGATCACGGCGACATTGAGTTTGTGACGCACCCTCCGTTTGCAGAGACGAAGGAAGGCTATGAGTCGCTGCTGACCTGCATGACTTCCATGGTGACGGCTGCGCAAGCGTTTGAAGCGCTGGGTGCCGAGGCTGCGCCGAACAACCGCGTCAGCACCGATCAAGCGCAGGCGCTGTTCGGAGAGAACGTCACCAAGACAGAAGAGCTGGAGTCACGCGAAGCATTTGGCCCGATCTTTTTGCGCATGCCGTCCGTAAGCCTTGTGACGCACCCGCAAGCGACCGGCGGTGTGACGCTGCCTGCGCTGCTGACGCTGATGAAGAAGATGAGCGAGCGGACCGATGAGGATGGTTACGAGCAGAATCCGCCGCAGCGTCAGCCGGGAATTCGCGAACAGCTGCTTGCCGAGGGTCTGGATGCGATCGGGATGTCCAGCAAAGACTATCGCGCCTATGCGCTTCAGCAGCAGCGGCTGGTCGAAGCCAAGGTGGCGGCCTATCAGCCCGAGGAGGAGATCTCCCAGCAGACACGCGGCTTTTTGGCGCTGGTGACGACCATGATCTACGGCGGGGCCCACATGCGCAATAGCCAGGTGCAGTACGCCAAAGATCTGCTGGCGATCATGCCGCGCTCAGACTACGTGCAGGTGTTTAAGGGCCTGCCGGCTGACGACCAAGCGTGGTTTCGGGGCAAGCTTGAAGACGGATCGCTGGCCGAGGCGCTCAACTGGGGCAAGATGGACGAGCCGCTCGTGTTTCACCGCTTGAGGCATCAGTCCAAAGACAATTACAACGACCTGGCGAAGCTGACCAAGAAGCGCTGGCTGTCGATGCTGTCGAGCGCAAACGGGCCTGTGGACTTGCTATCGGCAAAGAGCGAGGGAATCGGCAAGGTGGCGACAGCCAACTTGGATCAAGCAGGACAGATTGGTAGCTCCAATGCTCTGGTGAACCAAGGACGCAGAGGCGTCGTCGTCGAGATGCGCGCGCTGCGTGAAGCGGTGCCGCCCGAGCAGTGGCTGGCGCTTACCAAAGCGTGGTTTCGCATGACGGTGGCGCTGAATCGTCCCGATGATCTGGAAGACATGTTTCCTGAGCTGGCTCCGCAGGTCGATCCAAAGCAGGGAAAAGCCGTCTGGAAGAAGCTGAATCAGCGCTATCCCTATCGCAACTATCAGCAGCCTCGGCTGCTCGGCCCTCCCAAGGTACAAAACAACCCACCAAACATCGATGCGCTGTAGCACGCCGCGCCTTCCTTGCGAGGGGACATGGCGGCGAGGGTTGGACTGACTACGGCTTGATGGGATAGTCGGTGTAGCCCTTTTCGTCGGCAGAATAAAGCGAGGCAACGTCAGGCTGGGCCAGCGGTAGACCCTCGCGCAGCAGCGTAGGCAGGCGAGGGTTAGCCAGGAACGGGCGTCCGAAGGCGATGAGGCTTGCGCGTCCCGTCGACAGATCGGCCTCGGCGCGCTCTCGATCGTAGCCACCGGACAAGATGATGGTGCCGCCAAAAGCGCTGCGGATCTTTTCCTTTACGCTGTCGGGCACCTTCGGCATTCCCAGCTGCGAGTGATCGACGATGTGAATGTAGACGAGGCCGATCTTTTGCAGCTCGCTCGCGAGGAGTGCGTGAAGTTCCTCGACTTGATCGTCATCGGAGCGGAGGCCGCCAGCCGCGCTGTACGGAGAGACGCGAATGCCGACGCGGTCGCCACCAATGCGGGCCGCCGTTCGCTTCGCCACTTCGACCGCAAAGCGGATGCGATGTTCGATGGGTCCGCCCCACTTGTCGGTGCGCTGGTTGGCTGCCGTGTTGAGGAACTGTTCGATCAAATAGCCGTTGGCTCCGTGTAGCTCGACACCGTCGAAGCCCGCTTCGATGGCAAGCTCGGCAGCGTGAACAAACTCCTCGATGGTGCGCTCGATCTCGGAATCGGTTAGCTCATGCGCGGTCGGCACCGGAACTTGGCCTTTGCCATCGACCCACAGCTTGTTTTCCCAGGCAATCGCCGAGGGCGCGACGACTCGTCCGCCGCTTGGTAGATTGTCAGGATGCGAGACCCGACCCGTGTGCACCAGCTGAACGAAGATGCGCGAGCCCGCTCGGTGGACCGCGTCCGTTGTCTTTTTCCATCCTTCGACGTGCTCGGCGCGAAACAGGCCCGGAATGCGCGCGTAGCCAAGACCGCTCGGCGAGGGCGAGGCGCCTTCGGTGATGATGAGCCCCGCCTCTGCGCGCTGCGTATAGTAGGTGGCGATCAGATCGTTTGGCACGTTGCCAATCGCACGCGAGCGAGTCATCGGTGCCATCACGATGCGATTTGCGAGCGAGATTCGGCCCAGCGTGTACGAGGAAAACAGACTGACGGCGTTCGAGGTCATGGATGCGGTCCTTTCTGGTCGCTCCGGTCTGCGTCCGCACGGCTTGCGGGGTGGGCAGACTGGTTGGCTTGGCTGAAGCCAGTGCCGCTCGCTTGCTTCATGGCTTCACCGAAGGCGCCCATGTTGCGGTAGATCGAGTTCACCGATACAGTTCAGCTTAGTTTCTTTCCAGAAAGAAATAAACCGCAGCCAGCGGCCTGTCAAGCGCGAGATTGATGTCATGGGTAGACCCAAAGAAGTAACCAACGAGCAGATCGTGGCGGAAGCCCGACGCTGTTTCCTGGCGCGAGGTGCGGGGATTTCCGCCGCCGACATCGCGCGTGAGCTGGGTGTAAGTCACACGACCCTGTTTAACCGCTTCGGATCGAAAGAAGGTCTGATGGTGGCAGCGCTTGGACCGCCGAAGGAAATCGGCTGGATCGCGGCGCTGAACAGCGGGCCCGATGCGCGTCCGGTTCGGGAACAGCTCGTCGAGCACGCGAGGACGATGTCCGCCTACTTTCAGGATCTCCAAGCGGGCTTCGGAATCCTTATCGCGGCGGGAATCGATCCGGTCAAGGCGCAGTGCGCACGCACGGGCTGCTCTGCACCGGAGCAAGCGTATCAAGCACTTTTGGGATGGCTGCGGCGGGCACAGTCGCAAGGACGGCTGGCTCCGTGTGATCTGGATACGCTGGCTTCGACGCTGCTGGGCGCGCTGCATGGCGTGGCGCTGACGTCGCGCGTCTGTGGTCAATCGGCCAGCGTGACCGCGAACGGCAGCTACGTCGAGCGCTTCATCGAGATCCTCTGGAACGGTATCGGTGACTGTACGCGCACGGCTCCGACGCAGCGTCCCGCGCAGTAGCGTCCTTCGCTTGCTGTTGCGAAAAAGTCGCACAGATGTCGCGACGTATCGCGCCTTGCTGCCGACAACTTCACGGATATGAATGGGACTGATCTTGGCTCGGTTCCCAGCGGATGGACGTATCTGTTCTTGATCGTTGCAATCTTGCTGGCGCTGACGTTTGAGTTTGTAAACGGCTTTCACGACACCGCCAACGCTGCTGCGACGGTGATCTACACCAACACACTGCGTCCCAAGACAGCGGTGGTGTGGTCGGGATTCTGGAACTGGATCGGCGTCCTGACTTCATCGGGAATGGTTGCGTACGGAATCGTTGCGCTGCTGCCGGTGGATCTGGTGCTACACATCGGCTCGGGGCTCGGCTTTGCGATGGTGTTTTCGCTGCTGCTGTCTGCGATCTTGTGGAACGTCGGAACGTGGTTCTTCGGACTCCCGGCCTCCAGCTCTCACACCCTCATTGGCGCGATCTTGGGCGTCGGCTTGGCCAATTCCTTGATGGGTCCGTCTCACGCTGCGCTATCGGGGGTGAACTGGTCCAAAGCACAAGAGGTCGGGCTGGGTCTTTTGATCTCTCCTGCGGTTGGATTCTGTGCCGCAGCAGGACTCCTTCTGCTCGCCAAACGGCTTGTCAAAGAGCCCACACTGTATCGCGCGCCCGAGGGAAAGCGTCCTCCGCCCTGGTGGATTCGTACGCTGCTGCTGACTACGTGTACCGGCGTTAGCTTTGCGCACGGATCCAATGATGGACAAAAGGGAATGGGCTTGATGGTTCTCATCTTGGTGGGACTCCTTCCGGGTACGTATGCGCTCAACTTGTCGGCAGAGCCGCACGCGATCCATGAAGTTGCTTCTGCGACGGAAAAGCTGGCCGCTTCGCTGGTTCCCACAGTGGCTCAAGCCGCGCTGTCCGATGACGAAGTCTCGACAGTCCTTACGCAGCCCATCTATCGAAGTGCAGAGACTCCTGTGCGACTGCTGGCTGCGGTGCAAAGGAAGAGCGAGCAGGTTGCGCGTACGCTTCACGGAATCGACTCTCTTTCCGCGATTGCGACCTCTCAGCGTGCGCAGCTCCGACGAGATCTCTATCTTCTGTCGATCTCGCTCAAGCAGATCGAACACCGCGCGCTGCTGACAGACCGTCAAGCACTGCAGCAGGTCGCAACCCTGCGCAAGCACATCCAGCAGATGACCAGCTACATTCCTGGATGGGTGAAGTTTGCGGTCGCACTCGCGCTGGGACTGGGAACCATGATTGGCTATCGAAGGATTGTCGTAACCGTCGGTGAGCGTATTGGAAAGGAGCATCTTTCCTACGCACAAGGTGGGGCAGCAGAGCTGGTTGCAATGGTGACCATCCTACTTGCGGATCACTTTGGACTCCCGGTGAGTACAACACACGTTCTGTCTTCAGGAATTGCAGGAACGATGGCTGCGAATCGCTCGGGTCTGCAAATCCGAACGCTGCGTAACATCCTGCTCGCATGGGCGCTGACGCTGCCGGTCTGTATCTTTTTGGGCGCGCTGCTGTTTGCGTTTGGCATGAACATGGTGACGCTGCTTCGCATTCAGTAGGACACCCGGATCATCGACGCGGAACTGGGCCGAAAGAGGCTGGACTAGCCGGCCAGATCCACCTGCGGAAGACGCTGGAGGTTGGGGCTTATGCCTCCCTGCGCGATGTGCATCAGCAGTCGAGCCAGGTGCTGCGCAGACTCTGTCTTGCGCATCCGCTTGAGGTTCCAGCGCATCGTGTCAAGCTCGCGACTTCCTTCTACCAGCGCGCGCAGCTGTCGACGGAAAGAGGCCAGGCTATCGATCCGCTTTCCGATTCCACTTTCCACCACGTAGTCGATGTTTCCTTGCTCTTGCGGCATCACTGCGCAGGTTGCATCAAGAAGCAGCGGAAGCTCTTTGACCAGCGCTTCGCTGATCACACCGGGACCGGGCTTGCTGACCATTACATCCGCTGCATCCATCAGCAGCGGAACTTGATCGGTGAATCCCAGCACGCGACACGGGACCGTACTGCGCTGCACGCGTCGCTCAATCTCGTTTTGCAGGCGCTGATTCCGTCCGCAGCAGATGATCGCTTGGAGCGGAAGACCCGACGACACCACTTGATCGGTGAGCGACAGCAAGCTGCGAATCCCAACGCCTCCTGACATCAGCAGCAGCGTACGCTTGTGGGGATCGAGCCCCAGCTCTGCGCGTGCTTCCTGCTGCGTGCGCTGCGCGTCGGAAAAGCGAGGATTCACAATCGGACCCCCAAGCACGGCGATCTTGCGATTGGGAATGCCAAACTGCTGCATCTGCTGCTTTCCTTCGTCCAAAAAGCTGACCATCAAGTCCGCTTGCGGATGCACCCAGCTGCGAAGGAAGTTGCCGGTCAGGTCGGTGCAGACAATCACAAACGGAATCTTTCCAAAAAGGCCTGCTTGCTTCAGTGCTGCGACGACAAATGCGTTGATGGCAGAGTGAACAGAGACGATCAGCGAAGGCTGAAGCTCACGCAGTCGGTTGGCCATGGCACGCACTGTTTCCGGGAAGCGAGCGGTGAGGCTCTCATCGGTGTTCATTGCGCTCAGCAGCCAGTAGCCATACTTGACGTAGCTTGGGTCCAGCTTCAGCAGCGAGTCATAGATCCGCAGGCTGAATCGCAAAAACGGAGCGCCAAAACCATACGCATCTTCTATCAGCGTTTCACAGCTGGGATGGCGACGCTTCATGGTTTCCAAAATGGTCTGCGCTGCGCTCTTGTGACCGTTTCCGCCTGGTGCATACAGGACATAGATTCGCTTGTTCTTCATGCGCTTCTCCGTCGGTAATGAAGCAGACACCACACACCGATGCGTGTGCGGCAATGATCCCCTATGCAGTGCGCTTGTCGCTGCACGGCAGAGGCTCTACGCGGAGCCTACTTCAGCGGTGCTACGCAGCGGGTAACAACTTGGGGACACTCCTGGAACGACTGCGTAGGAAGCGCGTGACGTTTCGGTATCAGCGCGAGTGCCGCGTCGCAAAGAATGCTTGCGCACAGGTGCGTCTTCCCACCTGTACACCGCGCAGCGCAGTCGCGACAGAGACGCCTTCAGATCGTCTTCCGACAGATGAAGATTTCATGAAGTCCGCGTAGACGGATCGCAGCGACAGGTAGCGTGAACGCATGTCGCACCGTGATCTCGGCCCAAGACCGCTTTTGTCTGCTGCACCGCTTCGTGTCTGTCTGGCAGTCCTTGCGCTGTCTGCGCTGTCTGCGCTGTTCGGAGTGATGGCGTGTCAGAAGAGCCCGACCCAAGCTGCTGCCAAAGGAAAGCCACAGAGTGAGTCGGTGCTGGGTCGCGTGACGCTTTCGGAAGAAGCAGAGAAGCGACTGGGAATCACGGACGGACTTCGCCCTGTGTCTCTGCTTCGCGCGCCGCAGCGTCGTCTGTTGCGAGGAGAAGTGACGACGGCACCGGGCCGCTCTGCGTGGCTGATTGCTCCGCACACCGGGCTTGTCCTTCCCGCGAGTGGATCGCAGCTTCCACAAGCCAGAGACCGTGTGCGAGCAGGACAAGTTGTGGTGCTTCTGTCCGCAAGCTTGGCGCCCACAGAGCGTGCGCAGCTTTCCACCGTTCGTGTGGATGCCGATGCGCAGGTGGAGCGTGCCCGCGTACAAGACCAAGCCACGGAGCTGGCGCTGAATCGGGCTGAGCGCTTGCTCGCAGAAGAGGCGGTAGGAAGGAAGGTGCTCGACGATGCCAAGGCCCAGCGACAGACCGCTCGCGCTGCGCTCCAAGCCGCGCTGACCCAGCAAGCTGCGATCGCAGAATCTGCATCGCAGCACCATCCTTTCTCACGCAGCACACTGTCCCAAACGCAGCTTGTTTCACCGCTCAATGGATTGATTCGGGATGTCAGGACATCCGCCCATCAGCTCGTGTCCGCAGGCTCACCGATCTTGGAAGTGGTCGACGATGAAAGTACGTGGGTTCGTGTCTCTGTTCCTTCTGGCGTGCTTGCATCCCTGTCGCCAGCTGCGGCGCTGGTTGATGATCTGTCCGCACTTCGCTTCGATCACGCTGTGGAGGCCGCACCTGCGGAACATGCGCCGATGACCGCGTTGCCGCAGCAAGCCAGCGTGGATCGCTACTTTGTGCTGCCACCGCGCGCACGCTTTGCGGTCGGACAGACCGTCGCTGTGTGGCTGTCTCTGCGTGAAGAAGAAGAGTCTCCAACCATTCACGCTTCGGCGCTTCTGTACGATCCTTCGGGTGGTTCATGGGTGTATCAGCTCGCAGCCGCGCACTCCTTTGTGCGCCGCCGGGTTGAGGTCGTACACATCGAAGAGGGAATCGCATTCCTAAGCCCTCGCAGCTTGACGCTAGGCGGCCTACGCCTCGGGGATCGCATCGTCACGTCCGGCGCGATGGAATTGTATGGCACCGAGTTCGGCAGCGGAAAGTAAGGAGTCCGCAGAACATGCTACAGCGCATTCTTTCCTATTCGCTGCGTCATCGTTTGGTTGTACTGCTCGCTGCGCTGATCCTGCTGTGTCTGGGACTGCGTGCGGCGGTGCGAACTCCGCTGGATGTCTTTCCTGAGTTTGCGCAGCCGATGATCGAGATCCAGACAGAGGCCCCCGGACTGTCAACAGAGGAAGTCGAGCGCCTGGTGACATGGCCTCTGGAGTCGGCACTGTCCGGTCTTCCTTCGCTGATCACACTGCGATCGAAGTCGGTGCTGGGACTGTCTTCCGTTGTGCTTTTGTTGCGTGAAGGAACCGATCTGCTTCAAGCTCGTCAGCTTGCGCAGGAACGCTTGGCGGTGGAAGCGCCGCGTCTTCCTTCGCTGGTCCATCCGCCGGTGATTCTGCCTCCGCTGTCGTCGACCAGTCGCGCGCTGAAGATCGGCGTATCTTCGCACAAGCTATCGCAGATGGAGCTATCGGAGCTGGTCCGTTACACCATTCGTCCGCGTCTGCTGGCGATTCCTGGCGTTGCCAATGTCACGGTCTGGGGACTGCGTGACAAGCAGCTTCAGGTGCTGGTGGATCCCGCCCGCGCGCTGGCTCACGGTGTCTCTTTGGATCAAGTTCTGCGCGCTGCATCCGACGCGACTTCGCTTGCGAGCGGAGGATTCCTAGACAGCGCCAATCAACGGATTCCGGTGCGTCATGTCTCGACGTTTTCCGATCCAACGTCTCTGTCACAGGCTGCGATTCCTTCCACCACAGAGCCGCGCTTGCGCCTGGGTGATGTGGCTGTGGTGACTGTCGGTCACGCTCCACCCATCGGAGACGCGGTGATAAACGGTCATGACGGACTGCTTCTGATCGTCGAAAAACAGCCGACCGGAAACACGCTGTCCCTGACGAAAGATGTCGAAGCGGCGCTGACTGCGCTGCGTCCCGGACTTCGCGATGTCGAGCTTGATCCTGCCATCTTCCGTCCCGCAACATTCATTGAGCAGTCGCTTCAGAACCTGCGATCCGCACTGTCACTTGGCTGCGTGCTCGTCCTCGCGGTGCTGTTTCTGTTCCTTCGCGATGTGCGCAGTGCGCTGGTGAGCCTGACCGCGATTCCGCTTTCTTTGGTCGGTGCGCTGCTGATGTTGTCGCTGCTGGGCGGAACCCTCAACACGATGTTTCTGGCCGGTCTGGTCATCGCGATCGGAGAAGTCGTAGATGACGCGATCATTGATGTCGAAAACATTCGCCGACGTCTGCGTGAACGCAAGGAATCGTCCTCGATGTTTTCCGTGGTGCTGGCTGCATCGATGGAAGTGCGTAGCGCGGTGGTGTACGCCAGTCTGCTGGTCTGTCTGGTC
>WBZX01002225.1_pt1 | contig 13465 bp, 15 predicted proteins | sample 5204211 | NCBI WGS metagenome assembly WBZX01 (sample SAMN12344362, study PRJNA552823) | activated sludge metagenome | biome: Activated sludge suspended growth; feature: Nitrification reactor; material: Wastewater; isolation source: activated sludge from nitrification reactor of wastewater...
CATCGCCTTCATGTGGGCGTCGATCTGCTCGTTTTCGGTTTCCAGGCGGGCTTCCTTCTGCTCCAGCCAGGACGAATAGTTGCCCTTCCACGGAATGCCGTGGCCGCGGTCGAGTTCGAGAATCCACTCGGCGGCGTTGTCGAGGAAGTAGCGGTCGTGGGTGACGGCGACGACGGTGCCGGGGAAGCGGACGAGGAACTGCTCCAGCCATTCGACCGATTCGGCGTCGAGGTGGTTGGTCGGTTCGTCGAGCAGCAGCATGTCGGGCTTGGCGAGCAGCAGCTTGCACAGCGCGACGCGGCGCTTTTCACCGCCGGACAGGTTGCCGATGACGGCCTCCCAGGTCGGCAGACGCAGCGCGTCGGCGGCCAGTTCCATCTGCGCCTCGGTGTCGGCGCCGGCGGTGGCGATGATCGCTTCCAGCCGCGCCTGTTCCTCGGCCAGCTTGTCGAAATCGGCTTCCGGGTCGGCATAGGCGGCATAGACCTCGTCCAGCTTGGCCTGCGCCTGCATCACTTCGCCGAGCGCGGATTCGACTTCTTCCTTGACCGTCTTTTCCGGATCGAGCTGCGGCTCCTGCGGCAGGTAGCCGATGGAAACGCCGGCCAGGTGCTGGACTTCACCGTCGTATTCCTTATCGACGCCGGCCATGATCTTGAGCACCGTCGACTTGCCGGAACCGTTCAGGCCGAGCAGGCCGATCTTGGCGCCGGGAAAAAAGGAGAGGGAAATATCCTTGATGATCTGCCGCTTGGGCGGCACGATCTTGCTGACGCGCAGCATTGACATTACATATTGAGCCATTGAGCCTGCCTGTAACTGTGGGTTTTGTGGTGAAAGTCGGAGATCAGTAGCCGCCGATGTTGATCATCGCATCGACGACAATGCCGGAACCGATCGACAGCAGCAGGATGTCGGAACCGACGCGGACGTAGCGATGACCGCGCGGCGGGGGCGGCATGCGATAAACCAGGTCGGGCGGCAGATCGTAATAGGCGATGCCCTGCGGCAATGGGCGGCCCTTGTACCATTTCTTGGCCTGGCCCGGCGGCATGCAGCCGTTCCCCTTCTTGGCCAGCCCCGGCGGGCAATGGCCGGCGCGGAATTCCGGTGCGTAGTATTCGTTGATGATCCGGCGGTCGTTGTTGCCGAAATAGAGCTGGATCGAGACGTCGTCGCGCCGATCGTCGTAACGGCGGTCATGGTTGCGGTCATAGCGACTGTCGTAGCGGCTGTCATCGTAGCGACGGTCGTCGTCGCGATGTTCATGCTTGTTGCCGTGGCCATGTTTGCCGCCCTTGTCATCCTTGTCGCCCTTGTCGGCGATGGCGCAGGTGCTTGCCAGCAGGGCGCCGAGCGCCAGGACGGCCAGGCGGGCGGGTGTCGAAATCGTCTTTTTCATGATGCTTGCCGGAAACGGTAAGGCTGGCAGTCTACGAGGCTTCGCGGCGCTTGACCAGCCTTGGTCGAACGACGCCAGCCTGCCGGTAGACGTAAAAAACCCCGGCAAGGTGGGTTGCCGGGGCAAGCGGCGACTTGATCAAGGCCGCCGTGGGAGAGAATCGGAGAGTGGTTTAGGTGCCGACGGCACTCAGCGGCGCGATGTTCTCGCCGCGCGCCTTGTGCGGCAGCGGCTTTTCGTTCAGCGTGTTGATGTCGCCGCACAGTTCGCCTCCTTCGTCGATCACCAGCTTGCCGTAGCGAATCTTGCCGCTGACGCGCCCGGTGGCATGCACGATCAGTTGATGGCGCGCGGTCAGTTCGCCATCGAAGGTGCCGTGGATTTCAGCGATGTCGATGCTGACCTTGCCGGTGAACGAGCCCTGTTCGGCAATGCGGATGACGCGACTGTCCATTGTTGCCTCGACGCGGCCTTCGACGACCAGCGTATCGCAATCGAGAATCTCGGCGCCCTTGAGCTTGACGTCGGGGCCGACGATCAGGCGCGCTTCGGAAACGCTGCTTTCGTTCGTCGCCGGCGGCTGTTCCGGTGCTGCTGCGACCACGGGTGGCGTAGCGGCCGGCATGGGTTCAGCCGCGGCGGCCTGGAGTGCGCCCTTGGTCGTGAGGTCGGCAACCGGCTGCACCGGCGTCGAGGAGGCGGTGCCGGGCAAAGGGCGCACATCCTTGCGGGTGATGACATCGTTGCGGTTGGCAAAGCTGGGTTTGTTGAACATCGGGTTTCCTTTGGCTGCGCTGAAAATGAAAAAACCATTGCGATAAGCGTGCCAATGATCGAAAATCCAATTTAAACAACTGTTTGTATTTAGTTCTTAAACTGCTTGCGCAGTTCTTTGCGGATCTTTGTCGTGGTGCAGCGACAGCTATTTGCGATATGTCCGGAAACGCCCATGGTTTCACGGTTCTGGCCTGTCGGCAAAAGGCGACAATAACTTAACATGATGATTATATGAATAAATTTTGCTTTGCAATCTTGGTTGCTACAGGGAGTTGCAGCGATGGCCTGCTGCCGACAGGCCTGCTGCGGTCTACACTTCAATTTTGCCAAAAACGCATTGCATGATTCGAATCTCATTTCGCCAGGGCATGCTGGCCGGCTTCGTGATGATCGTGCTGCTGCTCGGCGGTGCTGCGTTGCGCAGCTGGCTGGTGGTCGAGCATTTCGTCGAACAGAGCCGGCGCAACGGGGAGCAGGCGCTGCAGGTGGCCGCCTCGATCCAGGAGCTGGGCGAACGTACCGTCGACATGGAACGCAGCGCCCGGCAGTTTCTCGTGCTTCAGGACGTCGTCGTGCGCCAGCGTTTCGACGAGCATCTCGGGCAGGCGCTGGCGGTCGTCGACCGGCTCGATGCCTTTGCCGCCAAGCCGCTCAAATCCTTGCTGGCGGATTGGCGCGAGCAGGCCGAAACCCTGCGCGGCGGCCTCGATCAGGGCGTGCCGCGGGATGACCTGGTGCCGGTGATGGGGCGCCTCGTCGATCTCAACGGTCTGCTGAAGGCGGCCGGCCAGCATTGGATCGACACCCAGTACAGCCAGCTTCTCGCCCAGCTGGAGGCGAGCCGCTTGCGCCTTGGCGCGCAGATCGCGATGGCGCTCGCCGGCGCCTTCATCGTCGTGCTGGCCGTCGGCTGGTGGCTGGTGCGCCCGCTGCGCAATCTGGAACGGGCGATTGCCCGCCTCGGCGAGAAACGCTTCGACGAACCGGTGGTGGTTGGCGGTCCGGCCGACTTCCGGCAACTGGGGCGGCAGCTGGACTGGCTCCGGCAGCGCCTGGCCGAGTTGGAGGCGGATCGCGAACGCACCCTGCGCCACGTTTCGCATGAGCTGAAAACGCCGCTCACCGCGTTGCGCGAGGGGGTGGCGCTGTTGCGGGAAGAGGTGCCGGGGCAACTGGGCATCGCCCAGCGCGAAGTGGTCGATATCCTGCAGCACAACGTGATCGGCTTGCAGCGCCAGATCGAGGGCCTGCTCAGCCTCAATGCGGCGGCTTTCGAAGGCAGCCGCCTGGCCCGGCGGCCAGTCGTGCTGCACGAATTCCTGGCCGATGCCGCGCGTCGGCGCGAATTGCACAGCCAAGCGCGGCAATTGAAGGTGGAGATCGAAGCGCCGACGCAGGTAGTTTCAGTCGACGACGAAAAGCTAGCTGTGATCGTCGACAACCTGTTGTCGAACGCCATCGACTTCAGCCCCGAAGGCGGGGAAATCCGTCTCCTGGCCAGCGCCGGTAACGGTAGCCTGAGCGTCGAGGTCATCGATCAGGGCCCCGGTGTGGCGGGGGAGGATAGCGAGCGGATTTTCGAACCTTTCGTCCAGGGCCGGAGAAAGGCATCGGCGCCCCGTCAGGGAAGCGGCGTCGGCCTCTCGATCGTCCGCGAACTGGCGCGCGCCCTGGGCGGTACCGTCCGCCTGCTGCCGAGCGCGGCCGGCGCTCATTTTTCTGTGGAAATACCTGATGAAAAACAACAATAAATCGCCGGGGCGAGATTTCCCGGGTTTGACCGCCGGCGCTTCGCTGCTGGCATTGCTGACGCTGCTGGCCGGTTGCGCCAGCGAACCGCCTGCCGCCGTCGCCCAGCCTCATACCAACGGCACGCCGGTCGTGGTCGAAGATGCGGGCCCTGTGTCGGCGCTGGCGTATTACCAGATGCTGCAGCGCATGACGGCGGCGCAGATCAACCGTGAGCGCACGGTGCTGGCGGCCTTGCCGACCTCGCCGAATACGCAGTTGCGGACCGCCATGGTCCTCGGCCATCCGCGCGCCCAACTGGATCTGACCAAGGCGCTGAGCCTGCTCGACGGCGTCCTGAAATCGACCGACCCGGCGGCCGTCAGCCTGCATCCGCTGGCCCGGCTGCTGGCGGACAACTACAACGAGCGCCTGCGCCTCGACGCGCAACTGGAAAAGCAGGGCCAGCAGCTGAAGGAAAGCCAGCGCAAGGCCGTCGAATTGCAGGAAAAGATCGACGAACTGGCCGACATCGAACGCACCTTGCCCCAACGTCCGCGCGCCACCCGGCCGAGCGGCGGAGCCGTGCGATGACACCTGGCGCCGGTAGCGGCGGGGCGCATATCCTGGTCGTGGACGACGACGAGGATATCCTCCGCCTGCTTTCGATGCGCCTGCGCGCCCGCGGCTTCCGCGTTTCCACGGCGACCTCGGCCGAGGAGGGGCTGGCGCGCATCGCCGTCGATCCGCCGCGCGCGGTGGTCAGCGACGTGCGCCTGCCCGGGCGCGACGGCCTGGCCCTGTTCGAGGAGATCCGCCGTACCCGGCCGACCCTGCCGGTCATCCTGCTGACCGCCCACGGGACCATACCGGATGCGGTCGACGCGACTTCGCGGGGTGTTTTCGGCTACCTGACCAAACCCTTCGACAGTCAGCTGCTGCTGGAGAAGATCGACCAGGCGCTGCAACTTTCCGCGCCGGGCGGCGGCGACAATCTGGCCGACCCGCTGGCCGGCGGCGGGCATGCCGAAGAGTGGCTGGCCGGCATGGTCTTCCGCAGTTCGCGCATGGCCGAACTGATGGCCGAGGCGCGCATGGTGGCGGCTTCCGACGCCAGCGTCCTGATTCGCGGCGAGAGCGGCACCGGCAAGGAGGTTCTGGCACGCGCCATCCACCTGGCCAGCCCGCGCGCCAAGGGGCCGTTCATCGCCATCAACTGCGGGGCGATTCCCGAGCAGTTGCTCGAATCCGAGCTTTTCGGCCACGTCAAGGGCGCCTTCACCGGTGCCGGCAATACGCGGGCCGGGCTGTTCCAGGCGGCCAACCGGGGCACCTTGTTCCTCGACGAAATCGGCGACATGCCACTGGCGTTGCAGGTCAAGCTGCTGCGCGTGCTGCAGGAGCGCATGGTGCGCCCGCTCGGCGCAACGCGTGCCGAGCCTGTCGATGTCCGCCTGCTCTCCGCCACCCACCGCGACCTTGATGCCGCGATGGCGCAAGGGCAGTTCCGCGAAGACCTCTATTACCGTCTGGATGTCGTCTCGCTGACGCTGCCGCGGCTGGAAGAGCGGCGTGAAGACATTCCGCCGCTGGCCGCGCATTTCGTCCACCAGGTGGCCGGCAAGTATGGCAAGCCGATCAGCGGCTTTGCCCCGGATGCGCTGGAGGCGCTGGCGACGGCAGCCTGGCCCGGCAACGTGCGGCAGCTCTACAACGTCGTCGAGCAGAGCTGCGCGCTGACATCGACACCGCTGATTCCGCTGACCCTGGTCCAGCGCGCGCTTCGCGTGCCGGCGATGGAGGCGCTGAGCTACACCGAAGCGAAACAGCGTTTCGAGCGCAATTATCTGGTCCAGCTGCTCAAGCTGACCGAAGGCAACGTTGCCGACGCCGCGCGCATTGCCGACCGCAATCGCACCGAGTTTTATCGGTTGCTGCAAAAATACGATCTGACACCGGCGATGTTCAGGGGCGACGGCGAAGCTGCCGCCGATTAGCGACAGGCCGCAGGGCGCGTAAAAACAGGGGATTCCGGCGCAAGGCCGGGAATGTTGTTGTCAACGGGCGACGCCCTGGCGCTTGTGGACGGCTTAAGCCGATTCAAGCAATTGATCTGAATAATAAAATTCATCTGGCACGGACTTCGCATGATGCTTCTCATGTCCAACATGAAAAGGAGCTCAAATGATCAAGCGCAATCTAGTGCCGATCATCGTGGTCGCCACCAGCCTGTTCGCCGGTATCGGATTGACGGCATTCGCGATCGACAGCCCACAGGGCTCGGCAATGAGCATGGACTCGTTCGATACCTCGCTCAATGACCGGGTCGAGACCTTGCTGCGTACCGACATCGCCCTGGCCGGTGGTCACTTCAGGGCGCAGACCAAGGCCGGCGTCGTGACTTTGGGGGGAACGGTGCCCGACGAACAGTCATTGCGGCGCGCCCTTGATCTTGCCAGCAGCGTCAAGGGCGTGCGGGAGATCCGCAGCGGCCTGGTGGTCGAAACCCCAAAGTAGTCGCAGGGGGTGAGCCGGGCCTCTGGCAGGGTCTGGTCAAGTTGATTCCAGGGTTACCAGGAGCGCTCCCTCATCAACTGTATCGCCCTCTGTGACATGAATCGCAAGCACGCGGCCGGCCTGGGGCGAGGGAATATCCAGCGCCACCTTGCCGGTTTCCAGCGTCAGCAGGTTGTCGTCACGCTCGATCACGTCGCCGACCTTTACCAGCAATTCGAGGATGAAAACATTGCCGCTGGCGCACGATCCGCAGCTTTGCCAGCACTCCGGATATTTCGGCATGTGAACGGAAATCGTGCTCATGATCCAGTTTCTGTGGAAGGGCTTGCATTCTACGCGCTCATCCGTATAATGCGCGGCTCTGACAGCGCGCCCGTAGCTCAGTTGGATAGAGTATCTGGCTACGAACCAGAGGGTCGGGCGTTCGAATCGCTCCGGGCGCGCCATTCAGAACACGCACTTAGTTCAATCTTCGGATTGGCCTTTTTGCTTTCTAGGGGAAAAATTGGGGACTCGACTTCCCAACTGGTCCCGGGCGGATCGTCCCTAGGTTTCGATTCGTCCGGCTACGCTCATCGGTAATCCGCTCCGGGCGTCCCGCAGTTCCTCGATCGGTACCACCGCCGAGCAATGCGCCGTCATCAGCAAACCATGCATCAGCCCCCTTGGCCCACGGCCCGGGGTCCGGCAACAATTTGTGCCGGTACTGGCACGCATATGGATATCAACACAATGTCGTTCCGGCTCGCGAGTGGCGATGTTAACGTTGTGACGCGTCAATAACCGTCAGGTTCTTGGCGCCGTCTCTCTCCAGCGCTCTTGCGTCTTTTGGCCGCCACCTCGCGTGGCGGTTTTTTTATATGCATCGCAGGAATCGGTATTTCTCCGTGAGCGGCGAGCCGGCAACAATGGCCGGGCACATAACCCAACAACCACACCAGTTTCGAGGTCACCCATGTCCATCCAGTCCATCAACGCGCGCAACCAGTTCAGGGGAAAGATCAAGGAGATCGTCGAAGGGCCGGTGGTTTCCGAGGTCGATGTCGAAACGCCTTTCGGCATCGTCACCTCGGTCATCACTTCGCGCTCGGTCCGCGAGTTGCAGCTCAAGCCGGGCGTCGAGGTGCTGGCGCTGGTCAAGGCGACCGAAGTGTCGATCGCCAAGCTGTGAGCCGGATCGCCAGGTGAATACGATGAGTACACACGATGGCCCGCTGCGGCGGGCACGGAATAGTCTGTTGCCCTGGCTGGTGCCGATCGGGATCATTCTTTCCTGGGAGGCGGCGGCCCGTCTCGGCTGGCTTTCGGTGCGCATCCTGCCGGAGCCGCTGGCCGTGCTCAAGGCCGGGGCGGCGCTGGCCGCCTCTGGCGAACTTTGGCAGCACGTCAAGGTCAGCGCGCTGCGGGCGACGACCGGTTTTGCCATCGGCGGCGGGCTGGGGCTGCTGCTCGGCCTGCTGACCGGGTCGTTCCGCAAGGTCGAGATCGCCCTCGACACGACGCTGCAGATGATCCGCAACATCCCGCCGCTGGCGCTGATTCCGCTGGTCATCCTGTGGTTCGGCATCGACGAGACGGCCAAGCTGTTCCTGATCGCCTTTGGTGTCTTCTTCGCCGTCTATATCAACACCTTCCACGGCATCCGCTCGGTCGATCCGGCCCTGATCGAGATGGGCAGAAGCTATGGTCTCTCCGGCTGGCCGCTGTATCGCGAGGTGATCCTGCCCGGCGCGCTGTCGTCGATCCTGGTCGGCGTGCGCTACGCGCTCGGTTTCATGTGGGTGATCCTGATCGTCGCCGAAACGATTTCGGCGCAGGCGGGGATCGGCTACATGACGATGAACGCCCGCGAATTCCTGCAGACCGACGTAGTGTTGCTCGGCATCCTGCTCTACGCGCTGCTCGGCAAGCTGGCCGACCGTGCCGACGAATGGCCCAACCGCCTGTCGGGCGGACAGCGGCAGCGGGTGGCCCTGGCGCGGGCGCTGATCCACCGGCCGCGCCTGCTGCTGCTCGACGAACCGCTGGGTGCGCTCGATGCGTTGACCCGTATCGAGATGCAGCGCCTGATCGAGCAGATCTGGCGCCAGCATCAATTCACCGCAGTGCTCGTCACACACGACGTATCCGAGGCGGTGGCGCTGGCCGACCGCATCTTGCTGATCGAGGACGGGCGGATCACGCTCGACGAAACTGTGCAACTGGCTCGCCCGCGCGAGCATGGCGAGGCGCAGTTCGCCCGCCTGGAAAGCCGGGTGCTGAAGCGCCTGATGACGGTCGAGGCGATCAACAACCGCAACCAGATTCGCGGCAAGGTGACCGGCATCCTGGTCGATAGCGTTCTCTCTGAGGTCCAGATACTGACCGAGGCCGGTCTGGTGGCGGCGACGGTGTTGACCCGTTCGCTGGCCGAGCAGCCGCTGGAGCTGGGCGCCGAGGTGCTGGCGACATTCAAGTCCAACGAGGTTGTTCTGGCGACGACGGCCTGAGTGGTGAATCGGGATTTATTCAAAAATAAACATATAAAAAATCAGTCGAAGCGAAATTGATAAGCGGCAGCAGCCGGAATATAAAATTCAAATGTGGCTTCCCTATCGGAAGTCCGAATTTCTAAATCAAAAGGAAACCAGCAATGAAAAATTCATTTCTAATTGCCGCCATGCTTGCCGTCGCATTGTCGGCATGCGGGAAAAAAGAGGAAGCCCCGGCACCGGCCGCTCCTGCCGCCGCGCCCGCACCGGCACCTGCCGCGGCAGCCCCGGCCCCGGCCGCCGCGCCCGAAGCCGCCAAGCCGGTCGAGACAGCCAAGCCCGCCGAAGAGGCGAAGCCGGCTGAAGCCCCCAAGGCTAACGAGACCACCTCCGCCGCGGTACCGGAAAAGAAATAAACGCAGCGAACAAACGAAAAAGGCAAGGTTTCATCCTTGCCTTTTTCTTTTTTTTGCCTTTTTTGGCGGTCGACCGCGCTATCTCAGGCGGCGCTCCTGATACGGATGGCGTTGCTGGCGGGGGCTACGGGCACGGCGTGGAGCAGGCGGCGCAGTGGCGCATGGGCCTGCAGCAGGTCGATGTTTCCGGCCTGCGCGCCCTTGCGCATGGCTGCCGTGGCGATCCCTTCGATCAGTACCTGTGCCGGCAGTTTGTGCAGCGCCTCGATGATGCGTTTGAGCGGCCGGGCGGAAGACAGCAGCAGGCCGTCGAGCTTGACGATGTCGGGCCGCAGTTCGCGGAGGATGCCGAAATCGATCTGGCGGCGGCCGAAATGACTGATGGCGATGCCGTAGCCGCGCGAGCGGTAGCTGGCGACGGCCTTGATCAGGTGGGTGATGTCCTCGACCCCCTCGATGTCGATTTCCAGCGTGATCTGTTCCGGGAACAGGCCGCAGGATTTCCTCGAAGGCCAGGCCGTGGTCGGCGGGAACGCTCATTACGTGGCGCGCATGCACCTGTAGCAGCAGATTGCCGCGGGTCGGCCGTGTCAGGTAATTCAGCGCGTGCAAGGTGCGCACCAAGCGGTCGAGATAAACGAATTCGGCGTCGTCGGTCGGCAGTACGAAGACCGCATCGGCCGCGATCGGCTGCCGGTTGGAAAGCCCGAAGGCCTGCAGGGATGCGGCATGACCATGGGTCTTGCCGGTGCGGGCTTCGACGATGGGCAGAAACTGCGATTCGAGGCGGATGTTCGCGTAATGCAGGAAAACCCGGCCGTCGACCGCAACGAACGGTTGATCCAGCCCCGAGCGGGCGTAGTGGCCGGGGAGTGAGACGGTGGGCACGTTGAGTGTTCTGATCAGGTCGCTGAGGGGCATGGAAGTCTCCTTGATTTTCGTTCCAGGCTTGAATCGGAATCTTTTCTGAAATTGAATTGGATAGCGCGATTCACGCAGGCAGGGAATTTAACCATTCCGGTAATTCATTGAAACGAATCTATTTTGTTGTTTTTATTCGACGTCTTTTATATCCATATAATGGATTCGTCGTTTCCAGTTTCCGTCTCCGGTTGATAGTGTCGCAGGCATTTCAGGCGTGGGCGGAGCGCGCCCGTTCGGCAACGGGGATCACATGATTATCGACTGGAACAATTTCACACCATGGTCGGCGCTGGCCGGCGGCAGCCTGATCGGCCTGGTAGCTGCCTTGCTGTTTATCGGGCTCGGCCGGATCGCCGGCATCAGCGGCATTCTCGGTACGCTTCTGCATGAGCAGTCGGCGGAAGACGGCTGGCGTCTGGCCTTCCTGTGCGGCCTGCTGCTCGCACCCGGCCTGTGGGTCGCCGTTGCGCCGGGCGGCTTGCCGGTTCCCGCGTCGACGATCAATGTCCCGGGCGGCTGGGCGATTATCGTGGTCGCCGGCTTGCTGGTCGGTTTCGGCACGCGGCTGGCCAATGGCTGTACCAGCGGCCATGGCGTGTGCGGCCTGGCCCGTTTCTCGCGGCGTTCGCTGGTCGCCGTCCTGTGTTTCATTGGCAGCGGCATGGCGACCGTCTTCGTCAGCCGCCACGTGATCGGAGCCTGAGATGGCCTTGCTGATTTCCCTGCTGCTTGGTTTGACCTTCGGCGTCGGCCTGATTCTCGCCGGCATGACCGATCCGGCGAAGGTGCTGGCCTTTCTCGATCTTGCCGGAAACTGGGACCCGTCGCTGGCGCTGGTGATGGGCGGCGCGATCGGCATCGCTGCACCGGCCTATGCACTGGCCCGCCGCCGCGCGACGACCTGGCTGGGCACGCCGCTGCCGGTCGAGGCGCCAGCGCCGGTCGATTCATCGCTGCTCGTCGGTAGCATCGTCTTCGGCATTGGCTGGGGTCTTTCCGGATTCTGCCCCGGCCCGGCGCTGGTCGGCCTCGGCGCCGCCTACCTCCCGGCGACTGCATTCGTGATCGCCATGGTTTTCGGCATGGAAGCTTACGAGTGGCTTCTGGTGGCGCGGGGAAACCAGTTCGAGGTGCAGTCGGGAGAGGGTTGAAACAAAAAGCCCCGGGGGCTGCCCGGGGCTTCCTGCGAGGTCCGAACCTGAATTCAAGCGGCTTTCCTTTTCGCCGGGACCGCTGCGCCCACCGCGCGAACCGTGGCGCTGGTCGCGGCATCGACGCTGGCCTCGGTGATGTTGGCCACATGGCGTGCCGCCTTGTTGGCGTTGTCGAGTGCAGAGTTGGCCGCCGAGATGGCCGACTTGAATGCGGCCACGGCAACCTGGGAACCGCCCGGCGCACTCTTCGAGTAAGACTCGAGCAGCGAAGTGACCGATTTGTTCACCTCGGACTGGTGCAGTTCCAGGCGTTTGACCAGTTCCTCCTGCGCCGTTGACGAGATTTCATAGGCGCTGCGCGCATAGGCAATGGCTTTCTCGATCTGCGGCTGGGCCAGGCTGCCTTGCAGGGCCAGCGCCTCCTGCAGATCTTTGGCGCCCAGCAATGCCTTGGCCCCGGGAATGTGATCCTCGACGGCGGCGCGGGTCGAGGAAACGTTGAGGCTGGCAAATTTTTCCGCACTGTCCAGTGCGCTGTTGAAAACCGCGAACAGGGTATCGAATGTCGCCTTGTTGGCGGCGACAAGCTGTTCCGGCAAAGAGGGTAGGGAAATGGCCATGGTGATCTCCTGGTGATTGATGTTTCGATAAAAGACCGATTGCGGCACCGAATCAATTGCTGCGCTGCAACGTGAAATCAGAATATCGACTGGCCGATGCCCTTTTCAACCACTTTGTTTTTATATGTATCCAATAAAAACGCTTGGCTGTTTATGCGGTTTTCGCATTTGCCGGGTTATTAGCTTGGCAGCTGCAATGGCATATCGATTGCAGGATTAATTGTTTCTCCTCTGGCGAACGGCTCCCTAGAGTTGGTCCTGCGGGTTATCCCAACTCATGACCAATCCATCAGAGGAGTCCATGCATGTCCAAGCTTGAAAATGCCGTTCCCGGTTATAAATACCTGATCGTCGAGCCCTACACACCGAATATCGGTGCCGTGATCCATGATTTCGACCTGTCCAATATCGGCGATGAGAGCACGCGCGCCGAATTGCGCAAGGCGCTGGTCGGGTTTCAGGTGCTTTTCTTCCGCAGGCAGCAGTTGAGCCCGGAACAGCAGATCGCCGTCGCCCGCGTCTTCGGCGACCCGGACAAGGCCAAGGCCTTCTTCCCGCGCCACGAAACGCAGAACCTGATCGAGGTGCTGGAAACCCGCCCGGCCGGGCATCGCTATGGTACCGACCAGTGGCATGCCGACATCACCTTTTCGGCCAATCCGCCGACCGGCACTGTGCTCTACTCGCACGTGATTCCGCCGGCCGGCGGCGACACGCTGTGGGCCAGCGCCAGCGCGGTTTACGACTCGCTGCCGAAGTCGCTGCAGATGTATCTGGAAGAACTGGAGGCGGTGCATAGCTTCGAGCACAGCGGCTGGTCCAACTATTTCGCCCAGCTCGACAACGGCGAGGCGGTCTACCGCAAGGCGCGCGCTGACCATCTGCCGGTGGTGCACCCGGTCATCCGTACCCATCCGGTCACCGGCAAAAAGCTGGTCTATGTGAATCCCAACTTTACCGATCGCATCAAGGGTCTTTCCCGCCAACAAAGCGATGCGCTGCTGGCCTTCATCTTCGCGCAGTTTCAGCGGCCGGAATTCCAGGCCCGCCTGCGCTGGGAGACGAATACCGTCGCCATCTGGGACAACCGCGCCACCGTGCATTACGCGACGGCAGATTACGACAACCAGCATCGCCTGCTGCATCGCGTCACCTTCGGTGAAGACAAGGCTTTTTGAAAGGATGAACAGCCATGAATGAATTCATTTCCATCGCCCGGCGCGCCGTCCGGGCCGCCGCCGGGATTGCCGTCGCGGCGCTTGCCATCGCGGCCGGTGCCCAGATCACGCCGGCTTTGGCGCAGGCGAGCGACCTCAAGGAATTACGCATCGGCTACCAGAAATACGGCACGCTGGTCATCCTCAAGGCGCGCGGCACGCTGGACAAGCGGCTCGCCGACAAGGGCATTGCCGTCAAATGGACCGAGTTCCCCTTCGGCCCGCCATTGCTCGAGGCG
>WBZX01002227.1_pt1 | contig 13456 bp, 8 predicted proteins | sample 5204211 | NCBI WGS metagenome assembly WBZX01 (sample SAMN12344362, study PRJNA552823) | activated sludge metagenome | biome: Activated sludge suspended growth; feature: Nitrification reactor; material: Wastewater; isolation source: activated sludge from nitrification reactor of wastewater treatment...
TTTCCAAAATTATCCTTCGCTTTCTCTTCTAGATCACCCTCTTCTTCTCTTCGAAAGCTTCTCTATCCTCACTCAACCCCTCAACTTCATAACCAGCAACACTACTTTCTCAACCATGCCCTGTCAAGGGGTTCTCAGAAAACTACGAGTAGCGTTCTCACTATACTACTAGGCTATGCTATTGATTGTAAAATTTGATTCTACGCCGATCTCGTATGCTTTCTTTTGGTTCTTTCGCTTACTATGAAAAGACAATCCCGTTCCTGCAGGAACAAGTCTACCGACAATGACATTTTCTTTAAGTCCACGTAAATCATCTTTTTTACCCATGATAGCAGCTTCTGTTAAAACGCGTGTTGTTTCCTGGAACGATGCTGCAGATATAAACGAATCCGTTGATAACGATGCTTTTGTGATACCGAGAAGCATAAATTCATAAGTAGCAGGCATTTTTTTATCTGTAATCAAGCGTTCATTTTCAGTTAGTAAGTCGGCTCTCTCGACCTGTTCACCTTGTATAAAGGTCGAATCTCCAGCATTGCTAATTTGAACTCGCCTCAACATTTGACGCACAATAACTTCAATATGTTTATCATTTATCCTAACACCCTGTAAACGATATACATCTTGAACTTCATCAGTAATATAGCGTGCCAAAGCCTCAACACCCTGCAAGCGTAATATATCACGTGGATCAGCAGGGCCATCAACTATGTTTTCACCTTTATTAACAACTTGCCCATCGTGCGCCATTACATGTTTATCTTTGGTTATCAAATACTCATGTACAATACCTTCAAGATCTGTGATGACAAGCCGCTGTTTGCCTTTGGTGTCCTTCCCGAACGATACAATACCTGTTACTTCAGCCAGCATACCCGCATCTTTTGGCGATCTCGCTTCAAAAAGCTCTGCTACACGCGGTAAGCCGCCTGTGATATCACGCGTTTTCGATGTTTCTTGCGGAATTTTTGCTAAAACTTCACCAACACTAACTTGCTGCCCATCACGAACGGTAATGATACAACCAATCTGGAATGTTATACTGACAGACTGATTGCTACCAACTATCTTAATTTCATTTCCTTCATCATCCAGAAACTTGACTAATGGGCGCAAACCTTTCGATTGACTTACACCGCGACGTTTAGGATCAATTACCACCAGTGTCGACAATCCAGTTACATCATCAATTTGCTTGGCTACTGTTACTCCTTCTTCAACATTCTCAAAGCGTACCTTACCAGCATACTCAGTAATAATTGGTCGGGTATGTGGATCCCATGTCGTTAATATCTGACCAGCTTTAACGGTCTCTCCATTACGCACCAATAATGTCGCCCCATAGGATGCTTTGTGCCTTTCACGCTCGCGACCATTTTCATCCTGAATGATAATTTCACCACTTCGTGAAATAGCTATTAGTTCATTTTGTGCGTTAGTGACATAACGCATTGTAGAAGAATAATGTACTGTCCCATTCGATTTACTCTCAACTTGACTAACCACTGCCGTTCTGGATGCGGCACCACCGATATGGAACGTGCGCATTGTCAATTGTGTACCCGGTTCACCAATCGATTGTGCTGCAATAACACCTACGGCTTCACCCACATTAACCGGGGTACCACGTCCCAAATCCCGACCGTAGCATTTAGCACATAACCCATAGCGTGTTTCACAAGTTAGCGGTGTACGAACCTTTACTTCATCAACGCCCATCGATTCAATCAAATCAACAGCATCTTCATCCAACAATACACCTGAAGCGAAAACCACTTCCTGATTTTCAGGATTCATTACATCATTCACTACGACTCTACCAAGAATTCGTTCTCGTAATGCTTCAATAATTTCACCGCCTTCTACCAACGCCTTCATAACGACGCCATTTCCAGTATTACAATCTTCTTCCGTAACGACAAGATCTTGTGTAACATCGACTAGACGACGAGTTAGATATCCTGAGTTTGCAGTTTTTAACGCTGTATCAGCCAATCCTTTGCGTGCACCGTGTGTTGAAATAAAATATTGCAGAACATTGAGTCCCTCACGGAAGTTGGCGGTAATAGGTGTTTCAATAATTGAACCATCAGGTTTTGCCATAAGCCCCCGCATACCTGATAGTTGACGTATTTGTGCTGCCGAACCTCGCGCACCAGAATCCGCCATCATATAAATGGAATTAAACGATTCTTGCGTTAACGGTTTGCTATCTTCACCCCGCTGAATTTGGCCAGTAGCTTGATCATACACTGATTCTATGCCCAGTTGATTCATCATCGCTTTCGCAACTTGATCACCTGCACGACCCCAGATATCTACAACTTTGTTATAACGCTCCCCTTGTGTCACCAGACCTGAAGTATATTGCCCTTCAATTTCTTTCACTTCTTTCTCTGCCGCCGCAATGATATCGCTTTTCTGTGTTGGTATCAGCATATCATCTGCACAGATAGAAATACCTGCTCGCGTCGCATAAGTGAACCCCGAATACATCAATTTATCTGCGAAGATAACTGTCTCACGAAGTCCACAGCGTCTAAAGCTAGCATTAATAAGCTTTGAAATCTCTTTTTTCTTAAGTGTTTTATTAAGCAGTGTGAAAGGTAATCCTGGTGGGAAAATCTCAAATAACAATGCCCGACCCACAGTTGTCTCATAACGCGTAATTTTCTCACATCGCTCGCCATCGGTATCTAGATCATATTCCTTGATTCTAACCGTAATCTTCGCATTTAGTTCTACATTCCGGCTTTCATAAGCACGAGACACTTCGCCAACATTCTGAAATAACATGCCTTCACCACGTGCACCTACTTTCTCACGTGTCGTATAGTAAAGCCCCAGTACGATATCCTGTGAGGGTACAATAATAGGTTCTCCATTAGCCGGAGATAGTACGTTATTGGTTGACATCATCAATGTACGGCACTCCATCTGCGCTTCTAATGAGAGCGGTACATGAACGGCCATTTGGTCACCGTCAAAGTCAGCATTGAACGCCGCACACACTAGTGGATGTAGTTGGATTGCCTTACCTTCAATCAATACCGGTTCAAAAGCCTGAATGCCCAAACGATGTAAGGTCGGTGCCCGGTTCAACATGACCGGATGTTCGCGAATAACATCTTCAAGTATATCCCATACCACTGCGCTTTCACTTTCAACTTCACGCTTGGCGGCCTTTATGGTGCTTGCAATGCCCATTAGCTCCAGTTTATTAAAAATAAATGGTTTAAATAGCTCAAGTGCCATTTTCTTCGGCAATCCACATTGATGCAGTTTAAGCTGAGGACCGACAACAATAACGGAACGCCCCGAATAATCAACACGTTTACCCAATAAATTCTGACGGAAGCGTCCACCTTTACCTTTAATCATATCGGCCAAAGATTTGAGCGCGCGCTTATTGGCCCCCGTCATCGCTTTACCGCGACGACCATTATCCAGTAATGAGTCCACAGCTTCTTGCAACATACGCTTCTCATTACGCACAATAATTTCCGGTGCTTTCAATTCAAGCAATCGCTTCAATCGATTATTACGATTAATAACGCGCCGATATAAATCATTCAAATCAGAAGTTGCAAAACGTCCACCATCCAAAGGAACCAATGGACGAAGATCTGGCGGCAATACCGGTAATACCGTCAATATCATCCACTGTGGTTTAATTCCAGACTTGTTAAACGCTTCAAGCAATTTAAGGCGTTTAGAGATTTTCTTAATCTTCGTTTCCGAACCCGTGCTTTCCATCTCACGTCGCAGGCCCTCTATCTCCGCAGTAATATCCAGATTACCCAATAGGTCACGAATACCTTCTGCCCCCATACTGGCGCTAAAATCATCACCATATTCTTCTGTTTTGATTAAATAATCATCTTCTGTTAGCAATTGACAACGTGTCAATGGTGTCAAACCGGGATCCGTAACCACATAAGCTTCAAAATAGAGTACCCGCTCAATGTCACGCAAAGTCATGTCCAATACCATGCCTAACCGCGAAGGCAATGATTTAAGGAACCAGATGTGCGAAACTGGTGTAGCGAGTTCAATATGCCCCATACGTTCGCGACGTACCTTAGACAAAGTCACCTCAACACCACACTTCTCACAGATAACACCACGATGTTTCAGGCGTTTATATTTTCCACACAAACACTCATAATCCTTTACAGGACCAAAGATTTTGGCGCAAAACAAACCATCTCTTTCTGGCTTGAATGTACGATAATTAATCGTTTCAGGTTTTTTTACCTCGCCGTAAGACCATGAGCGAATTTTTTCTGGAGAAGCGAGACCAATTTTAATTGCATCAAACTCTTCCTTATGCGTAACTTGTTTAAATAAATCTAGTAGTGCTTTCATTTGTCACTCCTGTAAATCAGGGGGCAATAAAAAATATTTGATGTAGGTTTAAGCATGAATAGCAAAACAGAATTCATTTTGATTATTCAAATTGTCATTAATAATCAATTCTGCTCCAGATCGATATCCATTCCAAGCGAACGTATTTCTTTTACCAGTACATTGAATGATTCCGGCATTCCAGCATCAATCTTATGATCGCCTTTAACAATACTCTCATATACTTTGGTTCGTCCTGTGACATCATCTGATTTAACAGTCAACATTTCCTGCAACGTATAAGCTGCTCCATATGCTTCCAATGCCCATACCTCCATTTCTCCAAAACGTTGCCCACCAAATTGCGCTTTACCACCCAATGGTTGTTGCGTTACCAAACTATAAGGACCTGTTGAACGTGCATGCATCTTATCATCCACCAAATGATGCAGTTTCAGAACATGCATATAACCAACCGTTACAGGTCGATCGAAAGCTTCTCCAGTCCGACCATCATATAATGTGATTTGACCCGATCTTGGCAATCCAGCTAGCTCCAGCATGTCTTTAATCTCGCCTTCCGTTGCACCATCAAAGACAGGCGTTGCAAAAGGAACCCCTTCAGTTAAATTCTCAGCTAATGACATTATTTCATTCTCTGATAGCGAAGGTATAGCTTCCTTTTTACCGCTCCCGTTATAAATCTTATCAAGAAATTCTCTGATTTCTTTCGCATTTTGTTGTGCTCTCAGCATCTCATCAATCTTCTTACCAAGCCCTTTGGCAGCCCATCCTAAATGCACTTCAAGAATCTGCCCTACATTCATCCGGGAAGGAACTCCCAATGGGTTCAGCACCACATCAACCGGTGTTCCATCAGCCATATAAGGCATATCTTCCAAAGGCACAATCTTTGAAATTACACCCTTATTACCATGACGCCCCGCCATTTTATCACCTGGCTGCAAACGTCGTTTAACCGCGATATAAATCTTGACCATTTTCTGCACACCAGGTGCCAATTCATCTCCTTGCGTGAGTTTCTTCTTTTTCTCCTCAAATGCGGCATCAAATGCCTTACGTTTTTGCGCCATACTCTCACGTACTTGCTCCAACTGTATGCTCGCATCTTCATCGGCCAAGCGAATATCAAACCAATAATGAGGATCGAAACTTTCCAGATATTCAACAGTTATTTCTTTCCCTTTGACTAACTTGTTGGGTCCTCCTGTAGCAATTTTGCCAATCAGCAGACGTTCAAGACGTTCAAATGCATCTTCTTCCACAATACGCATCTGGTCGGCTAAATCTTTTTTATAACGATCAAGTTCATCATCAATAATCTTTTGTGCACGTTTATCACGTTCAATGCCTTCGCGCGTAAATACTTGTACGTCGATAACCGTTCCTGAGATACCTGATGGTACTCGCAGTGAAGTATCTTTTACATCCGATGCCTTCTCACCAAAAATCGCCCGCAATAATTTTTCTTCCGGTGTTAACTGTGTCTCGCCTTTAGGGGTAACTTTTCCCACCAATACATCGCCTGCCTCAACCTCTGCACCGATATATACAATACCTGATTCGTCAAGACGTCCTAGTTGATGTTCAGACAAATTCGGAATATCAGCTGTTATCTCTTCCGTTCCAAGTTTAGTATCCCGACTCACAACGGATAATTCTTCAATGTGTATTGATGTAAAACGATCCTCGGCAACAATCCGTTCAGATATCAGAATTGAATCTTCAAAGTTATAGCCATTCCATGGCATAAATGCCACCAACATATTCTGTCCTAATGCAAGCTCTCCCATATCAGTCGAAGCACCATCTGCAATGACATCATCTCTGTCAATTCTGTCTCCAATATTAACCAGAGGACGCTGATTAATATTGGTATTCTGATTAGAGCGTGTGTATTTTATAAGATTATAAATATCGACACCCACTTCCCCCATTCGAGTTTCCGCATCGTGCACTCGCACGACAATTCGACTGGCATCCACATAATCCACAATTCCGCCACGTCTTGCCCGGACAGTAGTTCCTGAATGTACTGCCACGACCCGTTCAATACCTGTACCAACAAGCGGTTTCTCAGCACGCAAGCAAGGAACTGCCTGACGTTGCATATTTGAACCCATCAAAGCACGATTGGCATCATCGTGCTCTAAAAATGGAATGAGAGAAGCAGCTACCGAAACAATTTGTGCCGGTGCCACGTCTACATATTCAATACGCTCAGGAGCGGACAAAGCAAATTCATTTTTGTGTCGGCAAGAAACAATTTCACTAATGAACCGATCGTTATCATCAAGTTCCGCATTTGCCTGAGCAATCATATAATTACCTTCCTCAATTGCAGACAAGTAATCGATATCTTCCGTCACCCTGGAGTCTTTTACCTTGCTATAGGGCGTTTCAATAAACCCATACTCATTAGTTCGTGCATATAATGCTAGCGAGTTTATAAGACCAATATTGGGTCCTTCCGGTGTTTCAATAGGGCATACACGGCCATAATGCGTTGGATGCACATCTCGAACTTCGAATCCGGCTCTTTCTCGCGTTAGTCCACCGGGCCCCAAAGCCGAAATACGACGTTTATGTGTAATCTCAGACAATGGATTCGTCTGATCCATAAATTGGGATAATTGACTCGATCCAAAGAATTCGCGTGCTGCAGCTGAAACTGGCTTTGCATTGATCAAATCATGCGGCATCAAATTATCTGATTCTGCTTGACTCAATCGCTCTTTTACTGCGCGCTCTACACGCACCAATCCCGATCTGAATTGATTTTCAGCTAATTCACCCACTGATCGTACTCGTCGATTGCCTAAATGATCAATATCATCAATTTCACCGCGTCCATTACGCAGTTCTACCAATATTTTGATAACAGCAATAATGTCCTCATTTGACAGCGTTTGAGATCCTGTCAATTCAACTCTACCTACTCGGCGATTAAATTTCATCCGTCCCACAACCGATAGATCATAGCGTTCGGGTGAATAAAATAAACCAGAAAATAATACCTTAACAGCTTCTTCAGTCGGTGGTTCACCAGGGCGCATCATTCGATAGATGGCAACCTGGGCCGTCATCTCATCTATTGTTTCATCAATCTTTAACGTTTGAGAAATATAAGCACCATGATTCAGATCATTTACATAGAGCGTATTGATTTTCTTTATGTCGAATTTTCTTAATTTACCTAATGTATCTTCTGTAATTTCATCATTAGCCAGTGCGACAATCTCGCCCGTCTCTTTATCAACAATATTCTGTGCAAGTATCCTACCCAACAAAAAATCTCCAGGTACTTCCAGCTGATCTATTTTAGCTTCTTGCATTTCGCGTATATGCTTAGCTGTAATACGCTTGTCTTTCTGCACAATAACTTTTTTACCTTTGGTCAGAATATCAAAACTAGCTACTTCACCACGTAAACGCTCAGGCATCAATTCAAATTGGATACTTTTTTCTGAAAAATAAAAACAATCAAAAATAAAAAATTCTTTTAAAATCTGTTCTGAAGTACAACCAATTGCTTTTAATAAAGTAGTAACAGGCATTTTACGGCGACGATCTATCCTGAAATACAAGCAATCTTTTGGATCAAATTCAAAATCGAGCCACGATCCGCGATAAGGAATAATACGCGCGGAAAATAATAGCTTTCCTGATGAATGAGTTTTACCACGATCGTGCTCAAAAAATACGCCGGGTGAACGATGTAGCTGTGAAACGATTACACGCTCTGTACCATTGATAACAAACGAGCCTGTGTCAGTCATCAAAGGAATCTCACCCATATAGACTTCTTGTTCCTTAACCTCCTTCACTGTAGGTTTGGATGTTTCCTTATCCATAATCGTCAATCTCACTCGCGCGCGCAAAGGCGAAGCATAAGTGAGTCCACGCTGCTGACATTCTTTGACATCAAATACAGGCGAACCAAGCTCATAGCTTATAAAATCAAGACGAGCATTTTTAGTATGGCTCTCAATCGGAAAGATGGAATTAAAAGCAGCCTGGAGTCCTTGATTCTGGCGCTTATTAGGTATTATTTTTTCTTGTAGGAAAGCAGCATATGATTCGAGCTGAGTAGCGAGAAGAAATGGAATTGGTAATACGCTTGCACGTTTGGCAAAACTTTTACGGATACGCTTTTTCTCGGTGAACGAATAGCTCATGAATTTTCTCCGGACGAAGAAGACAGAGGATTGAAGAGTTGAAGCTCAATAACTATCAATTATTTATAATAATGTATTAAACGATCAAAATACCAAAGGCTGGTAGGCCTAATAGCTCACCAGCCCTGTAATTTTATAATTTGTTTTATTTAATTTCGCAAGAAGCACCAGCTTCTATCAATTGTTTCTGAATTGCGGCAGCATCTTCTTTTGATGCGCCTTCTTTAACTGCTTTAGGTGCACCATCGACCAAGTCCTTCGCTTCTTTCAAGCCCAGACCAGTTACCGCTCTTACTACTTTAATCACATTAACTTTACTTTCACCCGCTGATGTAAGAATCACAGTAAATTCAGTCTGTTCAGCCTCTGCAACCGCACCGCCACCACCTGGTGTTGCAACAGCAACTGTTGCGGTTGCAACAGCAGACACACCAAATTTTTCTTCCATTTCCTTAATCAACTGCGATAGCTCAAGCACAGTCATATTTGCAATTGCTTCAAGTATTTGATCTTTTGTTACAGCCATTATTCTCTCCCGGTTATTTTCAGTATTTTAGCTACAAGTTAAATAGAAGTTTTAAGAGTTATTTGTTATCTCGCACCATAGCTAGACCACGTACAAATCTAGTAGGCACTTCGTTAAGCGTTTGAACAAATTTAGCAATCGGTGCCTGCATTGTTCCTAGTAACATGGATAACAATTCTTCACGACTTGGTAATGCAGCAAGCGCAGTAATCTCATCGCGTGACATCACATGCTCACCCATTGCACCAGCCTTGATCACGAATTTTTCGTTGCCTTTAGAAAATTCATGTAGCACCTTTGCAGCTGCTACTGGATCAGCACTAATACCGTATACAAGCGGACCCACCATATGTTTAGCTAGCTCTGCATAAGGCGTATCAGAAACGGCACGGCGAACCAAAGAATTTTTTATAACACGAAAATAAATCCCTGATTCACGAGTTTTTGCTCTTAGTTGCGTCATTTGACCAACTTCTATCCCTCGATATTCTGCGATAATAATAGCCTGAGCGTTAGCTACTTGAGCACACACTTCTGCCACTATTGCTTTTTTCTCTTCAAGATTAAGACTCAAGGTTCATTCTCCATCAGTAAAATAGTACCTGGTTATAAAATTTAATTTCCAAATACCACGAACTGGCGACCTTAAACCAGGAAAAATAAAACTCCTGTTCTGGGCTCACCATCTACGCTGGGTACTTAATAAAATTCAAACCCAAACTAACTTATCACTTCTGCGGTAGTTCTACGGTCAAGTGTTTAAGTATTCTAAGTAATCTACTATTTCCAAGATATAATCAATTACTCATTAATACCCCAGCGGTCTTTGACAATCCACTCAATCACACAAACAAGACTCAGTGGCCCAAAGTTCCTTATTGCTGCGTTATACTTGTCTGATCTACTCGTACTCCAATACCCATAGTACTCGAAATAGATATCTTTCTTAGATAAACGCCTTTTGATGAGGCTGGCTTGGATTTATTAAGCGCCTCAATTAATGCCATTAAATTTTGTTTTAATGCATTCGCACCAAACGATGCCCGCCCAATTGTACAATGAATAATGCCTGTTTTATCAGCTCTAAATTGCACTTGTCCAGCTTTTGCATTCTTAACAGCATTTGCAACATCTGTTGTGACTGTACCAACTTTGGGATTTGGCATTAGGCTACGCGGTCCTAGGATCTGACCTAATTGACCAACTATTCGCATAGCATCTGGACTTGCAATTGCAATATCAAAATTGATATTACCTGCCTTAACCTCTGCCGCCAAATCCTCAAAACCTACAATATCTGCCCCTGCATCTTGAGCTTCTTTAGCTTTATCACCTTGTGCAAACACTGCAACACGAACTGTTTTTCCAGTCCCAGCAGGTAAAACAACCGATCCACGCACTGCCTGATCTGATTTTTTTGCATCAATACCTAAATTAATCGCCACATCAATAGATTCATCAAATTTAGCTGTTGCGGCTTCTTTTACCAATCCAAGCGCTTCTTCAACTTGATATATCTTATTACGGTCAACTGTTCCTATTATAGCTTTATAACGATTCGATGAACGCGCCATTTTATATACCCTCTACTTCTATACCCATACTTCTCGCACTGCCTGCAATAGTGCGTACGGCCGCATCTAAATTAGCAGCAGTTAAATCTGGCATTTTTGTTTTAGCAATTTCCTCTGCTTGATTACGACTCAATTTACCCACTTTATCTAAATGTGGCCTGGGACTTCCCTTGCTCACGCCAGCTGCTTTTTTAATCAAGACAGACGCTGGTGTCGTCTTCATTACAAATGTAAAGCTCTTATCAGCATAAGCTGTAATTATTACCGGCACTGGCAATCCAGCCTCCATCTTCTGCGTAGCCGCATTGAATGCTTTACAAAACTCCATGATATTTAGCTGACGCTGACCCAGTGCGGGACCAATGGGAGGACTCGGATTCGCCTTACCAGCCGGCACCTGCAACTTAATATAACCAGTTATTTTTTTTGCCACTATACTCTCCTATTGGGTACAATCGAGTGATTATGCACTCTCCCCGATTACTACAATTTAAAGATATTACTTAAAAAACCAAACTTGACTCTCTCTTATCTGCAAAAATTCACTTAATAAAATATATCATCAATATGCTTCAGGATTTTTCAACTTGATTAAAATCCAATTCAACCGGTGTCGGCCTTCCAAATATCGAAACCGAAACCCTGAGCTTACTTTTATCGTAGTTAACGTCTTCTACATTACCATGAAAATCTGTAAATGGCCCATCCTTGACTCTTACGGCTTCTCCCATTTCGAACAGTATTTTCGGCTTTGGCTTCTCTACTCCTTCCTGAATTTGGTGAAGTATATTATCCACTTCCTTTTGACTTATCGGCGTAGGCTTCATAACCGAGCCACCAACAAATCCGGTAACCTTATCCGTATTTTTAACTAGATGCCATGTTTCATCAGACATCTCCATTTCTACCAACACATAACCAGGAAAAAATTTTCTTTCGCTAATATTTTTTTGACCGCTTTTCATCTCGATCACTTCTTCAACCGGAACCAAAATCTGACCAAATTTATCTTGCATGCTAGCTCGCTCAATTCTATCCTTTAATGCACGCTGCACACTCTTTTCATACCCAGAATAAGCGTGAACCACATACCATTTCATACTCATTCTTTCCTCGATAATATTCGATCAAACATCTTGATCCATCATAAGTTTAACGAGCGACATTAAAGCAGCATCAATAAGCCATAAGAATAAAGCCATTGCAATAACGAAAGCAAATACTACACCTGATGTTTGTAGTGCTTCCTTACGACTTGGCCAAACTACTTTTTTTGTCTCCTCCGTGGATTCCTTGCAAAACACGTAAAACTCTTGTCCTTGAATTGTAAATTTTGCAGTAATTGCAGCCAGTAGGAATCCAGTCAATATAGACAATATACGGACAACCATTGCGCTATCACTTAAATAAATGAAACCCGCAATACCAGCTATAACGAATACAAATGCAAATACAAGTTTCAATTTATTCACGTTTAACGAATCCTTACGCTTCTTTATAATTATAATGTTGTCGCAAATTTCTTATAATCCCAGTTTTGACTAAGCTTCTCTTCAAGAACAAATTCATAAACTCTATCACTCTCATCTCACAATCAATATTATAAATATGCAGCTATTATTTTCTCAGATATTTATGATCAACAAATATAATTCCAATTGTATGGCAGGCCAGGAGGGCATCGAACCCCCAACCTTCGGTTTTGGAGACCGACGCTCTGCCAATTGAGCTACTGGCCTTTTATTCGGAGTTTTTATAAAAAATCACCAAAAACTTAATTCCAATCTTTTTCTACAAATCATTCAATAATTTTTGCAACAACACCGGCGCCAACAGTTCTTCCACCTTCGCGTATCGCAAAACGCAAACCATCTTCCATCGCTATCGGAGCTATTAAATTAACCGTTACCGACACATTGTCTCCGGGCATCACCATTTCCGTTCCTGCCGGCAGCTCAATTGCGCCTGTAACATCCGTCGTCCTAAAATAAAACTGCGGGCGATAACCTGGAAAAAATGGCGTGTGTCTGCCACCCTCTTCTTTACTCAAAACATATATCTCTGCCGTAAATTTCGTATGAGGCGATATACTTCCTGGCTTCGCTAATACTTGACCTCGCTCCACTTCTTCCCGCTTCGTGCCGCGCAACAATATACCCACATTATCACCAGCCTGACCTTGATCCAACAACTTGCGAAACATTTCAACACCCGTGCATACTGTCTTCAATGTAGGTTTGAGACCAACAATTTCAATCTCTTCTCCTACTTTGATGATACCTCTCTCTACACGACCAGTGACAACCGTTCCACGACCTGAAATTGAAAAAACATCTTCAACCGGCATAATAAATGCGCCATCAATGGCACGTTCCGGCTGCGGTATATAACTATCCAGTGCTTCCGCCAATTTCAGAATAGATGCTTCACCAATATCACTTTGATCACCTTCTAGCGCTTTCAAAGCTGACCCAACGATGATCGGTGTATCATCCCCAGGAAAGTCATACTTCGATAACAATTCCCGTATTTCCATTTCTACCAGTTCAATTAATTCCGCATCATCGACCATGTCTGCTTTGTTCATGTACACAATGATGTAAGGAACTCCAACCTGTCGTGCTAACAATATATGCTCGCGAGTTTGCGGCATAGGGCCATCGGCCGCTGATACCACCAATATCGCTCCATCCATTTGCGCTGCACCCGTAATCATATTCTTCACATAGTCCGCGTGCCCTGGACAGTCTACATGGGCATAATGGCGATTGGCCGTTTCATATTCTACGTGAGCCGTATTGATCGTA
>WBZX01002228.1_pt1 | contig 13454 bp, 11 predicted proteins | sample 5204211 | NCBI WGS metagenome assembly WBZX01 (sample SAMN12344362, study PRJNA552823) | activated sludge metagenome | biome: Activated sludge suspended growth; feature: Nitrification reactor; material: Wastewater; isolation source: activated sludge from nitrification reactor of wastewater...
CGCTGCTGGCCCGCCTCGACGCCGCCGGGCGGCTCGCCGGGCGCCTGCTGGTGATCGAACCCGCCGCCACCGACGCCGACACCCTGGCGGTGCTGGCCGCGCTGCGCCCGATCGACTGGATCGTGCAGGCCGACGACGAGGCCCGCGCGCGTCTCGTTGCCGAAATCCGCCCCGACATCCTGCTCGCCCCGGAGCCCGCCCGATGACGATGGACATCTCCCGTACCGGCGGCCGCGTGCGCGCATGGCTCGACATGCACCTGGTGGACCACGGCGCGATCCGCGCGCTGTACAACAATTTCTACGATCTCGGCGGCGGCATGTACCGCTCCAGCCAGCCCAGCCCGGCGCAGCTCGCCAGCTACCAGAAGAAATTCGGCCTGCGCACCGTGATCAACCTGCGCGGTCCGCACGGCTACGGCTCCTACGCGCTCGAGAAGGAAGCCTGCGACAAGCTCGGGCTGGCCCTCCACGACATCAAGCTGTACTCGCGTACGCCGCCCGAGGTGGAGGAGGTGCACGCGATGGACGACCTGTTCAAGAGCATCGAATACCCCGCGCTGCTGCACTGCAAGTCGGGCGCCGACCGGGCCGGCATCGGCGCCGCGCTGTACCGCATCCTGCACCTGGGCCACCGCGTCGAGGACGCGATGCGCGAGCTGGGCTGGCGCTACGGCCACTTCAAGAACGCCAAGACCGGCGTGCTCGACTTCTTCTTCGCCACCTACGTGGCGCGCAACGCCCAGTCGCCGATCGGCTTCCTCGAATGGGTGGATACCGAATACAACCGCCTCGAACTGCACGCGCGCTTCCGCGAGGACGGCTGGGCCAGCCTGATCGTCGACAAGGTGCTGCACCGGGAATGAAAGACTCCTTGCTGCTCTACCGCCGCCTGCTCGGCTCGGTGCGTCCGTATTTCAAGGTGGTGGCGCTGTCGATCCTGGCGATGATCGCCGCCGCCTCGCTCGAACCGGTCTTGCCGAGCCTGCTCAAGCCGCTGGTCGACGAAAGCCTGATCAAGAAGAACGCCACCGCCCAGTGGCAGGTGCCGCTGCTGCTGATGCTGGCGTTCGCCGGCAAGGGCGTCGCCGAATACGTGGCCAGCGTGTCGAGCCAATGGATCGCCAACAAGGCCATCACCGATCTGCGCCAGCAGGTGTTCCGCCACCAGATGCACCTGCCGATCCCGGTCCACCAGGCCGAAACCGGCGGGCGCATGCTGTCGCGCATCCTCTACGACATCCCGCAGGTCGGCGCGGCGCTGTCCAACGCGTGGATCATCGTCGTCCGCGACACCCTGATCATCGTCGGCCTCACCGCCTACCTGATCTACACCGCGTGGCAGCTCACGCTGGTCATCGTCGCCATCGCCCCGATCGTCGCCTGGCTGATCCGCATCGCCAGCCGCAAGCTGCGCGGCTCCAACCGCGAGATGCAGGACACCACCGGACGCATGACCGGGATGGTCGAGGAAACCCTCGGCGGCGTGCGCGAGATCAAACTGTTCGGCACCCACGACCACGAAGACCGGCGCTTCGCCGACGTCTCCGAGCTGCTGCGCAAGCAGACCATGCGCACCGTCCGCGTGTCGGCGGTCAATGTGCCGTTGGTCCAGGTGCTGGCCGCCGCGGCGGTGGCCACGGTGATCTGGACCGCCAGTTCGCTGTCGGCGCAGGACAAGCTGAGCCCCGGCGAGTTCGTCTCGTTCGTCACCGCCATGTCGATGCTCTTCGAGCCGATCCGCCGCCTGACCAACATCAACGCCGTCATCCAGCGCGGCCTGGCCGGCGCCCAAAGCATCTTCGAACTCCTCGACACGCCGCCCGAAGTCGACACCGCCAGCGGCAGCCTCCCGCGCGCCAAAGGCGAGCTGCGCTTCGACGACCTCAGTTTCCGCTATCCCGGCCAGACCGAGCTGGCGCTGCAGCACTTCAGCCTGGATGTTCATCCCGGCCAGACCGTCGCCCTCGTCGGCGCCTCGGGCAGCGGCAAAACCACGCTGATCAACCTGATCGCCCGCTTCCACGACCCCGACGAAGGCCGCATCCTCCTCGACGGCACGCCGCTCACCGCGCTGCCGCTGGCCCATCTGCGCCAGCAACTCGGCTGGGTCGGCCAGCAGGTGGTGCTGTTCGACGACACCGTTGCCGCCAACATCGCCTACGGCCGGCCCGACGTGCCCGCGGCCGCCATCGTCGCCGCCGCCCGCGCCGCCCACGCGATGGAATTCATCGACAAACTGCCCGACGGTCTCGCCACCCGCGTCGGCGCCAACGGCAGCCAGCTCTCCGGCGGCCAGCGCCAGCGCATCGCGATCGCCCGCGCCTTCCTGCGCGACGCGCCGATCCTGCTCCTCGACGAAGCCACCTCGGCGCTCGACAACGAATCCGAACGCGCCGTCAAGGACGCGCTGGTCGAACTGCGCAGGAACCGCACCGTGATCGTCATCGCCCACCGCCTGTCGACGATCCGCGACGCCGACCGCATCGTCGTCATGGAGCGCGGGCGCATCGTCGAATCCGGCACCCACGACGCGCTGCAGGCCGCCGCCGGCGCCTACGCCCGCCTGCTGGCCAGCGGCGAAGCCGGCGCCGTGCAGGAGGCGCCCGGTGCCTGACGCCCGCCTGCCCAACCTGTACATCTGCCGCACGCCGCTGCAACTGCTCAACTGCATCGAAGCCTGCGAGCACTTCGGCCTGCGCGGCGGCGACAATATCCTGGTCTGCGCCTGGCGCGCCGAACGCGACCGCGACCTGATGCGCCGCCTGCTCGACCACTACCCGCACTGGCGCGCGGTGCACTTCTTCCCGCTCTACCCGACGCGCCACCAGCTGCCGGTGATGCTGCGGGTGTTCCGCCGGCACCGCCACTTCGCCCACCTGTTCTTCGGCGACACGACCCATCTGATCAACCTATTCATCAACAAGATAGGTTCGTTCGATTCGATCCACCTGGTCGATGACGGCACCGCCACCCTGCACCGCGCCCGCCAGATCGCCGAGCGCACGCTGCACCTGCAGCGCAAGAACTTCACCGCGCGCCATCCGGCCGCCTCGGCGCTGCTCGCCGCGCTCGGCCTGAGCGCCACCTTCCACTACCGCGCCGGGCTGTTCACGATCTACGACATCCCGCAGCCGGCCCTGCGCCGCCGGGTGGTGCGCAACACGCTGGCCTTCTGCAAGTCGCGCATCGGCGAAAAGCCGCGCTCGGCGGAAATCTGGTTCATCGGCAGCAACATCCGCCGCGAAGTGCTGATCGACGCCGCCGACTACGACGACTTCCTCGACCAGGTGCATCGCCGCATCGATCTGTCGAAAGTCGTCTACATCCCCCATCGCAAAGAGCAGGACGACTACCTGGCGACGATCTCGCGCCGCTACGGCATGGAAATCCGCCGCCTGCCGGACATCCTCGAGATCGAACTGATCAACGCCGCGACCATCCCCGCCGCCTTCGTGTCCTTCGGCAGCAGCGCCGTCGACACCATCGACATCCTCGTCCATCCGCCGATCTCGATCTTCCGCATCCCCGAAGCGGCCATCGAGCCGGTGCGCCGCGAATCCGTGCGCGGCATGTACCACAGCGCCATCGAAAAGGGCTTCGAGGTCGTCGACCTGCAGCCGGCCGGCGCCGCCGCCGATGCAGCCGGGTAGCGGGAACGGCAGCCCGACGCCTCGCGCCGGGGGCGTCGCGGATCGTCTCGCCGAGCACATCGGGCTCGCCGGGCTGGGCCTGTTCGCCTTCGGCTACGTCGGCGGCCGCGCGCTCGCCAACATCGGCCTGGGGATCTTGCTGCTGGCCTTCGCGGCGACCTGCGCGGGCGACTGGCGGCGCGTCGCCACCGACCGCTTCGTCCGCCTCGGGCTGGTCTGGATCGGCGTCGTCACGCTGCTGGCGGCGCGCGGCGCGGCGCTGTACCCGGACGTCGCCGCCCACCAGTACCAGTCCCTCGTCGAACTGTGGAGTTTCGCCTTCGTGCCGCTGGTCGCCGCCGCCACCCGCGGCCGCAGCACGCGGGTCGTCGGCGCGCTGCTCGCCGCGCTGGCCGGGGTGCTCTACAAGCTGGCGCGGGACGTCCTCCTCGGCATCGGCCCGCCCGACCACTACGACGACCTGGCCCTCGGCGTCGGGCGCAACCTGGCGGTGCTGTTCATCGACGTCGGCGCCGTCGGCTGCGTGCTGATGCTGTTCGCGCTGTTCGAAGCGCCGCACTGGAGCATCGCCCGCCGCGGCGCCGCCGGCCTCGCCATCGCCGCCGCGCTGGCGGCGCTGCTGGTCGCCTGGGCCGCCGCCACCTCGCGCACCTCGCTGGCGGTACTGCCGCTGGTCCTCGCCGGCGTGCTCGCCGGACGGCTGCTCGGCGACCGGCGCATCCTGGGCCTCGGTCTGGTCCTCGGCCTGATCCTGCTCGCCGTCGCCGCGCTCAACAAAGAGCGGATCATGCTGGAGGCCTTCAAGGACGGCTCCACCTGGGCCGCCATCGCCGCCGGCGACCCGGCGGCCGTGCCCCGCGACACCGCCACCGGCCTGCGCTTCCACATGTGGCATCTGGCGTGGGAAAACTGGCGCCAGCATCCGCTGCTCGGCGTCGGTCCGAGCGTGTCGCACCTGTTCGAACGCGATCCGTCGCGCAGCTTCCTGGCCATCTACAACCAGTATCACAGCGGCTATGTCGAACTGCTGCTGCGCAGCGGCCTGGTCGGCGCCGGCTTCTACCTCGCCGCCGCCTGGCTGGTATGGCGCACCGCGCTGCAGGCGGTGCGCGCCGGGCGCATGCCGCGGGCGCTGTTCGAACTGCTGATGGCCGGCTTCGCGATCTTCGCCGCCCTCAACTTCACCAATTCCATCCTGTTCTTCCAGCAGGGCTGGCAGTTCATCGTGCTGTTCGGCGGCCTGGCCCGCGGCTACGCCTGGGCCGCCCCGCCGCCGCCCGCCGGAGAAAATCCATGACCCCCGACTCCCGGCGCACCGCCAGCCTGTTCTTCGTCGCCTCGCCGCTGCACTATCTCGTCGCCCGCAGCGTCGCCCGACACTTCGAGGCCGACAGCCGCTGCATCCTCGTGTGCTACCGCGACAAAGTCGGCCGGCTGGTCGATCCGGCCGACTGGGAACAGGTCATCTACGCCCCGTGGCCGCGCTTCGACCCGCTGCCCGGCCGCTTCGGCAGTCACCGGCGGCTGACCTCCAACCTGCGCAAGGTGGCCGCCGCGGTCGGCCACGCCGACGAACTGCGCCTGCACAGCCCGGTCTTCGACACCGAGGCGGTCAATTACTTCCTGCGCGGCCTGCCGCGCCTGTGCGGCGCGCGGCACATGCACGCGCGCATCCTGCCGGACGGCCTGCTCAACATCCAGCGCTACCCGCTGAGCCCCGCCAAGCGCATCGCCCAGCACTTCCGCCGGCTGCGCCGGCTGGTCTCGCCGGAGCTCGACTACTGGTGCTTCGGCGGCGACCGCATCGGCTCCGACGCCCCCTTCGTCGACCGCATCTACACCTTGCCGGGCTTTCCCAGCCCTTACCCGCCGGAAAAAGTCGTCGAACTGCCGCCGCTCACCGATGCGCCGGCCGGCAACGGCGCGGGCCCCCCGCGGGCACTGATCGTCGGCCAGCCGCTGCTCGGCATCGGCGCCCTCGACGCCGACGGTCTCGCCGACATCACGCGGCGGATCGCCGACTGGCTGGGCGCCGCCGGCATCACCGAGGTCGACTACAAGGCCCACCCGCGCGACCCGAACCACGAGTTCCGCGTGCCCGGCAGCGTGCTTCTCGAAATCGACGAGCCGCTCGAAACCTATATGGCGCGCCGCGGCTACACGGTCATCATCGGCGTCGATTCGACGACCCTGTTCATGGCCCGGCAGATCTTCGGCCCGACGATGCCGATCCTGTCCTTCGGCATGGACCGGGTGCGCCTCAAGGAGGCCGGCAAGCTCGAGCGTACCGTCGCGCTGATGAAGACCCTGTCGATCCGCCTGCTATGACCGGCGCCCCAGCCCGCCGCCGCGCCGCGCCGTGCCGCTGGCCCCCCTTTCCTCGCCGCCGATTCTGACCGAGAATCGCGCATCTGCACGCCACCCGCCCGGGTGCCGTGCCGCTTCCATTTCCCGAGGCCCGCTCATGCTCAACGACAAATCCATTCTCATCACCGGTGGGACCGGCTCTTTCGGCAACACCTTCGTCCCGATGACGCTGGCCAAGTACAACCCCAAGCGCCTGATCATCTACTCGCGGGACGAGATGAAGCAGTGGGACATGGCCAAAAAGTTCCAGGGCGATCCGCGGGTACGCTTCTTCATCGGCGACGTGCGCGACCGCGAACGCCTCTACCGGGCGCTCGACGGCGTCGACTACGTCGTCCATGCCGCCGCCACCAAGATTGTGCCGACCGCCGAATACAACCCCTTCGAGTGCGTCAAGACCAACATTAACGGCGCGATGAACCTCATCGACGCCTGCATCGACAAGGGCATCAAGCGCGTCGTGGCGCTGTCCACCGACAAAGCCAGCAGCCCGGTCAACCTCTACGGCGCCACCAAGCTCGCCTCCGACAAGCTCTTCGTCGCCGGCAACTCCTACGCCGGCGGCCACGACACCCGCTTCGCGGTGGTGCGCTACGGCAACGTGATGGGCTCGCGCGGCTCGGTGATCCCCTTCTTTCTGTCGATCCGCGACAAGGGCGTGCTGCCGGTCACCGACGAGCGCATGACGCGCTTCATGATCTCGCTGGAACAGGGCGTCGAGCTGGTCTGGCATGCCTTCGACGACATGGTCGGCGGCGAAATCTACGTGAAGAAGATCCCCTCGATGAAGGTCACCGAGCTGGCCAAAGCGGTGGCGCCGGAGGCGAAGGTCGAGTTCGTCGGCATCCGCCCGGGCGAGAAGCTCCACGAGCAGATGATCAGCCCGGAAGATTCCTTCTACACCTACGAATACCCCGAGCACTACAAGATCCTGCCGGCGATCCACAACTGGGACACCACCACCGAACGCATCAAGGACGGCACCAAGGTGCCGGAAGGCTTCGAGTACTCCAGCGACAACAACCCCGAGTGGATGAGCGTGGCCGAGCTGCAGGCCTGGATCGCCGCCAACCAGCACAAGATCGGAAACATCTGAGCATGATCCCCTACGGCCGGCAGGACATCACCCCTGAAGACATCGCCGCCGTCGAAGCGGTGCTGCGCTCCGACTTCCTCACCCAGGGCCCGGCCGTGCCGGGCTTCGAGCAGGCGCTGGCAGCCTACTGCGGCGTGGCCCGCGGCGTCGCCATGAACAGCGCCACCTCGGCGCTGCACGTGGCCTGCCTGGCCCTCGGTCTGGGCCCCGGCGACCGTCTGTGGACCAGCCCCAACACCTTCGTCGCGTCGGCCAACTGCGGGCTCTACTGCGGCGCCGAGGTCGATTTCGTCGACACCGACCCGGCCACCTACAACATGTCGGTGGCCGCGCTGGAAGCCAAGCTGGTCCGCGCCGCCGCCGACAACCGTCTGCCCAAGGCGGTCATCCCGGTGCACTTCGCCGGCCAGAGCTGCGACATGCGCGCCATCCACGCCCTCGGCCAGCGCTACGGCTTTCGCATCGTCGAGGACGCCTCCCACGCAGTCGGCGCCCGCTACCTCGGCGAGCCGGTCGGCAACTGCCGCTACAGCGACATCACGATCTTCAGCTTCCACCCGGTCAAGATCATCACCACCGCCGAAGGCGGCATGGCGATGACCAACGATCCGGCCCTCGCCGCGCGCATGGAGCGCCTGCGCAGCCACGGCATCACCCGCGATCCGGCGGCGATGGAAGGCGACAGCGAAGGCCCGTGGTATTACCAGCAGATCGAACTCGGCTACAACTACCGCATCACCGACCTGCAGGCCGCCCTCGGTCTGTCCCAGCTGGCCCGCCTCGACGACTACGTGAGCCGCCGCCACGCCATCGCCGCGCGCTACGACGCGGCCCTCGCCGCGCTGCCGCTGACCACGCCCCACCAGCACCCGGACAGCCGCTCCGCGCTGCACCTCTACCCGGTCCGCCTGCACGACGCCGCGCGCCGCCGGCAGGTTTTCGAAGCCCTGCGCGCGGCCGGCATCGGCGTCAACATCCACTACATCCCGGTGCACACCCAGCCCCACTATCGCCGCCTCGGCTTCAAGCCCGGCGACTTCCCCGAGGCCGAGCGCTACTACGCTGGCGCGATCTCGCTGCCGATGTTCCCGACCCTCGGCCCGGCCCAGCAGGACGAAGTCATCGCGGCACTGACCCGGGTGCTCGGATGAAAGTCGCGATCATTCCCGCCCGCGGCGGCAGCAAGCGCATCCCGCGCAAGAACATCCGCCCGTTCGCCGGCAAGCCGATCATCGCCCACTCGATCGGCGCCGCCCTCGACAGCGGCTGCTTCGACCGCGTCATCGTGTCCACCGACGACGCCGAGATCGCCGCGGTGGCCCGCGCATGGGGCGCCGAAACCCCCTTCCTGCGCCCGGCCGAGCTGTCCGACGACCACACCGGCACCAACGCCGTCGTCAAGCACACCCTCGACTGGCTGGCCGCGCAGGGCACGCCGGCGAGTCACGCCTGCTGCATCTACGCCACCGCCCCGTTCGTGCAGGCCCGCTACCTGCAGCAGGGCCTCGCCAGCCTGCTGGCCCGCGGCCGCGGCTATGCCTTCACCGTCACCAGCTTCCCGTTCCCGATCCAGCGCGCCATCCGCATCAACGCCGACGGCGCCGTCGAGGCGATCTGGCCCGAGAACATCTTCCGCCGCTCGCAGGATCTCGAAGAAGCCTTCCACGACGCCGGCCAGTTCTACTGGGGCACCGCCGACGCCTTCCTCGGCGACGAAGTCGTGTTCTCCCCCGCCTCGGTGCCCATCGTGCTGCCCCGCCACCTCGTCCAGGACATCGACACCTTCGAGGACTGGCATCGCGCCGAACTGATGTTCCGCGTCATCCAGCAAGAAAGCGCCGCCGACCACCCATGAGCGACGCCCCCGCCCGCACCTGCGTCATCGCCCAGCCGACCTTCATCCCGTGGCTCGGCTGGTTCGATCTGGCCGACCAGGCCGACGTGATGATCATTCTCGACGACGTCCAGTTCTCCAAACAGAGCTGGCAGCAGCGCAACCGCCTGCGCACGCCCGAAGGACTCAGCTTCCTGTCGGTGCCGGTCAAAAGCGCCGGTCGCAGCAACCAGCTGATCAACGAAGTCGAGCTGGCCAACGAAGCCTCGGTCGAAAAGCTGCTGCGCTCGATCCAGGGCTATTGCGCCCGCGCGCCCTTCTTCCGCGAGCTGTTCCCCGGCTTCAGCGCGGCGATGCGCGCCGGCGCGGCCGGCGGACGGCTGGCCGAACTCAACATCGCGGTGATCCGCTGGATCTTCGACACCCTCGGCATCGCCGTTCCGCTGGTCCGCGCCAGCGAACTGCAGACCGACGGCAAGCGCGGCGAGTACGTCGCCGCGCTGTGCGAAGCCGTCGGCGCCAACCGTTACCTGTCGCCGGCCGGCGCCGAGGACTACCTCCTCGAAGACCGCCCGGCCTTCGACCGGCGCGGCATTTCGGTATGGCTGCATGTCTATGCCCATCCCGAATACCGGCAGTGCTTCAAACCCTTCGAACCCTACGCCAGCGTCGTCGACCTGATCTTCAACGCCGGTCCTGACGCACTCGCCATCCTGCGCAGCGGCCGCCGCCCGGCCCGCGCCCTCGGCGCCGCCGTGCCGTGCGTCGCCACGCGCCGCTACGCCTTCCGCGTGGACGCCTCGGCCGGCATCGGCATCGGCCACCTGATGCGCTGCCTGACCCTCGCCGACCGCCTGCAGCGTAAAGGCGGCACGATCCATTTCATCAGCCGCGACCTGCCCGAGGTATACCGTCAGCAGATCCTCGCCCGCGGCCATGCCGTGCACCTGCTGCCGCCCGCCGCCCGCCCCGCCGACAGCGCCGCCGGCCCGGCCCACGCCGCGTGGCTCGGCGCCCACCGCGACGACGACGCGGCCCAGACCGCCGCCGCCATCACCGCCGCCGGCGGCGCCGACATGCTGGTGATCGACCACTACGCCATCGACCGGCGCTGGGAAACCCTGCTGCGCCCGCAGGTCGGCCTGATCTGCGTCATCGACGACCTCGCCGACCGCCCGCACGACTGCGACGTGTTGCTCGACCAGGACTACTTCCCCGACCCCGCCAGCCGCTACGCCGGCCTGCTGCCGGCCGCCTGTCGCACCCTCTACGGCCCCGGCCAGGCGCTGCTGCGCGACGAATTCCTGACCGCCGCCCGCCACCTGCGCGAACGCGACGGCACGATCCGCCGCATCCTCGTCTTCTACGGCGGCGCCGATCCCGACAATCTCACCGGCCGCACCCTCGACGCGCTGCAACCGCAGCTCGGCCCACAGCTGCAGGCCGACGTCGTCGTCGGCGCGATCAACCCCCACATCGAAGCCCTGCGTGCGCGCTGCGCCGGCCTGCCCGACGTCCGCCTGCACGTCCAGGCCGGCAACATGGCCGAACTGATGGCCGCCGCCGACCTGGCCTTCGGCGCCTGCGGCACCGCCACCTGGGAACGCTGCATCCTCGGCCTGCCGGCCATCGTCGCGATCCTCGCCGACAACCAGCGCGAGCCCACCCACGCCCTCGTCGAGGCCGGCGTCGTGGTCAGCCTCGGCGACGCCGCGGCCGTCGATGCCGCGGCGCTCGCCGCGGCCTTCCTCGCCCTCGCCGCCGACCCGGCCCGCGTGCGCCGGCTGTCGGCCGCCGCGCGCGCCATCATGCGCCGCGACGAAGCCCCGATCGAGGATCTCCTCGCCGACGAACTGCCGTTCAGCTTCGACGACGTGCGCCTGCGCTTCGCCCACCTGTCCGACGCCGCCGACCTGCTGGCGTGGCGCAACCAGCCCGGCGTGCGCCTGGCCTCGCGCAGCCAGGAAGTCATCGACCCGGCCGAACACGTCCAGTGGCTCGGCGGCGTCATCGCCGCGCCCAACCGCCACCTGATGATCGGCTACCGGGGCGGCGAACCGGTCGGCGTGATACGCCTCGACGAGAACGGCGACACCGGCGAAGTGTCGATCTACCTCACCCCCGGCGCCCACGGCCGCGACAACGGCGGCGCCCTGCTGCGCGCCCAGGAAGAATGGGTGCGCTGCCTGCGCACCCCGGTCACCCGCCTGATCGCCGTCGTGCTCGGCGAGAACGACGCCTCCCACCGCCTGTTCGCCCGCAACGGCTACACCCGCCTCCCGACCCATTACGAGAAAAGGATCACCCGATGAACGCCTCGATCACCATCGGCAAGCGCCAGGTCGGCCTGGACCATCCCCCCTTCGTCATCGCCGAAATGTCCGGCAACCACAACCAGTCGCTCGAACGGGCGCTGGCCATCGTCGACGCCGCCGCCCGCACCGGCGCCCACGCGCTCAAGCTGCAGACCTACACCGCCGACACCATGACCCTCGACATCGACGAGGGCGAATTCTTCATCGAAGACCCCAACAGCCTGTGGAAGGGCGCCTCGCTGCACAAGCTCTACCAGCAGGCCTACACCCCGTGGGAATGGCACAAGCCGATCTTCGACCGGGCCAAGGAGCACGGCATGCTGGCCTTCAGCACCCCCTTCGACGAGAGCGCCGTGGACTTCCTCGAGAGCCTCGACGTGCCGGCCTACAAGATCGCCTCCTTCGAAAACACCGATCTGCCGTTGATCCGCAAGGTCGCCGCCACCGGCAAGCCGATGATCATCTCCACCGGCATGGCCTCGGTGGCCGAACTCGACGAGAGCGTACGCGCCGCCCTCGCCGCCGGCTGCAAGGATCTGATCCTGCTCAAGTGCACCAGCACCTACCCGGCCACCCCCGAGAACACCAACATCCGCACCATCCCGCACCTGCGCGAGCTGTTCGGCACCGAGGTCGGGCTGTCCGACCACACGATGGGCACCGGCGTCTCGGTGGCCAGCGTGGCCCTCGGCGCCACGGTGATCGAAAAGCACTTCACGCTGGCCCGCGCCGACGGCGGCGTCGATTCCGCCTTCTCGATGGAGCCGGCCGAGATGGCCTCGCTGGTCGTCGAATCCGAACGGGCCTGGCAGTCGCTCGGCCGCATCACCTACGGCGCCGCCTCCGCCCAGGAAGAAAAATCCAAGGTCTATCGCCGCTCGCTGTACATCTCCCGCGACCTTACGGCCGGCGAGGCCCTCGACGCCACCTCGGTGCGGGCGATCCGCCCGGGCCTCGGCCTGGCGCCCAAGTTCATCGACATGGTGATGGGCAAGACGGTCAAGCGCGACGTCAAGCGCGGCACCCCGCTGTCCTGGGATCTGCTGCTGTGAGCCACCCGGCCCGACCGTGAAGCGCATCCTCATCGTCCGCAGCTCCGCCATCGGCGACGTGGTGTTCGCCTCGGCGCTGCCGGCGGCGATCCGCCGCAGCCACCCCGACGCCCACATCGCCTGGCTGGTCGAACCCGGCATCCACGAACTGCTGCTGGCCGACCCGGCCATCGACGAGGTCATCACTTGGTCGAAGGCCGACTGGATCGGGCTGTGGAAGTCCGGCCAGCGGCTCGAACTGTGGCGCCGCGTCCGCCAGCTGCGGCGGGAACTCCACGCCCGCCGCTTCGACACCGCCCTCGACCTGCAGGGCCTGATGAAAAGCGGCTTCCTCACCTGGCTCAGCGGCGCCCCGCGGCGCGTCGGGCTCGGCTCGAAGGAAGGCAGCCAGCTGCTGATGAGCGAGGTGATTCCGCGCGGCGGCGACCCCGCCCGCATCGGCTCCGAATACAAATTCCTCGCCGAGCAGCTCGGCCTCGACGCCGGCGCCTTTTTGCCCACTCTCACGGTGGCGCCGGCCGCCGACGCCGCCGCCCGCGCCAAGCTCGCCGCCCACGGCCTCGCCGCGGGCGGTTACGCGGTCTTCGCACCGTTCACGACACGGCCCCAGAAACACTGGTTCGAGGACGCCTGGCAGGCCCTCGCGCCACAGCTCATCGACGCCACCGGCCTGGTCCCGGTGATCCTCGGCGGCCCGGGCGACGGCGAGGCCGCCGCGCGGATCGCCGCCGCCGATCCGCGCATCGTCAACCTCGCCGGCCAGACCCGCCTCCCCGAAGCCGTCGCCGTCATTGCCCACGCGGCGCTGTTGATCGGCGTCGACACCGGCCTGACCCACATGGGCACCGCGCTGGCGCGGCCGACGGTGGCCATCTTCGGCTCCACCTGCCCCTATTCCGACACCGGCCGGACGACCGGCAGCGTGATCTGGCTGGGCCTCGAATGCTCGCCGTGCAAACGTCGCCCAACCTGCGGCGGCAAGTTCACCTGCCTGCGCGACATCACGCCGGCGATGGTCCTCGAACGCGCCCGCGCCATGCTGGCAGCCGCCGACGCGCGATGAAGATCCTCCACGTCGAAGCCGGCAAGCACCTGTACGGCGGCGCCCGTCAGGTGCTCTACATCGTCGGCGGCCTCG
>WBZX01000693.1_pt2 | contig 13452 bp, 12 predicted proteins | sample 5204211 | NCBI WGS metagenome assembly WBZX01 (sample SAMN12344362, study PRJNA552823) | activated sludge metagenome | biome: Activated sludge suspended growth; feature: Nitrification reactor; material: Wastewater; isolation source: activated sludge from nitrification reactor of wastewater...
GTGGAATCGGCCGCGGGCATCGCCGCGAGGATGTCGTCGGCGTTGCCGCCGGCGACCGCGACGTCGGGCTCGCTCGGCACCAGGCAGGCGGTGGCGGCGTCGTTGCTGGTGAGCGTGACGCTCGGGAACATGAGCGCGCCGATCTCCATCGGTGAGTCGTCGAAGTCGGTCACGAGATCACCGACCACGTCGTAGAGGCTGTGCCAGCGGGTGACCTCGGCGGTGCCGGCGACGCCGTCGTGGTCCCAGGTGTTGCTCACCATGGAGTTCGACTTGTCGAGCACCAGCACGATCTGCGGGCTGGTGGGCGCGACGGCGAGGTCGGTCTCGCCGCACCAGAGCACGCCGTCGTCCCCGCTGTCGCCGTCGTCGCTGGCGTCCCCGCTGTCGCTGTCGTCGCCATCACTCGAGTCGCCGCCGACCGAGGTGATGCCGGGGCCGGGGTCGTCCCAGCGCGCGTCGGGGCCCTGCGGGCCGTCGCACGCCGCCAGCAGCACCGCTGCAGCGACGAGCGCGACGCGGGTGCCGACCGGGGCGTACGTGAACCGTTGGTGAATCCGCATCGTGCTTGCCTTCGTGTGGTCGTGGAGTCGCACGGCCACGTCGGCATGAGACGAGCGCGCGCTCCTGCGTGTTCGTCCGCGATCGAAAGCGGATCGTTGCGCGCGGGATCCGACCGCGCTCGAGCGACGACGCTCGCCCGCGTCGTGCCGACACGGGGCGCGATGCCACGCAAGTGCATCAGCCCGCAGGTGCGCTGGTCTGCTGCCCGAGCGTGTGGGCGATCGCATCGTGCGCGAGCCGGCGCAGATCGTCGGCGGCGCGCCCGTCGGCGGGGATGGCGTCGAGCACGTGCACACGCAGACGCGCGCGACCGATCGCGAAGCCGTGCTTGGGCAACGCGGTGAACGTGCCCGAGAGTGCGATCGGGAGCACCGGCAGCCCGGTCTCGACCGCGAGCTCGAACGCGCCGGGCTTGAAGTCCTTCAATGTGCCGGTCTTCGAACGCGTGCCCTCGGGGAACATCATGATCGAGCTGCCCGCAGCGAGGTGCTCGCGGCACCGCGCCAACATCTCGAGCACGCTCTCTCGATCGCCGCGTCGCAGCGGCACGTAGCGGTTGAGGTGCATGTTCCAGCCGATGAACGGCAGCCGGAAGTTCTCGATCTTCGAGACCCACTTGAAGTGGGCGAACAAGCGGTAGAGCACGAAGATGTCGACCAACGAGAGGTGGTTGCTGATCATCACGTAGGTGCGCGCGTCCTCGAGCTTCTCGCGCCCGACCACCTCCACGCTCCACCACGGGTTACACCAGGTGTAGAGCCCGGCCCACAGCGTGGTGAAGCGGTGCAGCAACCACAGCCGACGGTCGAACGGCGCGCTCACGAGGCGGATGAGCGCGGCGATCGGGAACGCCACGGTCGCGACGGCGAAGACGAACAGCCAGTAGAGCGTGGAGATGATCGCGGTCACGGCGACGCGCCCGAGCATGCCACGGCGCCCGGCGAGGCTGCGGTGGTGAGGCCGGTCGATCCCGGTTCGCGTGGCCGCGGTCTAAGGGTGCTCGCGGAGCCACTGCGCGATGAGGGCGAGCTGCTCCGGCCGATCGCCGGGTGCCGCGCGGTGGCCCGCCAGCGCGGCTTGGGCGAGGTCGCGGGCGCGGGCCGGATCGCGCGCCACGATCGCGCGGGCGAGCGCGAAGGCGGCGTCGAACTCGTCTTGGCCGAGGCCGAGCGCTTGGGCGAAGATTGCGACGGCACGTTCGAGCCGCGCGGCTGCTTCGGAGAGGTTGCCGTCGTCGAGATCGAGCTCGCCGAGCCGCAGCAGACTCTGCCCGACCAAGGCATCGTCGGAGCCCGCCGCCTGCTCGCGGATCGTGAGCGCGGCGAGCTGGTGCTCGCGTGCGCCGGCGCGATCGCCCTGACGTCGCAGGAACTCGCCCAGCAACGTGTGGGCCAGCGCCGTCCCGAACGTGTCTTCGGTGCGGATCGTGATCGCGAGCATCCGCTCGAGCAGCGCGCGTGCGTCCGCCGTGGCGCCGGCGGTCTCACGGGTGCGGGCGACTGCCGGTAGGTAGACGGTGAGGTCGGGGTGGTCGCTGCCGCGCTGCTTCTCGATCACCGCGAGCGCTCGTGCGGCGTGGGTCTGTGCCGCCGCGACTTCGCCGACCGCGAGCTCGAGCTCGGCGAGGTAGCGCAGCGTGACGGCGACGCGCGCATGATCGGGACCGAGGACCTTCTCGCGCAGGGCGAGCACTCGCAGGTAGTGCGAGCGCGCCTGCTCGTAGTGGCCGAGCCCCTTCGCGACGATCCCGAGGTTCATGATCGCGGTGGCGGTCTCGAGATGCTCGGGGCCGTACTCGCTCTCGTAGACCGATGCGGCGCCCTGGTAGAGTTCGAGCGCCGGCCCGTAGTCGCCCGTCTCGTGATGGGCGACCGCGAGGTTCAGCGCGTGACCGGCGGTGGTGGGGTGTCGCTCTCCGAGTGTGCGGCGGGCGATCTCGTGGGCGTGGCCGCAGAGCTCGCGCATCTTCCGGTAGTTCGCGGTCGTTCGATAGGTGATGCCGAGGCGACACCACGGCTCCGCGACGGCCGGGTGCTCGGCACCGTAGGCGCGTTCGGTGAGCGCGATCGCCTGCTCGAGGTCATCTTGGGCCGCCTTGGGTTTTGCGTTGGCCTCGTGGATTCGGCCTCGCATCGACAGTCGCCGTGCGTCGCGGACATCGTCACGCGCGGGTGCAAGTGCGAGCGCGGTCTCGGCGAGGCGACTCCAGCTGAGGCCTTCGGCATAGAGACTTCGTGAAGCGCCGATCGCAACCGAGAGGTCGATCGCCGCGTCCGCGGCGAGTCCCCAGGCGCCGAAGCGCGCGGCCTCGTGGAAGGCGTCCTCGGCGAGTCGCTCGCCCTCGGTCAGCTGGTTGCGCTGGCGGAGCACCCGCGAGGTCGCGAGCCACGCAGCGGCGCGCAGCGGTGGCCATTGCAACGCGTCTGCGCGCGCCGACACGGCGGTCAGTGCTTCGCCGCGAGCTGCCAGCGACCCGCTTCGTGACGCGCGGGCGCGCGCGAGATCGGTGGCGACCGCGAGCACTTCGTCGCGACGGTCGGCATCGGGGGTGGGCATGCGCTCGAGCATCGCGCGGTCGCGACACGGCTCGTTCGGAGGGAGGGTCGCGGCCGACGGCACCGCTGCGATGACCGCGGCGCCGTCGGCATCGACCAACGCCTCGACCAGTGTCGCGAGCTCCGCACGGCGCTCTGCGAGGCACCAGCGCGCAGCCTCGAACAGCGGCTCCGGCAGCTCGTGCTCGACTTGGGCGGCGACGCAGACCTCGCGACCGGCTTGCGACCACGCCTCGACGTAGGCATCGAGCAATGGCTCGAGCTTGGGCGCGGTCGCCCGCGACAGCGGCGTGCCGAGCTCGTCGAAGCGGGCGCGGATCGTGGCGCGTGCGTCGTCGTTCCACACCTGGGCGATCGCAGCGCCTTCACGCTCGCACGCGTCGAGCCGACGCTGACGGTCGATCGCGGACGCGCCCACGGCTGCCCCGGCGATGGCGAGGACGCCGACGGTCGCCGTCGTGATCCGGCGACGTCGTGCCCGCGTTCGCCCGCGCTCGAGCGCCGACAGCAGCGCGTCCATCGATGGCCAGCGCATCGACTGCTGCCGCGAGAGACCGCGCAGAAGCGCCTGCACCAGCCATCGCGGGGCGTCGATGCCGGCGGGTGGTCGGGCGGGTGCCCCGCGCAGGACCTCGTTCGCCAGCGTGAGCATCGAGTCGCCGGCGAACGGGCGCACCCCGAACAGAGCCTCCCAGGTCGTGACGCAGAAGGCGAACTGATCGGTGCTCGGATCGATGCCGCGCCCGGCGAACTGCTCGGGCGCCATGTAGGCCGGCGTGCCGAGCAGTGCCCCGGTCGCGGTGACGTCGAGGTCGAGCGGGCGAGGCCCGTGCGGCCCGTCGTCCGCTGCGGGCCGGGCATGGTGCTCGGTGCTCCGCGCAAGACCGAAGTCGGTCACGCACACGAGGTCTGCGCGATCACTGCGGTCGTCGCCGCGCAGCATCACGTTCTCGGGCTTGAAGTCGCGGTGCAGGATGCCGGCAGCGTGGGCGGCCGCGAGCCCGCGCCCGGCGAGCAGCATGATCCGCAGCACCTCCGGCCAGCGATGCCGGGTCTGCATCCAACCCCGCAGCGTGGGCCCTTCGACGCGCTCCATCGCGACGAAGATCGCGTCGCCGCTCGTGCCCACGTCGTGCACGGTCACGACGTTGGGATGATTGAGCCTCGCGAGTGCTTGGCCTTCGCGCATCAATCGTGCCGATCCGTCGTCGTCCGATCGCGTCGGCGAGGGCGCCCGTGGCCGCAGCAGCTTGACCGCGACGTTGCGGTCGAGCTCGGGATCATAGGCTGCGTACACGGTCGCCATCGCACCGCGACCGAGCACCTCGAGGATGACGTAGCGACCGAGTCGCGATCCACGACCCAACGGTGGGGCAGGGGGTGTCGGTGTCGCCGTGTCGGCGGGCGGTGCGTGTCCGAACAGGCGCTGGTGCACGTCGTCGCGCATCCTCGTGAGGTCGAGTGCACCCAGCGGATCGACGCGCATGGACTCGGTCGAATCGAGACCACCTGCGTCGCCGCTCGAAACGTCCGCCACCTTGGATCCCAGCATCAGGATACGCGATACCTTGTGCGCACGATTGCGGCCGATCCGGGCTGCTCGACGGGGCTGGTGATGGGTCTGGTCATGGGTCTGGTCATGGGTCTGCGCACGGAACTTCGGCGCCGATGATCTCGAAGGCCAGCTGCACCGGGGCCTCACCCGGGTAGCAGTCTTCGAAGGGCATGAACTCGGGGCAGTCCATCAAGTCGAGCTGTTGGGCGTGCGGCGTATCGACGCCATCGAGCGAGGTGCGCCAGCCCATGCGCTCCCCGTCCTGCACGACCTCGACCACCGACATCCATGTGCGGCCCGCCGGGGTCAACACCGGCTCGGCGAGCGTGATGTCGTAGCGGTTCTCGTCGTCCTGGAACGGACTCTGGGTGACGGCGGTGGTGGTCTCGCTGAATCGGCGTCGCCCCGGTCCCTCGTCGAGGTCGTCGTAGAAGTTGACCACCAGCTCGGGCTGCTTCGGTTCGTCGTGCCCCGGGTAGATCCAGGCCAACGCGACCGAGCTGACGCACCAACACGTGCCCTCGGGCACCACGAATTCGTCGGCCGACTCGTCGTAGTCACCCGTCGCGGGGTCCCACCACGAGAGCAGCGCCAGGTTGAACGACCCGGCGGGCGTGCCGACGTGCTCCAACGTGGTGAACAACGTGGTCGGGGTGATGCCTTCGCAGGATGCGGGGAGCGTACCCGTGGATGTGCCGGTGTCCGTCGCGTCACCGCCCGTGCTGCTCGACTCGTCGCTCGAACCGGCGGTCTCGCCCGAGCTGGTGCCGGAGGAGGAGCTCGAGGAGCTCGAGCTCTCGGCATGCGTGCTCGAGCCCTCGTCGGGCGGCGCACCGTCAGGGGCGGTAGCCGCGCAAGCGGACGCGAGGCACAGGCAGAGCGAGATCGCGGGTCGGAGCGACGATGCGTGGGTGGTCATCATCGCTTCGAGTGTCCGGGCCCGGCGGAGCTGATCACAGGCGTACGTGGGCGCGCGGGTGAGGCATGCTGGGTGCCGACGATGGAGTCGCAGCCGTCCGACGAGGAGCTCTACCGCTGCTGGGCGACCGGGGACACCGCCGCCGGCGGCCGCCTCGTCGATCGACATCTCGGTCGGCTCGCGCGCTTCTTCGTCAACAAGGTCAGCCGGCCCAGCGATGCTGAGGAACTCGTCGGCACGACCTTCGAGATCATCGCTCGCAAGCTCGGCGACTTCGCCGGTGCGAGCAGCTTCCGCGCGTATCTGTACGGCGTCGCCCACAACGTGCTGCGCAATCACCTGCGGGGGCGGCGTCGCAATGACCGCGAGATCGATCCCGAGGTCGATTCGGTCGCGATGCTGGGTCCCTCTCCCGTCACGCTGGCACACGAGCGCCGCGAGCAGCGCTTGTTGCTCGAGGGTCTGCGGCAGCTTCCCCTCGAGCTCCAGGTGGTGCTCGAGATGAGCTACTTCGAGGCCATGTCCCGCAGCGAGATCGCAGCGTCGCTCGAGCTACCCGAGGGCACGGTCGCGAGCCGCATGCGTCGCGCCGTCGCGCGGCTGCAGGAGACGCTCGCCCGTCTGGCCGAGACCCCCGAGCTGTTGCAGTCGACCCTGCATGGCATCGCAGACTGGGCCGCCGCGCTGCGCGAGCACATCGATGCCGTGCACGACGCGGCGAAGAATCCCGGCTGATCGCGCCGTCGCGGCGGTGCCGGTCGCGGCGTCGCTCCAGGCGGCGGCTTCAGGTCTTGCTGGACAGCAGCGCGAGCAGCCGTGACCACGCGCGCTCGGCCTGGGGTTCGTCGTAGACCGGCGAGTCGGTGACGCACCAGCCGTGCTGCGCGGGATAGACCTCGATCTCCGCGACGACGCCGGCCGCGTCGGCGGTCTTGCGCAGCGTCGTCTTGGTCTCGGGCTCGCGCTCGTCGTCGTTCTGCGCGATGCAGAAGAGGGCGGCGGTCTTGGTGTTGGCGAGCAAGCGATGGGGGCTGTCTGCGTCCGCTGTGACGAGGCCGCCGCCGTGGAACGAGCCGATCACACCCACGCGCGCCGGCACTGCGGCGGCCGTGCGCAGCGTGAAGGGGCCGCCCATGCAGTAGCCGGTGGTCCCGACCTTGCGCGCGGTGTCGACCTGCGGCTGTCGATCGAGCCACGCGATGTAGGCCGCAGCATCGCGCGCGATGGCCTCGTTGGTCAGCGCCTCGCGTGCCGGGGTGATCTTCGCCTTGCCCTCGGGGGTGCGCCACTGCTCGAAGGACTCGAGCACCGGCATCTTCGCGTTGCGGTAGTAGTGATTCACGGCGAGCACCGCGTAGCCCTGCGCGGCGAGGCGCGTCGCCATCGTGACGAGTGCTTCGCGCAGGCCCGCGATGTCGGGCCAGATCAGCACGGCGGGGTGCCGACCGTCGGCCGGCGCGACGAAGAACGCCTCGGCGACGCCATCGCTGGTGTCGATCGTCACCATCTGTCCTCGCGGCGCTGCGTCGCGCGGCGTCGAGTCGCTCGCGGTTGCGGGGCTCGCGTCTTCGGGCGCGTCGGTCGGCGGCGGTGCGTCGGCCGAAGACGACGCGGGCGTCGTGGGCTTGCAGCCCGACAACAGGCTCGCGACCGTCGCGGCGGTGCCGAGTCCGAGCTCACGGCGGGTGAGTCCGGCCTTGCGCAGATAGATCGCGTTCTCGATCTCGGTGTCGTCGTCGCACATGACCGTCCCGATTTAGCACGCATCGATCGCGCTGGTCTCGACGATCCCGCCGCGTTCGACGCGAAGCGGCCCAGCCAGGGCCACGCACCAATTCGCCGTGCGTTCGCTGCACGTCGCGCGCGACCCGAAGCTCGTGTGCACGGCGTCCTTGTCCGTGTAGATCACGCGACGACGCAAGGACGGACGACGTGTCGCGCAAGATCCCAGCCATCGATGTGCAGTGGTCGACCTCGCAGGTCGACGAGCTCGCGAACACAGTGCGAGGAGGTCGCGCGCTCGCGGTGGCGAGCGCCGTCGCTCGGGAGCGTGCCGCGACGTGGTTGGTCGAGCAGCAGCTCGATCGGCGGCGCGCCGCCGATGGGCGCTGTGTGGGGATCCAGGCCACGCTCGCGACCGGGCCCGAGGGCGAGCAGCCGATCGATCTCTACGACCTGCTGGACGGACACCTCGCAGCCTCAGATGCGCGCAACGAAGCCGACCCGTGGCTGGCGATCGTCGATCAGATCCGCGACAAGCTCGGATTCCCTTTGGAGCCGGAGCTCTTCTCCAACATGGTGTTCGCCGCGTACCTCGGCGATACCGAGCACCCTGCGCTCAAGCGGATCGCGCGCGCCTTGCTGGCGACGTTCTGTCACGGTGACGCGGCCGGGCTCTATCACTTCTTCACTTCGCTGCGCTTTGCGTGCGACACCGACTGCACGGGCATGGCGCTGCGCGCCCGGCTCGCCTGTGGCGAGCTCGATCCGAGCGATGCGCGCGGCGCCGCGGCGCTGCGTCGATCGACGGCGGCGATCCTCCGCAGCGCGGCCATCGACGAGCTCGCGGCGGCCGACAACCGCAGCTACGGCAAGCTCAACGGCGCGCTGCGGCGCCACGTCATCAAGGTCTACCTCGACGATCACGAGGTCCAGGGGCGCATCACCGACCGCGGTCGCAAGAACAACCCCGCGGTGGTCGCCAACGCGCTGTACCCCGTACTCTGCGAGCTCGAGTGCGGACGACGGCGGCCCGACGAGCGCATCGCGCTGCGCGAGTTCGTCGAGACCTCCGAGACACCGATCGTCGCCGAGGCCACCGTCGCGTCGATCGTGCGGGCCAGCCTCGCCTACGTCGCAGACTTCGTGCACGCGGGGCAGTGGCGCGAGGGATGTCGCTACTACGCGCTGCCGGACGCGCCGCTGTGCTTCATCGCGGAGCTCGCCGCGCGCCATCCCGTGATCGACGATGCCTACGGCTTGCGGCCGGCACTGCGGGCCGCGGTGATCGAGCGCCGCACGCACGCGCGGGGGCCGTTCGGGCCCGAGCGTCCGTTGGCGGCAGCGTTGCGCGCGATCGCGGCCGCCAACGTCGGCCTCGATCCCCAGCCCGAGCTCGAGCAGCTGCTCGCCACCCAGGATGCCAGCGGCGCGTGGCTGGGCTTCGACTGCCTCTACACCCTGGGGACGACATCGTCGCGGTTGCCGGTGCACTTCGGCAGCGCCGCGCTCACGACCGCGCTGGCCGTGCGGGCGCTCGGCCGCAGGCCACCGACCGCCAGCGATGCACGCTGGTGGCGGGCGCTCGTCGAGGTGGAGGGCTGAGCCATGGATGCGCTTCGATCAACGATGGGGCGGCTCGGAGAAGGCCTCCGAGAGCTCGCGCACCGCTCGCATCTTGATGCCGGCATACAGGCACACCGCGGCGCTGGCCATGCGTGCGAGTGGAGTGCCACCGACGATGGTCAGGGTACGGATCGCTCGCGGAGTTCCGAGCAGACATCGCTGCCACTCTTCGCGGGCGTCGCGGGTGAAGCCGGTGATGTTCGTGAGGTCGACGACCAGATCGATCTGCTGGTGTGCAGCGATGTTGGCCTCGACCACCACCGCGCAACGAGCGGCGTCCTGCGCCGTGTGGATCTCGGACACGACGACGACGACCTTGCCCTGGCGCGTGAGGACTTCGCCCGCCACACGCACGATCATAGTGCGGTCCGCGGGCGGGGCCGTGCGATGATGGGCCGCGTGCATGTCGGTGCGTCCGCGCTCCGGCGAGGAGCGACGGCATGAACACCCGCGGCGAAGAACTTGCCGGTGGTGCGGTGGCGGCTGGGCGGCTCGCGCTCGTCGAGCACGTCCGCGGATGGGCCATGCGACACGGGCTCGACGCCGGCGCGCGGCCGCGACAGGCGCTCGCGATCGCCACGTACGTCGAGCTGTGTGCGCCGCCCGGCGCCGCCCACAACCACCTCGAGCTGCTCGCCGAGCTCACCGCGTTGTTCTTCCACCTCGACGACCTCGGCGCCTCGGGGATCCACGCGCTCGCCGAGCTGCAGCGGCTGCCGGGGGTGGCGGCGTTCTTCGCCGGCTTCGACGAACGCGTGCACGGCTCGGCGGGTCATCGCGAGCGGTTGGTCGCGTCGTTCGAGATCTGGCTGGCGGCGATCGTCGAGGAGCTGCAGGTCGACTTCGCGACCGTGTCGCTGGCGCGGCACTGGGATCTGCGCCGTCGCAACGCCTTCATCGATCCCTACGTCGATGGGTGGCTGGCGGTGCTCGAGCTCGAGCCGCCCTCGGCGCTGGCCGCCGAGGTCGCGCGCGCTCGATTCGCAGCCCGCGATCTGATCATCCTCGCCAACGACCTCGGCTCTTGGGAGCGCGATCGCGTGCGCGACGGCGAGCTCGCCGATCCCAACCTCATCGCGACCCGGGCCCGCGAGGCCGCGAGCAGCGACGCCGAAGCCCTGGCGTGGATCGTCGCGCAGCACGATCGCATCGCCGGTGCTTGCACCGACGATCTCTCGCTGCTCGCCGGGCACGGCGGTGCGGCGCGCCGTGTCGCCGGGCTGCTGTCGTCGATCGTGCGCGGCAACGTCGAGGCCATGCGTCAGCTCGCCGATCGCTACGAGGGCGCACGCGCAGTGCTCGATCGCCTGGTGCTGCCGCCACCTGTCTAGCAGGGTGCGGCTACAGCAGCGGTAGCTGCGGTGGCGCGAGCCGTCGCATCGCCTCGGCCTCGACCTGCTCGAGCCAACGCTCGCGCTCGTGGGGCGCCAGGCGCAGCGCCGGGAGGCCGCGGCGATCGAGCTCGCGCTCGACGCGGTCGGCGACGGCGCGCTGGAACTCCGGGTCGGTCGCACGCAGGCCATCGGGGCTGGGCGCGTCGATCACCGGCACCATCACGAGCAGATCGTAGGTCGCCATCCACGCGTCGACGAGGGTCTCGAGCGGTGGTTGTCGCCCGGCAGCGAGCAGCAGGTAGACGTAGTTGTCGAGCACGCTGCGATCGCACAGCACCACGGGGTAGCGCGCGGCCGCGACCAGCTCTTCGGCGAGCTGCGTGTGGAGGATCCACGACTGCGAGGCCAGGCCGGTCTCGCGGTTGATCGGCAGCGGGCAGCGACGCGCGACCTCGTGGACGATCTCCAGCACGACGTCGCGGGCCTTGAGCCGCGCGGCGAGCCCGTAGCACAGGGTGGTCTTGCCGACCCCGTGCGTGCCGATGAACGCCACCTTCAGCCGGGTCGAGTCGGTCACCGCCGGGGATTGTAGGGCTTTGCTCCGCCGACGTGGCGGCCGCGCTGCCGCGCAGGGCGCTCCGGTGCCCAGCGGTGGACCGCGGCCGGGCGGTGCCCGTATAACTCGGCCGCGTGTCGGCGCTCCGAAGAGCCGGACTGATCCTGTTCTCGCTGTGGGCGTGGTCGGGCGGCTTTGCCTGGATGCTCGTCGGCGCCACCATCACGCTGCTGATGCTGGTGGTGGGCCTGCCGTACCAGCGCGTGCACCTGTGGGTCACCGCGCCGATGTTCGTGCACGTGGTGCGCGTGTTCTCGGCCGCGCGCGTGCGCGTCCACTACCACCCGGGCTTCGATCCCGAGCAGCGCAGCGTGTTCCTGCAGAACCACGTCAACCTGCTCGACGGTCACCTCGCGTCGGCGGCGATTCCCCACGCGTTCTCGGGCCTGATGAACGCGTGGCAGTTCCACATCCCGATCTACGGCTGGCTGATGCGGCTGTCCAAGGGCATCGGTGTGCGCCGCACCGGTCGCGAGCGCATCATCATCGAGCTCAGTGAGGCGGCGCGGGAGCGCAAGCGCATCGGCATGTCGGTGCTGACCTTTCCCGAGGGCCATCGCACCATCGACGGCAAGGTCCACGCATTCCGCCGCGGCGTCTTCTTGATGGCACGCAACGCCGACATGCCGGTGGTGCCGGTCGCCGCCCACGGCTTCTTCGAGGTCAACCGCAAGGGATCGTTCCTGATCCACCCGTGGCGGCGCGTCGACGTGTTCGTGGGGCCACAGTTCCCGACCACGGGCTTGAGCGATGCGGAGGTCGGCGAGCTCGCCTCACGCATGCAGGAGCTGGTGGCCTACGCGGTCGAGCACGGGCGCTGGCCCGAGTCGCTGCCCAGCGAGGTCTCGACCGTGCCCGCGGTCACCAGCGAAGCACGCTCGCGGCCCACGTGAAGCCGGTGCCGAACGCGGTGGTGACGATGATGTCACCGTCGTGGATGCGGCCCTCGGTGCGCGCTTCGTGCAGCGCGACCGGGATCGTCGCGGCCGACATGTTGCCGTACTTGTGCAGCACCGAGTACATCTTCTCGCGTGGGATGCCGCAGCGCTCGCGTGCGGCCTCCATGATGCGCATGTTGGCCTGGTGCGGGACCATCAGCGTGACGTCGTCGGCGGTCACGTCGGCGTCCTTCATCGCCTGCACCGCGGCCGAGCTCATCGCCACCACCGCGTGCTTGAACACGGTGTTGCCCTCCATGTGCACCGTGTGCGCCGAGGCTTCGACGGTCTCGTGGGTCGCGGGCATGCGCGAGCCGCCCGCCGGCTGGTAGAGGATCGGTGCGAGGTTGCCGTCGGCGCCCCAGTTCGACGCGATGACGCCCGAGCGGCCGTCACCCGGCGTCACGATCGCCGCGCCGGCGCCGTCGCCGAACAGCACACACGTGCCGCGGTCGCGCCAGTTCACGACCTTGCTCATGACCTCGCCGCCGACCACCGCGATGCGGCGCATGCCGCCGGCCACCAGCGCGGTCGCGAGCTCGAGGCCGTAGAGGAAGCCGCTGCAGCCCGCACTCACGTCGAGCGCCGGCATGCCCTTGATGCCGAGCTTGTGTTGCACCCAGCACGCGGTCGAGGGGAACAGCGTGTCGGTGGTGGAGGTGGCGACGATGAGGCCGTCGAGCGCCGACGGATCGAGATCCGCGTTCTCGCAGGCCGCACGCACCGCCTCGGCACAGAGGTCCGAGGTGGCGACCGAGGGATCTGCGATGCGTCGTTCGGCGATGCCGGTGCGCTCTCGGATCCACTCGTCCGAGGTGTCGACCGTGGTCTCCAGCTCGGCGTTGGTGACCACGCGACTCGGCAAGGCGATGCCGGTTCCAACGAGCTTGATTGCCTTCAAAACCGCCCCATACGCCCCGAATTGCAGGGCGCTCCGATCCGCGTCCCCAGTACCGCACCGTCGCGGCGACGGTCAACCCAAAGGACCCCATCGTCGTCGGTGTGCACGCTTCTTCGCAGGTGTGAACGCGAGCGAGCACCTCTCGGAATTACAGCGGACGCGTGGGAACTTTCGACCGCAGGCTGGCGTCACGGTCAGGCTGTGGAGTTGCCCCCCGACGGTTTCCCCCCCTCGGCGTCCCCGCGTGTGACCGCGCCATCGAGCTGCGATCCGGCCTCGTCGGAGACGAGCGCCGCGACCGACGACACGGCCATGGCGCAGCGGTTCACGGCCGATCCGTTCCACGTGCTGACGGCCCCGCTGTCCGCGAGTGCGCACGATCTGGTGCGTCGCGCCGCGGCGCTGCTCGAGGCGATTGCGCGGGGCGAGCCCGGCAGCGCCCGCTACCCGACGCCGCTGGGCGAACGGACCCGCGACGCGGAGGTCGTGCGCGCCGCGATCGACGAGCTGCGCGATCGCGAGGAGCGGATCGTGCACGAAGTGTGGGCGAGACTGCCGGTTCGATCACAGCCCGTGAGGCCCCCGGTGGCCCCCGGACCCTGGGCTGCGTGCGAGCGTGCCTTCGGGTGGAGGGGCCGATGACCGAGACGCTGGTGGTGTTGCTCTCGGTGGCGGTGTGCGTCGGGATCGGGATCTCGCCGCTGGCGTCGATCGCGACCGTCGAT
>WBZX01002229.1_pt1 | contig 13451 bp, 15 predicted proteins | sample 5204211 | NCBI WGS metagenome assembly WBZX01 (sample SAMN12344362, study PRJNA552823) | activated sludge metagenome | biome: Activated sludge suspended growth; feature: Nitrification reactor; material: Wastewater; isolation source: activated sludge from nitrification reactor of wastewater...
CAGCAATGGGGGCGATGATGAGAAGACGCGATGGCTCGATACGGACAAGCCTTCAAGAACAAGGTGGTAGCGAAGCTGCTGCCGCCCAACACTGCCTCCATCGAGGAGGTATCCCGCGAGGTGGGTGTGTCGGTTGACACCCTGGAACGATGGCGAGCACAGGCGCTGACCACGCCCGCTCGCGAGCGGGCGTGGTCAGCTGCGGCCCGATTCGACGCTGTGCTCACCACAGCCCCCATGGACGAAGCCACCCGCAGTGCCTGGTGCCGCGAGCACGGGGTGTACCCGCAAGAGCTCGCTGCCTGGCGGGCCAGCGCTACCCAGGCTCTGGCCGAGCCCGAGGAGCAGCGTGCGAGCCCCAAGGAGACAGCCTCCGACCGGCGGCGCATCAAGGAGCTCGAGCGCGAGTTGCGCCGCAAGGACAAGGCCCTGGCCGAGACAGCAGCACTGCTGGTGCTGTCAAAAAAGCTCGAGGCGATCTTCCACAAGGGCGAGGACGAATGATCGGACTGGAAGATCGCCAACGCATGGCCCGATGGATCGACTCGGCTCACCGCGACGGCGCCCGGCTGGAGCAGGCTTGCACAGTGGTCGGGATTGATGTGCGCACGCTGCAGCGCTGGAAGGCCCAGGATGGGCTGCAGACGGGCGATCGCAGGCCCGAGGCTGCCCACCCCACACCCTCGCACGCGCTCACCGAGCAGGAACGTGCCGCGGTGCTGGAGGTGGCCAACGAGCCGCGGTTCGCGGACATGCCCCCGGCGCGCATCGTGCCCACGCTGGCTGACGAGGGCGTGTACCTGGCCAGCGAATCCACCTTCAGCCGCGTGCTGCGGGCTGCCGGCCAGAACCGGCACCGCGGGCGCGCCAAGGTCCCTCATGCCAAGCGCTCGCCGCAGACCCATGTGGCCACGGCGCCGCGCCAGGTGTGGTGCTGGGATCTGACGTTCCTGCCTGCTCAGGTGGTGGGGCAGTGGTTCTACCTGTACCTGATCCTGGACCTTTACAGCCGCAAGGTCGTGGGCTGGGAGGTGCATGCCGAAGACGACGGGGACCACGCCGCCAGGCTCGTGCACCGCACCGCGCTGGCCGAGGGGATTGCCACGATCGAGCGCGACAAGCGCCCCGTTCTGCACGGCGACAACGGCTCGACCATCAAGGCCACCTCGGTGCTGGCGATGCTGTACTGGCTGGGCGTCAAGCCCTCGTACTCGCGCCCGCGCGTGAGCGACGACAACGCCTTCGTGGAGGCGCTGTTCCGCACCGCGAAGTACCGCCCGGAGTTCCCGGCCAAGGGCTTCGCGACGCTGGACGACGCCAGGCAATGGGCCGCCCGATTCGTGCACTGGTACAACTTCAACCATCAGCACAGCGGCATCCGGTACGTGAGCCCGGCTCAGCGGCACGCGGGAGAAGATCGCCAGATCCTGGCCAAGCGTCACGCGCTGTACCTCCAGGCTCGAGAGCGCAACCCTGCGCGCTGGTCACGCCACACGCGCAACTGGGAGCCCATCGAGGCCGTGGCCTTGAACCCCGAGCGTGACGTGGTGGTCAGCATGGGATCCCGGCTGGGCACTCAGAAGAAGGCTTCGGCTGCATGAACGGGGCGACAACTACCTTGACGCGCGCCGTTTCCCGAGCTGCCTGAATGAACACCTCTGCGCTTGGCGAAAGGGTCCGGTTCTTCAGGCGAAGCAGTCCGATTGGTATCCCGGTAGGCAAGTCAATCGGGAGTACGCGCAAGAATCTGGGCACGTTCCCGAAACGGATCACTGATCCGAACAAGACGGTCAGGAACGAGTCCGTTGCAATCAGCTCATATCGAAGAGGGATCGACATTGTGGTGACGGTGGGTTGCGGCAAGTCCAGTCCTCGCTGACGGAATGCGTCCCTAAGCTGTAGGGTGACGGAACTTCCTGTCGCAGGGAGCACCCACTGGTGGTCTGCGGCTTCTTCCAAGGCGACCGATCGTCTCCCGGTCAATGGGTGCTGCGCTCCCGCGACGATGAAGAGTCGATCGTCGAACAGTCGGTCGAATGCTAGCTCGTTGGCATGTCCAGCCCCACGATCGCGACCTAAGGCGAGATCGAGAACTTTGGAGAGAACTTCGCTACCCAGCTTGTCGGATTCAAGTTCTGCGACGTGGAAATTGAATCTGGGGCGCTTGGCGCGGACCGAACCAATGATGCGTGGCAACAGTCCGGCACACGTAGTCGGTGTGCCACCGATATGGAGTTCACCACGGCTCGCATCCGTCAGAGATCCCAACTCATCTACAGCTTGCCGAAGCTCGTCGAAGATCCCGGCCGCGCGGCGCAAGAGAATCTCGCCATGGGGGGTCGGCGCAACACCGCGGTTGGTCCGATCGAACAACCGTACGCCAAAGGTGCCCTCCAGATTCGAGATGGACTTTGATAGCGCAGGTTGCGTAACACCGATTTCGTTCGCGGCTTTCAGGATGCTGCCTGACTGTGCCACCGCGAGAAGCAGCCGTAGCTCGCGTAGGGTGACCCGCCTCGCCACGACATTCATGCGATCCATCGACTATAACAAACAGGTGATAGCAGACGATTGGGATTCCATACCGGAAGTATAGCGAGGAGCGTAGGCTCGCGCTCTTCGAGTGCACCTGAAAGTAGGGAAAGAGATGCGAGAACTAGTCAGCTTGTGTGCAGCGGTGATGATGCCGACCTTGGTTTATGCGCAGGCTCTGGCCGGGGCGACCGGTGAACGGACCGGCATCACGGCCGTTACGCGGCATGCCTTCGATGACGCAACCATGCCGGGAAAGGAGTTCCGAGTACTGCACACCACGTATGCGCCCGGGGGCCAGAACCCGAAGCACTACCATCCGTCCCACGTAGTCTTCTACGTGCTCGAAGGATCAGGGGTTTGGCAGGAGGAGGGAAAGGAAGCCGTCACGCTCCGACCCGGTGACAGCCTTCATGTCCGTCCCGGGTCGGTTCATGCTCACCGCAATGCCAGCGCAATTGATAAGCTGGTATTCCTGGAGTTTGTGATTGTGGACAAGGGTCAGCGCAGCACCGTTCCGATGCGATAGACCAAGTGATTTCGGGCACTTGGAGTAATAGGCAGCGTAGGTTTCAGTCGCTGGTGTGGGCAATGTCGGCGCGCGCTGCATGGCGGTTCAAGCCCATGGCATGGCCGTACGGCAGCGGCCGGACTGACGCGAGGACTTGGCGCGCACGGCATCGGGCCGGCGCATGCACCGACGCCCTCAGGCACGCAGCGGCGCGAACTGCGCACAGGCCGGCATGCAGTTCGTGGCGATGCATGGGGCTCATGGCGGGCCGCGGCACAGCGCGGCAGCGATCAGCGAGCGATCGGCGCTTCGATGCACCACCACGCGCCACAGGCCGGTCTTGCAATGTGGGCAGCGCTCTATCTCGATGGCCGCCACGTGGCGCATGAACGCCTGCGCGTCCTCGCGCTCCTGCGGGTTAGCTTGCGGCATGGCCAGCAGTTGCCGCGCCGGCGCCAAGCGATCGGCCTTGGCCGCCCGCGTCACTGGGACACGCTCGAAGCGATTCCTCCCCGCTCGAAATGGAAGAGCGACAACGGGAAGTTCTGACCAGAAGGGGCTGCCGCCGCCCGTCGTCCATCGGGTACCGGACAACCGTGCCGCCGAGGCGGCCGGCCGTGGCCGAACCTGCACGGCCGTTCACGCGCTGCGAGATCAGACGCCCCCGATGGGGCCCACGTCAGCGGCCACGCACCAAAACTGATACGGTGGAAATGGCCTCAAGCTGAGACTTTGCGGATCAGTCCCAACCGCACAAACTGGATGCATGACGATCCAGAACGCTGAACGCCTCTCCGTGCTCCGGTACCTCCAGGCCGTCCTCTGGAGCTTCTTCGGCATCCGCCGCAGTGCCAAGGCCCGCAACGACCTGACCCAGCTGCGGCCTGTGCCGCTCATCGTGACGGGACTGGTGCTTGCCGCTGCGTTCGTGGCCGTGCTGCTCGTCGCCGCCAAGGCGGCGTCCGGCGGACTGGTGACGTGATCGGCCGACGGCTCGCCTGCTGGGCCACGGCGGTCTTCGGCCTGCTGGGCGCCGGTGCCGCGCTCGCGCAGACGCCTCGGCCGATTCCCGACACGATGGCGCAGCGCGCGCTCGCGTGCACCGGCTGCCATGGCGACCAGGGCCGGTCACGGCCTGACGGCTACGTGCCGCGTCTGGCCGGCAAGCCCGCGGGCTACCTGCTCGCGCAGCTCCAGGCCTTCCGCGATGGCCGGCGCAGGAACGAGGTGATGGCGGCGCTGTTGAACCCGCTCGACGACGGCATGTTGACCGCACTGGCAGATCACTTCGCGGGCCTTTCGATTCCTTATCCACCGCCGGCCCAGACCATGGCCGACGGCCCGGCTGCGCAGCGCGCACGCCGGCTCGTGGAGCAAGGTGATGCGAGCCGGCGCGTTCCCGCCTGCGTTGGCTGTCATGGGCGCGCGCTCACCGGTGTCGCGCCGCATGTTCCCGGCTTGCTGGGCCTGCCCGCCGACTATCTCGTGTCGCAGCTGGGCGCCTGGCGCACCGGGCATCGTTTCGCGCGCCAACCGGACTGCATGGCCGAGATCGCACGCCGGCTCGCCGAGCCCGACGTCGCGCTGGTGGCGCGGTGGCTGGCATCGCAGCCGGTGCCGAAGGTCTCCGCCCCTGCGTCCGAGCCGCCGGGAGATTGGCCGTTGGCCTGTGGAGGGATCGCGAAATGAATGTTCGCCTGCTCGCGCCGGGCCTGCGGGGTCGCCGGGCTGCCCTGGCAGCGGCGACGGTGCTGGGCTTGCTGCTGTTCCAAACGGGCTGCGGGGGCGAAGACCCGCCAGCCGCCGGTTCGCCAGACGCGCCTGCGCCGCAGTCATTGGCCAGCGCCGAGCAGGTCACGCGAGGCGCCTACCTGGCCAAGGTCGGCAATTGCGCCGGCTGCCACACTGCGCCGGGCGGCGCACCGATGGCGGGCGGCGTCCGGCTCGAGACGCCGTACGGCGCCGTCTACGCGGGCAACCTGACCCCCGATCCGAATACAGGCCTCGGCTCGTGGAGCGCAGACGAGTTTCATCGAGCGATGCACGAAGGCCGCGGTCGCGACGGTCGGCGGTTGATCCCGGCCTTCCCGTACACCTCGTTCACCCGCGTCGCGCGGGAAGACAACGATGCGCTGTTCGCGTACCTGCGCAGCCTCTCGCCCGTGGTGCAGGCGGCGCGGCCGCACGAACTGCGGTTTCCGTATGGCACGCAGGCGGCGATGACCGTCTGGCAGTGGCTCAACTTCAAGCCGGCCCGCACCGCCGCGCTTGCGCCGGTGGAAGGCCCGGCGCGCGGCGAATACCTTGTGCGCGGCCTCGGCCATTGCGGCGAATGCCATGCACCGCGCAACCGCTGGTCGGCGCCGGCGGTGGACCTGACGGGCGGCGACATGACGGGTGAGCGCTGGTACGCGCCATCGCTGCACCCCGCACACGACGCGGGCCCTGTCGGCGCGGAGACGGTTGCCCTGCTGCGCGACGGCATCGGCCGCTCCGGCGCGGTTGCCGGCCCGATGGCCCGCGTCGTGCGGGACAGCACGCAGCACTGGCGGCCGTCCGATCTGGAGCAGGCCGCGCGATACCTTGACAGCCTGCCGCGAGCGCCGACCCCGGCCACGCCGACGCCCGCGGACCCGGCGCAGATGAAGGTCGGTGCGCGGATCTATGCCGATCGCTGTGCCGACTGCCATGGCGCCGATGGCGCCGGTGCGTCGGGCATCTATCCGGCCCTGGCCGGCAACCCGAGCGTCACGCAGCCGAGCATCCGCAACCTGGTCCAGGTCCTGCGCCTCGGCGCCTTCGCGCCGTCGACCATCGGCAACCCGCGCCCCTACGGCATGCCACCGTCGGAGCTCTCCGATGGCGACGTGGCGGCGGTGCTGAGCCACCTGCGGCAATCCTGGGGAAACCAGGCCGCGGCCGTCAGCGTGCTCGACGTGATGAAGGCACGCTAGGCACAGGCTGGCATCGGCACGGCCTGCGCCAACACCTCCGCCAGCGGCGCCACCCGCTGAGGCAGCGTCGCCTCGCCCAGCCACTCGTCCATGCGGAAGAAGACGCCGTCGAAGGTCAGCGTGGCGGCGCGGCTGCCGGCAGGGCATGGCTCGCCGTGGTCGATGCCGATCCGCAGGCCGTCTTCTTCGCCGCGCAATAGGGCCCATTCGACCGTTGCGCCGGCCTGGATCGGAACGGCGACCGAGAAGCCCACCCACTGCAGATTCACGACGCGGCTGTACTGGCCATACAGCCGCATCGCGTTGCCAGCCTCGATGGCCACCAGGGGATGCGCCTCCATCGGCATCGGGACGGTGCCGGCACGCTCACCCGCCAGCAACTGCGGCAGCAGGTGTTCACGCAGGCCGATGTTGTTCGCGTGCACCAGCAGTTCGATCGCCAGCCGTTGCGCCCGATACACCCAGGCGGCGGCGGGGTCGCGCACGAGCAGGCGGCGAGCCGCTTCGCCGACGGCAGTTGGACCTCCTCCGACGCCACCCAAGGCAACCGGTACGCCCAGCCGCAGCAAGCCGTCACCGCTCAGGTACTGCAGGGCGTGCGTGCCGATGGCGGCCGCTGAACGGGGGTTCGCGAACGTGGGAGGACTCATGGCCTCGATCTTCGCCGCATCGCGACTGATCGGTAAGATGCAGAAGTACGCCACACCGACCGGATCAGTTCGTCGATGCCCGACCACCCGACCCGCTACGAGCAACTCGCCGACGACATGGCGCAAGCCATCGCGGCTGGCCTGCTGAAGCCCGGCGACCGCCTGCCGTCGGTGCGCGAGACCTGCCTGCGCCGCGGCGTCAGCCCGTCCACGGTCTTCCAGGCCTACGGACTGCTCGAATCCCGCGGGCTGATCGATGCGCGACCGCGCTCGGGGTTCTACGTGCAAGCGGCGCGGCGTGCCGTGCGTGCGGGCCCGCAACCTGCCGCTGCGCGCGTCGGCGCCACCGGCGTGGCGGTCAGTGCGCTGGCCTTCGACCTGCTGGAGTCGACCCGCGACCCGGCCGTCGTTCCGCTGGGGTCGGCCTTTCCCGGCGCCCAGCTCTTTCCCGCCGATGTGCTCGCGCGCAGCGGCGCGCGCGCGATGCGACGGCTGAAGCCAACGCAGATCACCAGCGCGCTCACCGCCGGCGACGAGCGCTTGAGGCAGGCGCTGCGTCGTCGCCATGCCTTGCAGGGCGTTCCGCTGCAGGCCGACGAACTGGTGATCACCAACGGTGCGATGGAGGCGCTGAACCTGTGCCTGCAAGCCGTCACCAGGCCCGGCGACGTGGTGGCGATCGAGTCGCCGACGTTCTACGCGGCGCTGCACGTGCTGGAGCGCCTGAACCTGCGCGCGGTCGAGGTCGCGACGGATCCCGCCGAGGGTGTCGACCTGGACGCACTGGCCGATGTGCTGAGCCGCGAGCGCGTGGCCGCCTGCTGGCTGATGCCGACCTTCCAGAACCCATTGGGGGCGCTGATGCCTGTGGCGCGCAAGCGCGCGCTCGTGGAACTGCTGGCCGGGCACGGCGTGCCGCTGATCGAGGACGACGTCTACGGCGAGCTCTACGCCGACGTGCGCCGCCCGCCGCCGGCGAAGGCCTTCGACACGAAGGGACTGGTGCTGCAGTGCGCGTCGTTCTCGAAGTGCCTGTCGCCCGGGTACCGGGTCGGCTGGGCGGCGGCCGGGCGCTTCGCACGCGACGTGCAGCGCCTGAAGATGATGAGTTCGCTGGCCACCTCGCTGCCGGCGCAGCTGGCGATCGCGGACTACCTGGCGCAGGGTGGCTACGACCGCCACCTGCGCCGCCTGCGCGAAGCGCTGGCCGGCGAGCAGCAGCGCGTCAGGCGCCTGGTGCTGCGGCACTTTCCGGCGCGCACGCGGGTCACGCAGCCGCGCGGCGGCTACTTCCTGTGGCTGGAGCTGCCGCCCGCGATCGATGCGCTGGAACTGCACCACCGCGCGATGGCGCTGGGCATCAGCACCGCCCCGGGCGTGCTGTTCTCGGCCGACCGGCGGTTCACGCACCACCTGCGGCTGAACGTGGGTCACCCCGGCGATGGTCGCATCGACGGCGCGATCCGGACGCTCGGTGACCTTGCGGCGGCACTCGCCTGACCGCATCGTTCAGCGCGACTGCCGGCGCCCCTCCCAGGCGATGAGCAGGCCGGCTGCGACGATGATCGCGCAGCCCAGCAGCATCGGTGCATCGATGCGCTCGCCGAAGACGCCGACACCGAGCGCCAGGCCGAAGAGCAGGCGGGTGTAGCGGAACGGCGTGACGGTCGCGATGTCTCCGGTGCGCATGGCCTTCATCAGGCAGGCGTAGGCCAGCACACCCACCGCGACGGCGCCGGCCAGGGCCGCGCCCGACGCGGCGTTCGGGACGACCAGCGGCCTGCCGTCCCAGACGGCGTACGCCACTCCGGCCACCACCACGGTGAGAAAGCCGTAGAACCCGAGGTGCCGTGTGCCGAGCACCCGCGGGACGGCGCGGCTGGCGAGGTCGCGCCCGGTGAAGCCGACCATGCCGACGACCGTGAGCGCGGACAGCAGCGAGAAGTCCGACGCGGCCGGACGCAGCACGACCAGCACGCCCGCGAGCCCTGCCACCACGGCCACCCAGCGTCGCCAGCCGACGCGCTCGCGGAAGTAACAGCTGGCACCGAGGACGACGAGCACCGGCGTCGCCTGCAGGATCGCCGTGGCCGACGACAGCGGCGTCAGCGCGATGGCCAGCACGTAGAAGAGCCGACCCACGAACTCGAACACGGCGCGCACACCCATCGCGGGCGACAGCACTGCCCCATGGAACAGCGGTGCACCGCCCCCACGCGGAAAGGCCGCGAAGGCCAGCATGCCGCCGAGGCCGAACAGCATCAGCACCTCGCCGATCGGCAACTGCCGCGCGGCGGCCTTCACGCAGGCGTCCTCCAGGGCGAAGGCGGCCATCGCCGCGACCATCCAGCCGATTCCCTTCAGGTTCTCGGCCGCGGCAGAGGGCGCGGGCAACGACGATGTGGCGGCGCAAGTCGACATCGGGCGATTGTCGAGGCGATGCGAGTTCGAGACCGGATCACTCCCCGCCGGTTTCGACCGCACCAGCCATCGCCCACTGCCAACTGATACGGTCGAAATCATTATTGCCTGGACCTTGGCGAGCAGATGCGGTCCGGACACGATCCGGTGCGTCGCTGGCACACGCCGGCGGGAGAGATGCACCGATGTCCAAGTCGCCCACCGTGATCCCGATCATTCCCGCGAGTGCCGGGTCGGGCATCGAAGCCGTCCGACGCATCCATCCTCGGGCAGTGAATGGCACCTTCTCGCGTGTGCGCTGGGTGCTGGTCTGGTTGACGCAGGCGGTCTTCTACGGGCTGCCCTGGCTGAACTGGCAGGGACGACAGGCGGTGCTCTTCGACCTGGAGGGCCGGCGCTTCCATCTGTTCGGTGCCGTACTTCTTCCGCAAGACTTGATCCTACTCACCGGCGTGCTGGTGTTCAGCGCACTGCTGCTGTTCGCGGCCACCGCGCTCTACGGCCGCGTCTGGTGCGGTTTCGCCTGCCCGCAGACGGTCTACACCGAGATCTTCATGTGGGTCGAGCAGCGCATGGAAGGCGACCGGCTCGCCCGCCTGCGCCTGGACGCCGCTGCATGGACCCCCGAGAAGCTCGCGCGCCGCGGCGGCAAGCACCTCGCGTGGAGCGCCATCGCGCTGGTCACCGGCTTCTCGCTTGTGGGCTGGTTCACGCCGATCCGCACGCTGGCCGCCGCCGCGCCGCATTTCGCCATCGGGCCCTGGGAAGCCTTCTGGATCTTGTTCTACGGCGGTGCCACCTACCTGCATGCCGGGGTGCTGCGCGAGAAGATCTGCCAGCACGCCTGCCCGTACGGTCGATTCCAGGGGTCGATGCTGGAGGCGGCGACGCGCGTGGTGGCCTACGACACGGCCCGCGGCGAGCCGCGTGGCGCGCGTGCGCGGGGTGTCGACGCCAGCGCCGTCGGCCAGGGCGATTGCGTCGACTGCACCCTCTGCGTTCAGGTGTGTCCCGTGGGCATCGACATCCGGCGCGGCATGCAGGCCGAGTGCATCAGCTGCGGCTTGTGCATCGATGCGTGCAACGAGGTGATGGACAAGATGAAGGCGCCGCGGGGGCTGGTCCGCTTCGCAGCGCTGTCCGGCGCCGCAGCGCGCCCGGCGCATCGGCGCCTGCGCGTCATGGCTTACGGGGTCGGGCTGCTGGCTGTCGGTTCGGCGGTCGTCGCAGGCTTCGCCGCTCGGCCGGAGCTGCGTCTGAACGTTCTGCGCGACAGGACCGTGCTGTCACGCCAGCTGCCCGACGGCGGCGTGGAGAACGTGTATCGGCTCCAGGTCATGAACGCCAGCCTCGACGCGCGACGCCTTTCCGTCGAAGCCTTCGTCGATGCTCCGGGCGGTGCGCGGCTGCACGTGCCGGACGCGCACGTGCTGGCCGTTGGACCGGCAGCCACGTCGAGCGCGGTCGTGACATTGCGCATGGATGCGCCGGAGGCGATGCGTCACGCTGCTCCGGTGACGTTGCCCATCCACATCCAGGTGCGCGACGCCGCTTCGGGACGCGATGGCGAGGCGGTATCGGCTTCGACCTTTCTCCTGCGCTGAGCACGTTGCAACGGGCACGAGACGACGCCCGTTTCGAAGCCGAGCGTGGACCTCAGCGGCTCGTGAAGCCCTACCTCCGCCCTCAGGAGGCCGATCCGGTGTTCGAGCGGCGGGCGAGACTGTTCGCGGCACTGTCGCCGACGCTGCTGGTCGTCACGGCACTGGTGGAAGCCTGGCCTGCGGTGACGATCTGATTGCCGCCTATCCTGTCGCCATCGGTCGGACAGGACCCCTTCGCCAGTTCCTCCCGGAAGGCGCGCGGCGACCGACCGAACCGGGCCTTGAAGCAACGGCTGAAATGGCTCAGGTCATTGAAGCCGGCTGCGAAGGCGATGTCGGTCAGCGACGCCCGCGAGCCGGCCGAGGTCGAGATCCGTCGAGCACACCAGTCCAGGCGGCGGTGCCACAGGTGGCGCATCAGCGAAGACTGCTCCGCCTCGAACAAGCGGTTGATGTACCGCGTCGAGAAGCCGAGGGCCGCAGCCACCTTCGCCGGGTTCAGGTCCGGGTCGGTCAGGTGCTTGTCCACGTATGACTTCACGCGCAGCAAGGTCACCGCGCGGTTCTCGCACGAAGCCGCCGTGGTTCCGAGGATGACTTCGTTCAGTGACGCCCCCAGCAGGTCCTTGAAGACCTCCGCTGCCTGCAGCCCCGCAGCGCGTTCGAGGGTCGGCGCGGCGGCGATCAGCTGCGTCATGTAGCCCACGACCAGGGGCGTGAGGGAACTGCGCTGGCGCAGGCTCGTGGCCGCAATCCGCTCGACGCCCGTCACGCGGCTGGCCAGGTCCGACTTGTAGACCTTGACGCTGACGCAGCCGAGCGGCTGGTCGAACTGCAGGAAGTACGGCCGTGCCGCGTCGCTGACCGCGCCGTCGCCGGCCTCGAGCCTGACCGCGTGCCCGTCCTGCTCGGAGTACAGCTGACCGGATGTCACGTAGTTGATGACGAGCGCCTCGCTGTCCAGCCGGGCAATCTGCGTCTTGTCTCGGTAGACGAGGTGGGCGCGCGTATGGATGTCGTAGACGCCGAGCCCCGGCGCGTCGAATCCGCCGATCGACGCATCGAAGGACGGCTGCTCGATCGGCCGGCAATCGAGATCGACGACCGTACGACAGATGACCTCGTTCCAGTAGGCGAACTTGTCGCGCTCCGGGAGGTTTGCCGTGCCCGCCGAGACAGGCCTCAATCCCGTGGTGCGGTGCTCCATGACACCCTCCTTGCCCAGACCGCAACGATCGGGCCGGGTGCCGTCCCAGTCAAGCGCGTGTTCCCGCGCAGACAAGCCTTGACCGCGCTGCTTGGGCACCATCGTGGCCACCACACATCCCTGGAGGAAGACGACATGATCCAGACCCTGAGCCTGCCGACCCGCCGCGCGCTGATCGGCCTGTCGCTGGGCGCGATGACCGCGGCCTTCGCCCTGCCGGCGTTCGCCGCGCGGCCCGTGCTCGCATACAAGAGCGAAATCGCGTTGAAGGCCTCACCACAGAAGGCCTGGGACAGCTTCAAGACCTTCAGTGCGATCCACACCTGGCACCCTGCGACGGAAGGCACGCGGCTACTGGTCGGTGAGGACGGGAAGGCGCTCGCCGTCCGCGAATTCCAGCTGAAGGGCGGCGGCTTCGTCATCAGCGAACTGCTGGCCTACAACGAAGCGTCGCGCCGCTTCAAGTACCGCATCATCAAGACGAACCTTCCGCTGGCCAACTACGTCGGCGAGATGTGGGTGACGCCCGCGCCGAAGGGCGGGTCCGTCGTGCATTGGAGCGCCCGCTTCCAGCGCCCCGAGGAAAGCGCGAAGGCCGGGGAGGACGATGCGGCGACCGCCAAGCTGGTGCAAGGCGTGTTCAAGGCAGGCCTGGATAGCATCGCGGTCATCACGGCGAAGTAGCGCTGAAGGCGCCCGGCGACAGGCGGCATAGGTCTGGACCGCAGCCTCGTACCACGCACCGCCGGGCGGAGCTCACCGAAGTCAAGTTCGACTGGGTCGCAAATCTCTCGCTCACGCAAAGGTGGGGTCGCACCGCCATCGAGCTGAAAACCGGCCAGTCGGGCTCTTACGGCGAGACTGCGTCGGTGCTGCTCAAGCACGACGGCGCTGCAAAGCTCGACGACCGCGTCCATAGCCTTGACCAATTCGGCGAACTTTGCGTGGCCGTGGTCCTTGGGGTCGAAGGTGGGGTCGAGGCGCTTAGTTGGTCAGGTGGCGCCAGACGACAGACCCGCGCAACGGATCGACGCGCTCACTTGTGTCGCGTGGCGCGCGACAAAGGGAGTGGATGGACCACTTGCGGTGAAACGAATGGTCCATCAAACAAGATCGGCGCCGGCTCCATCCCTTCCGGGATGGGCGCGCGGCGCCGAGGGTCGAGCAGCGGGCAGCGTCAGCCCGCCAGCAGCGTGACTGGCGGCCCGTCTGCCAGGTGGCGGACGATGCGGTTGCCCGCGCGTCGACGGCCATCGCCCTCGACCTCGTCGACCAACTGCGCGGGCAGTCGAAGGCCGAGCTCGGCGACCTTGGTGCGCAGGGTCGCGATGTCGGTCCAGTCCAGCAGGGGATCCTGCAGGCTGGTGTAGAGCATGTCGTTGCGCTCGTCGATGACCTGGAGAAAGTAGTCCCCCAGACGTCGATCGAAGCCGGCCACGATCTCAACGGGGTGTCCGTCGAGCGTCGCCGTCGCGAGGTGCTGGCTCATGGTCCGGGCTCCGCGCTGTCGAACACGGGCAGCCCGTCTATGACCGCCGCCTCGCGGTCGAACATCAGCCAGGCCACGCCGGC
>WBZX01002230.1_pt1 | contig 13448 bp, 9 predicted proteins | sample 5204211 | NCBI WGS metagenome assembly WBZX01 (sample SAMN12344362, study PRJNA552823) | activated sludge metagenome | biome: Activated sludge suspended growth; feature: Nitrification reactor; material: Wastewater; isolation source: activated sludge from nitrification reactor of wastewater treatment...
CGAGCAGGAAGGTCCTGCTGTAGGACTTCATGATGCGATCGTCGACGCTCTCGTGACGCTGGCCGACCGCGCCTGAGCACGGTTGGAGAGTGGCTCCCGACCCCTCCTCGGTCTACGAGGATGATCAGACCATCGAAGATGATGAGGTCCTTTACAGGCTGATCCTCCCATCGAACACCAAATACGACGGGACTGGCAAGGCTGTACGGGCGGCGACGAACGCGTTCCAGGATTACCCTGAGGATCGCCTGGAGGACGTGGGAGTGCCAGCCGTCGCCGTTTCTGTCTTCCTTAGCTCTGTCATGAGCCTCAATGAAACCTCTATTGACGAGATTCTCGCGCGGCGCGATGGGAGCTATGGGCTCGCGTCAATTACAGCGGGTGAGGCGCGCGCGGAAGACCAGGGAATCGTCCGGTGCCCGACGACCCAAGATCCGGAGCATGGAATGATCTTCTGTCTTGCGGGAGCCAGGAAGTCGGGTGGCGAAAGCAAGCGCCTCGCCAAGGCATCAACGATCGTCCGTCCTCCTCCGCCAGTACTCTCCTAAAGAATGAGGTCGGCGACGAGTTCGGCGGCTTCGTCGTGGAGGGTGGGGGCTACGTGGCTGTAAATGCCGAGAGTGATGGCGATGGTGCTGTGGCCGAGGCGCTCTTGGACGACTCGCGGGTGGATGCCTCGTTCCAGGGCCAGGGTGGCCCAGGTGTGGCGGAGGCCCTTAACCGTCAGCGGGGTGAGGCCGTAGCGGTTCACCGTTCGCTTGAAGGTGTCGCTCACGCCTTCGGGGCGGAGGCACCGACCGTCGACGCGATGGAACACGAGACCCTCGTCGATGAAGGCGCTGCCCAGCTTCATCCGCTCCTCGAGCATCGCCTTGCGGTGGGCCTTCAGCACCTGGACGGTGCCGGGGTCGAGGGCGATGGGCCGTCGGCCCCGGAGGGTCTTGGGCTCGCCGACCATCACCTTGCCCCGGACCGAGATGATCGTCTGCACCAGGTGGACGCGTCCGGCCTCGAGGTCGACGTCGGACCACCGCAGCCCGATCGCCTCACCGCGACGCATGCCGGTGGTGCCGAGCAGCACCCACAGCGGGTGGAGCCGGTCGCCCTCCTTCTTGGTCGTCGACAGGAACGTCTTGAGGGTGTCGGCGTCCCAGGTCTTGATGGCGTCGGACTTGGGCTGGCCCCTCGGCGGGTCGGCAGCGTCGGCGGGGTTCCGAGCGAGGCGTCCCCACCGGACCGCGTCTCGGAACGCCCGGTGGAGGATCGTGTGGACGTAGTTGACCGTCCGGGGATCGAGGCCGGCGGGCGTGCCCTCTCCAGCTTGCGCGGCGGCGTGGCGGCGCAGGAGGGAGGCGAGCGTGTCCTTGCTGATGTGCGCGGTCTCCGAGAACTCGGCCCGGAGCGCCGCGGCGGTGTCCTTCAGGCTGGTCCCGGCGGTTCGCAGCGCGAGCGCTCGCTCGACCACCGCGGGTGAGTAGCCCTTGCCTCGACGTGACGAGGGGCGGCGGCCGGACGCGAGCAGGGTGGCGTAGAGGCCGTTCAGCGCACCGGCGTCGACCTTCGTGAGGCGCATCCCTCCGATGTGGGCGATCACGTGGTTGTGGACGTTGCGTGAGTACGAGTCGAAGGTGCCGGGCCGCAGGGTCGGCTCGATGGTGCGCAGCCACTCACCGAGGAAGTCGCTCAGGTTCTGGTGGCTGGGTTCGACGTACTCGCCTCGGTCGAACTTGGAGAGGAGGTCGATCCGGGCCCGCTCGGCGTCTCGCTTGGTGCGGTAGCCCGAGTGCCACTTCTGCCGGCGCTTGCCCGTGACGGGATCGGGGTCGAGCTCGATCTTCACGTAATAAACGATTCCCCTCCTCACCACTGATCCGCGCATGGGTCACTCCTTCTCGTCGATCGGCTTCCGTTCGTCCTCGGCGCCCGACAGCGAGCGCAGGTAGCCCGACGGGCCGAGGGCCTTGATCCGTGCTGCGAAGTCGGCGAGGAACTCGGCGACCTCGTCGAGGCCGGAGCCGAGGTCCTTCTCGACCTCGGCGATGCGTTCGGCGCGCCAGGTCCGGTAGTGGTCGTGCCAATTGCCCACAGCACCGTCGGCACCGAACAGGGCGGTGAGCACCTCGCTGGCCGCACCGGGAGAGTCGACGCCGATGGAGGCGAGTCGCTCGTCGATCACGTCGAGCTGGTCGTCGGTGCCGAGCAGCGATCGGTACAGCTCGGTGACCGGTCGGCCGGAGTCGGCGAGGGTGGCGCCGGCCATGTCAGGGGGCGGGATGAAGAAGTAGGTGATGGGTGCGTCGAAGACCTGGGAGAGCAGGTACAGCTCGTGGGCGTCGAAGCGGCGTCGCCGGTCGCCGTCGAAGCCGCGCTCCATGGCGGAGATGGATGCCTGGGGGAGCTGGTGGCCGGTGAGCTGCGCGAGCCGGTCGGCGACGCCCTGTTGGGTCATCCGCCGACGCTCCCGGATTGCCCGCACGTTGTAGGAGACGACGGCGTTGACGTCGAGGCCGTCGTCGGCCGGGGGCGGGGTGGCGGGACGTTTGCGGGCTCGGACCATGGTCACCTCCGGCGACGGGTTTCTTGACGATCGTACGCCATCGCGCGATAACTGCACACTACGTTAGGACATAGCGGCAGGACGTAGCCCCATGGTGCAGCATCCGGACCAGATCACGGCGGAGGTAGCGAGCCCGACGAGGCCCGCCTTCGCCGCGATCGGCGGACACCAGCGCACCACCGGCATCGCCCAGGCCCAGGTGCACCGCCCGGCCCACGACGACGGCACAGCCGTCGTTCCACCCGCGCCCTGCTCCTGACGGATCGGTTCCGGCTGGAACCCGAAGTCCACAACCCGAGAGCGAACAGACAAGTGCCCGCCGGCGGCGAGGAGGTCCCGCTCATGCTTCGAGTCCGCACCCTGTATGCGTGTAGCGCTGGTGAGACAGCCCGCTACTACACCCGCTACCTCGACGAGCCCGACGAGGACCCGGGCCGGTGGCGCGGCCACCAGGCCACCGGACTCGGGCTCACCGGCACCGTCGACACGGACCAGCTCGAGACGCTCTTGAGCGGTCACGACCCGACCACCGGACACCAGCTCGGCTCCGCTCTGGCGGATCGGTTCAAGGCCGACGGCACCGTCATCAAGGCGGTGGCCGGCTACGACGCCACGTTCTCGGCGCCGAAGTCGCTGTCGGTGTGGTGGGCGCTCACTGGCGACCCCGGCCTCCTCGAAGCCCACGACGTCGCGGTGGCTGCGGTGCTCGACCACCTCGAAGCCCGGGGTTCCACGACCCGGATCCGCCGCAACAACTCCCGGGCGTTCGTCGACACCGAGGGCCTCACCATGGCCGCCTTCCGCCAGTCGACGTCTCGAGAAGACGACCCGCAGATCCACACCCACGTCGTCATCTCCACCAAGGTCCGAGCGACCGACGGTCGTTGGTACGCGCTCGACGCCCGCTACCTGAAGCGCAAGCAACGCGCCCTCGGCGGGATCTACCAGTCGGTGCTGCGCGCCGAACTGGCCCACCGCTACGGCGTCGAGTGGGGACCGATCACCGACGGCCAGGCCGAGCTCGCGGCGATGCCCGAGGAACTGCTCGACGCCTTCTCGAAGCGGGCTCAACAGGTCGCGGACTACTTGGAGATCAAGCTGATGGGCTTTCGGGAGAGTGAGGGCCGTGACCCGACCCGCTGGGAGCGCGCCGCGATCACCCGCGAGGCCGCCGCCGACTCCCGGCGCCACAAGACCGGCGCGCCTGTCACCGATCTGCGACAGGCATGGCGTGACGAAGCCGCCGAGCTTGGCTGGACCGGCAGCCGACTCACCGAGACCCTCGCGACCGCCCGCCGGTCGCGCACCCGGAAGTCCGAGGTCAGCGAAAAGGAGGTGATCGATCAGCTCAGCGCCGCCTCTTCGACGTGGCTGCCCATCGACGTCATGCGGGTGCTGTGCGACACCCTGCCGCCGACGGGCACCCACACCGGCCCTCGGTGGCTCGCGGCCCTCGACCGGGCCGTCCATCAGGTGACCGACCACAACACGGCCCTCGACCCCTCGATCGACGGGGCTACGCGGGCGTCGGACGGCCGGTCGATCTGGGTCGAGCCCATCAAGGCCAATCTCACCGACCAGGCGATCCTCGACCAGGAGGAGCGCATCCTCACCTTCGCCGACCACACCCAGAGCGAGAAGCCGTCCGAGTCGCGAACAGTCGAGACCAAGGTACTCGACCCGCTCCAGGCCGACGCCGCCCGAGCGGTGGCCGGCACCGACAAGCTCGTGGTCGTCGTCGGCCCCGCAGGCACCGGCAAGACCACCGCCCTGGCCCGAGCCGTTCACGACCTGCGGGCCCAGCGCCGCCCGGTGATCGGCCTGGCACCCACAGCGAAGGCCGCACGGGTTCTCGACGAGGGCGCGAACGTTCGGTCCGAGACCGTCGCCAAGCTCCTGCACGAGTGGCAACGCTCCACCGGGCCGACCGACGCCTACCGGCTGGCCCCGGACACGACGGTGATCGTCGACGAGTGCGGGATGGTCGGCACCGGCTCGCTCGACGCGCTGGTCACCCTCGCCGAGCATAGTCGCTGGCGGCTCGTCCTCGTCGGCGACCCCCGCCAGCTCCACGCCGTCGGCCGCGGTGGTCTCTTCGATGAACTGTGCCGCACCCAGCCCGTCCACCAGCTCGCCACCATCCACCGGTTCAGCAACACCTGGGAACAGACCTCGTCGCTGTCGCTGCGAACGGGCTCCACCGCGGCCCTCGACGCCTACCTCAGCCACGACCGCGTCCAAGCCGGGAGCTTCCTCTCGCTCCAGGTCGACATCTCCCGCCGCTGGATTGACGCCCACGAAGACGGCAAGACCGTCGCGGTGGTGGCCGAGACCAACGCGCACGTCGACTCCCTCAACCTCGCCATCCAGGCCGCCCGGCTTGACCTCGAACAACTCGGCCGGGCCAAGGCGGCCATCGGTGGTCACGAGCAGGCCTTTGTCGGCGATCACGTCGTCACCCGCCGCAACGACCGAACGCTGCGCACCGACCAGGGTCAGCCGATCCGCAACCGTGACCGCTGGACCGTGCAGGGCATCGGCCGAGACGGATCGCTCACCGTCACCCAGCACGGTGGCGGGGGTGTCGTGACCCTCCCCGCCGACTACGCACGTGAGCACGTCCGCCTCGGCTACGCCGCCACCGCCCACGGCAACCAGGGCGACACCGTCGACATCGGCCTCGCGGTCGTGACCCCGGCCACCAGCCACCGCAGCCTCTACGTCAGCGCTACCAGGGGGCGTGACGAGAACCGCCGCCTCGTCGTAGCGGACGACCCCGATCAAGCGCGGGAGGTCCTCGAACAGGTCCTCAACAACGACCGCGTCGACGTCCCCGCCGTTGTCCGCCGCCGCGAGCTGCTCGAACAAGCCGACAGCCGACCGGGCGACACCGGACGGGGAGGCGAAGGGCCTCCCCATCGAGCTCCCCAACCCAAGCCCGCGTGGGAGGAGAAGCGGGAGGCCCTGTTCACGGCTCGGATGGACGCCGTCGAACGACTGCGGCCCTTCCAGGACGCGATCGAGGAGGCCCGAAAGGCCGACTACGCCGGCCGCGATTCGCTCTCCCTGCTGCAGAGGCAGCTCAAGAAGGCAGGGATCTTCGCCAAGTCCCGCCTGCGGGAACCCATCGCCGAAGCCTCCGAGACCGTCGAAGCGGCGAAGGTAGCCCTCGAACGAGCCATCGAAGCCGCCGGGCCCTACGAAGAGGCGTTCTACCGAGCCGACCGCGCCTACGAGAAGGCCGCACGGATCGCCCGCATCGAGCGATCACGCCTCGAGGTCGGCGAGACGCAACGCGAAGGCCCCACCCGAGAAGCACCCGGTCTGTCGCTCTGACGGTCTCCCCGGACGGGACACCCGCCCATGTCCAAGTTCGGCATCGCCCGCTGTTGCCGCCCGGCACCTCCTGCGCGACCCGGCCAGCGGCACCAGCAGAGGCAGTTGCCAAGCGGCGCGACCTCGGTCACAGTCATTCGGTACCTCGAGGGTGGCGTCGGGAGCGTGACCGCCGAGGAAGGGGAGGGAGACGATGTCGTTCGGCAAGAACTGGTCCGCGGACACGATGGTCTGGGTGACCGATTGGGGCCACGCGGTGCACAACAACCCGAGCTGTCCGGGAATCGCCGCCTTCGGCTCGAGGGACAAGTCGGCCAAGGTCAGGCTGGACCACCGGCTGTGCGCCGTCCGACGCGCATGCAAGAAGTGCTTCGGCGAGTTCTACGGAGTCGACTCGCTCCGTGCGCTCGATCGACTCATCGAGAAGCTCCACGGCAAGGTCGACTTCGACCAGAAGGCTCGCACCCTGATCGCAACGACAGCCCGGCTGCGCTTCGGTGACGCTACCGCGAGACCGCAGGCCAAGGGACGGCAGTCGAGCCCGGCCGCACGCTCTGCGGCATCGACGGTGGTCGCAAGCCGAGGGCGAGGGAACCCGCCGAAGTCCAGCAAGCCGGTGGACCGTCGAACGAAGCCTCCAGCGCCGAGCAAGGCAGAGGCGAAGCGCCAGCGGGACCGCGCGGCCGCGGCGAAGCTCGGTATCACCGTCGATGAGCTGAAGGCTCGGCGCCGAGCAGAGCAAGAGGCTCGCTCCAAGGCCAAGTTGGGTTCGAAGTCGTAGGGGTTCGGTGCCGAACGCGTTCACTGGTCAGGCGACTAAATCCAGCTCACGCCCTCGTCTTGGAAGCCGATGAGAGACGAGGGAGACCTCGGCCCACGCTCGTTCGGCCATGATGGGGCACGTCGCACAGCTGTCGCAGAAGGGGCGGGGGTGAGCTCGTAGGTGCGGATCATCGACAACGTGAACGAGCGCCTCGGTGACGACCTTCGGTCGGAGCTGCATCCGGGCTCGAAGTTGCGCATCGCGGCATCGACGTTCTCGATGTACGCCTTCGAGGCGCTCCGGGAGGAGCTCGAACAGGTCGACGAGCTGCAGTTCATCTTCACCGCGCCCTCGTTCGTGAAGGAGGCGGCGACCGACCCGCTGCCTCGCGCCCGCCGCGAGTTCTTCATCCCCCACGGTCGGAACGGCGAGTCGAGCCTGTTTGGTTCCGAGTTCGAGATCCGGTTGCGCAACAAGCTGACTCAGCGGGCGATCGCCCGGGAGTGTGCCGCCTGGGTGCGCGACAAGGTGTCGTTCCGTTCAAACACCACTGGCGCTCCGATGCAGCAGTTCGCAATCGTCGACGACCGAGCCGCATACCTTCCGCTCCACGGCTTCACCTCGGCCGACCTCGGCTACGAGCGCGGCGACGCCGTGTCGAACGTCGTCACCCGGATCGACGAGGCCCCGATGGCAGCGCAGTACGTGACGCTGTTCGACCAGATCTGGCACAACGACGAACAAATCCAGGACGTAACCGAAGCGGTCCACGACCACATCGCCTCGGTCTACGCCGAGAACTCCCCGGCCCGCATCTACTTCCTGATCCTCTACAACCTGTTCGCCGACTTCCTCGAGGACATCAGCGAGGACGTCCTGCCCAACGATCGGACCGGCTATCAGGGCACTGCTGTCTGGAACGCGCTCTACAGCTTCCAACGTGACGCAGCCACCGGCGTGATCAACAAGCTGGAGACGTTCAACGGCTGCATCCTCGCCGACAGCGTCGGACTCGGGAAGACGTTCACCGCGTTGGCGGTGATCAAGTACTACGAGCTCCGCAACAAGTCAGTGCTGGTGCTGTGCCCGAAGAAACTCGCCGAGAACTGGACGAACTACAACGCCAACCTCACCACGAACCTGTTCGCCTCGGACCGGTTCAACTACGACGTGCTCGCGCACACCGATCTCCTGCGCACCAAGGGCGAGTCGCTCGGCATCCCGCTCGACCGGGTGAACTGGGGCAACTACGACCTCGTCGTCATCGACGAGTCACACAACTTCCGCAATGCCGACTTCTCTACCGAGAAGGAGTCTCGGTACCAGCGCTTGATGCGCCAGGTGATCCAGCAGGGCGTCAAGACCAAGGTCCTGATGCTCTCCGCCACACCGGTGAACAACCACTTCACCGACCTGCGGAACCAGCTGGCGTTGGCCTACGAGGGGGACTCGGAACAGCTGGCGAGCACGCTCGGCATCACGTCCAGCATCGACGAGGTGTTCCGCCAGGCACAGCGGGTCTTCAACCAGTGGACGAAGCTCCCCGTCGAGGAGCGCACGACCGAGGCGATCCTCGCTGAACTCGACTTCGACTTCTTCGAGGTGCTCGACGCGGTCACGATCGCCCGCTCGCGTCGCCACATCCAGGCGTTCTACGACACCACCGAGGTGGGAGCGTTCCCCGAGCGGCTTCCGCCAGAGCCGATTAGGTCGCCGCTGTCGACCCTGCCAGAGGTGCCGTCCTTCTCGGAGCTCTTCGAGTTGCTGTCGTCGCTCACCCTCGCGGTGTATGCGCCGCTCGCCTACGTGTTCCCGAGCCGCCTCTCCAAGTACGAGGACCAGTACGGCAACGTCGCCGCCGGCCTGAACAGCCGGGGCGGCGCGGTATCGAACCTGGGTCAGGCCAGCCGGGAGCGCGGAATCCAGAAGTTGATGACGGTCAACCTGCTGAAGCGTCTTGAGAGCTCGGTGGAGGCCTTCCGCCTGACGCTGGGTCGGCTGGAGTCATCGGTGGGTGACGCGATCGAGGCGGTTGAACGTGGTGCGGTCATCGAGGATCTCACCGTCGTGCTTTCCGGGATCGACCCCGACGATGACGACGCCGAACCGACTGATTTCGACGTCACGGCCACGGTCGGGACCAAGGTGAAGGTCGACCTGAGCGACATGGACCTGGAGTCGTTCAGGCGCGACCTGGATCACGATGCCGCGGTCATCGCCACGCTCCTCTCCGGCGTGCGCCCGGTGACGCCGGCCAACGACCTGAAGTTACAGACCCTCATCGAACGGGTCCGTCGGAAGGTTGCCGAGCCGCTGAACCCCGGCAACCGCAAGGTCCTGATCTTCTCGGCCTTCACCGACACGGCCGAGTACCTCTACCGCGAGCTAGCGCCCCACCTCGCGGAGCTGGGCCTGGCGTCTGCGCTGGTGACCGGCCAGGGCAACCCCCGCACAAGCCTGGGCAGGGGCTTCGGGTTCCAGCAGGTACTGACCCTGTTCTCACCGGTCTCGAAATCTCGCGACGTGGTGATGCCGAACGAGGACCGCGAGATCGACCTTCTGATCGGGACGGACTGCATCAGCGAGGGCCAGAACCTCCAGGACTGCGACTTCCTGGTGAACTACGACATCCACTGGAACCCGGTGCGGATCGTCCAGCGGTTCGGTCGCATCGACCGGATCGGCTCCACCAACGACCGCATCCAGCTCGTCAACTTCTGGCCCGACATCTCCCTCGACGAGTACATCAAGCTCAAGGAGCGGGTTGAGAACCGGATGGTGATAGCGGACCTGGCCGCGACGGCCGACGACAACGTGCTAACCGAGACATCCAGCGACGCCGAGTTCCGACGTGAGCAGCTCCGCAAGCTCCAGGACGAGGTGATCGAGCTCGAAGACGTCCGCACCGGCGTATCCATCACCGATCTCGGGCTGAACGACTTCCGCATGGACCTGCTCGGCTTTGTCAAGGAGTACGGTGACCTCGCCGCCGCGCCGAAGGGCCTCCACGCCGTGGTGCCGGCGCAACCCGAACTGGGCTTGCTCCCCGGGGTGGTGTTCGCGCTCCGCAACGTGCGAGCCGACGAGCGCATCAATCGGGGCAACCGCCTGCACCCCCACTACCTCGTGTACCTGGCGGACGACGGCACCGTGATCGCGGATCCTTCCGAGGTGAAGCACCTCCTCGACCTCATCCGGGCGGGGTGTCGGTCCTTCGAAGAGCCGCTCGCCGAGGTGTGCCGCCAGTTCAACGCGGCCACGGCCGACGGCGCGGAGATGAGCCACTACTCGGAGCTTCTCGGGACGGCCATCCGCTCGATGGTCGACCTGGCCGAGCACCAGGACGTCGACAGCCTGTTCTCGAGCGGACCGACCACCACCCTGGCCCGATCGATCCGAGGGCTCGACGACTTCGAGCTGATCGCCTTCCTGGCGATCGTGGACGGCTCGGTGGCCACGACGTGACGACGCCGGAACCCGTGCTCTACCGCTGGCCGGAGGCGGCTCGGGTCGGGCGCGTGGTGCCCAAGAACAAGTTCTACGAGCACGGAAGGATCTCGCGTTCGACCCGACAACGGTTCATCGACGAGGTGCAGCGGATCACCTGGGCCTACAAGCTGGCCACGGACACGATCCACCTCAGGGGCAACGACGACGTGCCCGAGATCCAGGTGTTCACGGTGGACGCGAAGTGTGACGACGTGAGCGGTCCGGTCCTGGAGGCCATCGATCGCTCGGTGCCGTTCCCGATCGTGTTCGAGGTCACCCGCGAGACTCCCGGCGGTGGCGCAACCCGGATGGTGGCCGCCCACAAGTTGGTGAGGTCGGGGAAGGTGACCGTCGCCGGCTCCCATGCAAGTGGGTGGGTGCCCGCTGGAGCAGACCGTTCACCAATGCCGCCAGCCATCGACCTGGCCAACCTGCACGCGGCGATCGTCGGTCCACTCCTGCCGGTTGCGGTGGTCGCCGGCGAACCGTTGGCGGCCGCGGCGCAGAGGGCGGACGCCGTTGCCAGAATCGACCGGGACGTGTCTGCTCTACAGCGCAAGCTCCGAACCGAGCCGCAGTTCAACCGCAAGGTCGAGCTGCGCCGCCAGATCAAGGACCAGGAGCGACGGCGCGCCGAGCTCGTCGACCCTGCGCCGACCCGTTCCCTCGTCCCGCCCACCTGAAGGATCGCCCGTGGACCGGCTGAAGATGCACTCGCCCGACCTGATCGCCGCCAACGTGGAGCGGATCGCCGAACTGTTCCCGAGCGTGGTAACCGAGTCCCTCGACGAAAGTGGCAACCCCGTGCGTGCCATCGACTTCGACGCGCTCCGCCAGGAGCTGTCCGACCACATCGTCGACGGCCTTCGTGAGCGCTACCAGCTCGACTGGCCGGGCAAGCGAGCCGCCCGACTCGCCGCCAACGCCCCGATCGCCAAGACGCTGCGCCCTGTGCGGGAGGAGTCGGTGGACTTCGACACCACCAAGAACCTGTTCATCGAGGGCGACAACCTCGACGCCCTCAAGCTTCTCCAGGAGTCCTACCTGGGCAAGGTCAAGCTCATCTACATCGACCCGCCGTACAACACCGGCAAGGACGAGTTCGTCTACCCGGACGACTACTCCGAGGGTGCTGTCGAACACCTTGCTCGGTCCGGTGAGGTGAACGATGCCGGAGAACGGCTCCGATCGAACCCCGAGGCGAGCGGTCGCTTTCACTCGGGGTGGCTCGACATGATCTACCCCCGCCTTCGGCTAGCGCGATCACTTCTCACCACCGATGGCTACATCGTCGTGAGCATCGACGACCAGGAGCTCTCGGCGATGGAGTTGCTCCTCGACGAGGTGATGGGTGCGTCGAACAAGCTGGCGGTGCTCGTCTGGGACCGCAATCGCAAGAATGATGCCCGCTTCTTCTCCGTCGGCCACGAGTACATGCTCGTCTACGCGCGTGACAAGGCGGCCCTGACCGAAGGGCAGACACGCCTCCGAGAACCGCAACCAGGGTTCGCTGAAGCCCGCGAGTTCATTGCGGATGCCATTGAACGGCTTGGCGAGAACTGGGAAGCGGTCCAGGGGGAGTGGCGAAGGTGGACAGCGGGATTACCCAAGGATGATGAGCGTCGGAAGCTTGGACGTTTCTCTAAGGTTGGGCCGAGGGGTCCCTTTCGGGACGATGGCAACATCAACTGGCCAGGCGGCGGCGGACCACGGTACGAGGTACTCCACCCGAAGACCGGAAAGCCCGTGAAGTTGCCGACCAGCGGATGGCGGTTTCCAACAAAGGAAAGGTTTGACGAGGTCGTACGCGAAGGGAGGGTGATATTCGGTGCCGATGAAACGACCGTTCCCCGGGTCCTGAGTTTCCTCTTCGAGTCCGACGGGCTGGTGATGGGGTCCGTTCACTACAGCTACGCCCAGACCGCGACCACGGACTTCGAAGGTCTGATGGGCGGGAAGATGTTCGACAACCCGAAGAACTGGAAGGACCTCGCTCGGCTGGTCGAGTACCTCAGCGGGCCGGCCGACATCGTCCTCGACTTCTTCGCCGGCTCAGGCTCGACGGGTCACGCCGTGATGGATCTCAACGCGTCGGCTGGTAGCGAGCGGAGGTTCGTCTTGGTGCAGGTCGCCGAGCCCGTGCCCGAGAAGAGCGTTGCCGCTGCCCACGGTTACGGGACCATCGCGGACATTGCCCGTGACCGGCTGCGACGGGCCGGCGCAGCGGTCGACGCCAACTCGACGCCGGACACCGGATTCCGGGTGCTCCGGATCGACACCACGAACATGTCAAGCGACCCTCGTCCACCGGACCGAGAGGCTCAGGGCGAGCTTGACCTCCACGTCGACAGCGTGAAGACCGGTCGTACCGGTGAGGACCTGCTCTTCCAGGTACTCACCGACTGGGGCCTTGACCTGGCGCTACCGATCGAGGTCGAGCAGATCGGAGGGATCGAGGTGTTCGACGTGGATGCGGGATCTCTCGTCCTCGCGGTGGGAGTTGGCGCCGAGAGAGAGAGAGAGAGAGAGAGAGAGAGAGAGAGATCTTTCCGCGGCGGTCGATGCCATCGTGGCTCGGCAACCGCTGCGAGTGGTGTTCCTCGATGCAGACTTCGCCGACGATGCAGCGCGCATCAACACGGAGCAGGTGTTCCGTGAGCGTTCGCCGCACACCGAGGTCCGGACGGTATGAGAGCACCTCGTTGGGTGGCGGTGCGTGATGGAGCGGATCACGCCTCACACCCCGGACCTGACCGCCCGCAATGTCGAGCGGATCGCTGAGTTGTTCCCGAACGTGATGACCGAGTCGCTGGACGCCGACGGCAAGGTCGTCCGCGCCATCGACTTCGACGCGCTCCGGCAGGAGCTGTCAGATCACGTCGTCGACGGCCCTCGCGAGCGTTACCAGCTCGACTGGCCTGGCAAGCGAGCTGCTGCGTTTGCTGCCAACGCGCCGATCGCCAAGACTCTGCGCCCCGTGCGCGAGGAGTCGGTGGACTTCGACACCACAAAGAACCTCTTCATCGAGGGCGATAATCTCGACGCCCTCAAGCTCCTCCAGGAGTCCTACCTGGGCAAGGTCAATCTTATTTATATTGACCCACCCTACAACACCGGCAATGACTTCATCTATGAAGATGATTTTTCCGAGACGTCCGGCGAGTATCTGGAGCGGTCAGGTCAGAAGTCTGAGACAGGCGACCGTCTCATTGTGAACACGGAGACGACCGGCCGATTCCACTCCAAATGGCTCAGCATGCTGTACCCGCGACTGAAGTTGGCGCGTCGGCGAGTTCAACCGGT
>WBZX01002232.1_pt1 | contig 13440 bp, 13 predicted proteins | sample 5204211 | NCBI WGS metagenome assembly WBZX01 (sample SAMN12344362, study PRJNA552823) | activated sludge metagenome | biome: Activated sludge suspended growth; feature: Nitrification reactor; material: Wastewater; isolation source: activated sludge from nitrification reactor of wastewater...
ACGAGTCGCGCGAGGAAGCGATGCGGTTCGAGGTCGACGTGCGTCGCGCCCGTGCGGGTGGGCGCTTTGAAGGCGAGTCGCACGCGGCCATCGGGCAGCTCGTGGGCGGTATCGTGGGCAAACGGTGGCCGCAGCAAGTACCTGCACATTCGCTCGAGCCGCTTGCGATCGCGGCCATCGATGGGCGCAGAGACGTCCGACCCATACTTTCCTGACGTCGCTCGAACGACGCCCTCGCAGCTCGACTCGACCAAGTCGATGGAGGCGGACCTCGTCCTATCACCTCGGCGCGCGTCTGCGGAGCAGCAGCGCGAGCATGACGAGCAAGGCCGCATTCGCATCGTGCGTCGGCGCGAGGGTACACGCGCCACGAAAGAAGCGTCGGTTCGTCGGCACGTCGCCTCTCGCGACAAAGCAATCTTCGACCGTTGCCGGGAAGATGTTGCGAGGATCCGTCGTGTCGAGCGTGACGTTGTCCGACGCGTCGTGCACGACGCCGTGCAGGCACACTTCGGGGAACTCGAGCGCCCCTTCGTCGACGTGGATTCGCATCGCGAGCGGGCCCTGCTCCGGTACGGGCTCGCTCGTGTGTGCGATCACCAACCCGTCGGCGCGCTCGAACGAGAGCGCGATCCAGGTGCCGGGCTCGCGTGCATCGAAGTCGATGGTCACGTCGATGGCGCGCTCGCCTTCGACCGCGGTGCACTCTTGCTCGTCCTCGACCAGCGACATGGTGAGCGCGAGCGCGGGCGGAGGAGGGTCCGTGTCCGGAGGCCCGATCGTGAAGCGAGCGCGCTCGAGCAGCGCATCGCTCTCTCCACACGCGGGGTCGCCGTCGGCCTGGCTGCAGTCGAGCATCACCACGACCTCGGCTCCGATCGGTGGCTCCGGTGTGATCGCTTTCGTGGCGATCGCGCCGTCGATCAACCCGGAGATGATGGCGGGAACGCCGTCGACGGTCACCAACCACGGGTCGAACGATCCACTACAGCTGCTCGTGAACACGAGCGGGGCGCCACTCGGATGTTCGTTGCCCAAGGGAGCGAGCAACGACCAATACCCGATGCACGAGCACGCGCGCGCCTCCGCGGCGAACCCGATGCTCGTCGCGATCGCGACCGCGGCAACGACCCATCCCATCCGCATGCCTACGATGGTAGCACGAACGACGACTCCGCCACGAGCATGCGCGCGACGCCCCCGGAGGACATCGAGGCGTAGAGGATGTGGTACGCGTCGTCGTAGGCGAGAAATGGGATGCCGTTGTCGTGGCCCATGTCGATCTGCTCGCTCGGGGTTGGCAGGTCTTCCCAGGTCTCGTCGGCGTCGAGCGCGGCGCAGCGTGGCGGACCACTGATCCGCGGCGAACAACTCGGTCGAGCCGTGCGCGAGCATCACCATGTTGCCGCTGGTGTTCGCGACATGCTCCCAGCTCACCCCGTCGGCGCTGCGGATCACGCCCGCGCGACTGCCGAGGTAGTCGTTGCCGTTGCTCGTCGGCATGAGCGGCAAGATGGTGTACTGCTGGCCGTAGCAAGTACCTGCACATTCGCTCGAGCCGCTTGCGATCGCGGCCATCGATGACGGTGGCTGCATGCAACGACATCCCGAAGGCCGAGACCTCGAGCGCTCGCGGCGTCGCGGGCGGGACTCGGACGCGCTGCGGTGACGCGAGCGAGAGCTGCACGCACCCCGCGAGCGCCTGGTCGGTGTCGTCGTCCTCGTCGTCCGTAGCCGAGCCGGAACGCCAGGTTTCCGGCGAACGACAGGACCCACTGGCGGTACCCGCAGCGCGGGAGCAGTCGATCCACCAACAGTGCGGCGCCTTCACTCATGCGCCTGCCGAGGCAGGACGGACAGAACCCGCGGCCTTTTCCACGAAAACGGCACGCGCAGTTGCTCGCCGCAGCGACGACACGCGGCGAGCAAGAAGCCGTGCTCGAAGTCGCCGCAGGTGGTGAACGCGTGAAGTTCTTCGCCGACCGAGCCCGGAAGCTCACCGCCGTCTTGCTCGATCCGTTCGAGGAAAGTCGGAAGGTGACGACGCACGACCGCGACCGACGCGCCCGCGACACATGCGCCGCCAGCGCACCAGCGGCGCTGCGCGGTCGATGGTCTTGCTCGTGGACCTGTCAGCTTCGCCGTCGGAACCGTGGATGAGTGACGAGGCGACCAATGACACACGACGTCCATTCTCCCGTCAGCGTCCATCGAGGCAGCCGTTCGCGCTCGCTGTGCGCGGCTCTACTTTCTGTCACTCTCGCATCAGGCTCCGTCGTCGCCTGCGACAACGGCGCAGATCCGACCGCCGACGACGAACGGCGTGAGCGGTTCGCCGCAATGAGTGGCGAAGAGATCTTCGTCGGGCTGTTTCTTGGCCAGGGCGAGGCTGCGAGCCTATTGCCCGAGGTTCACGACAGGACCGAACTCGCAGAGCAGCTTCGCGATCCCACGGAGATTCTCGATGCGCTGAGCCGTGCCAAAGCCGAACGCGAGGCGCAAGGGGACAGTCGCGGTGCTGCTTTGGTTCAGTCCGCGATCGAAGCCATCGAGAGCGGAGCAGCCGCGGAACAGCTGGCCGACGGAATCGCGATCAGCGAGACGCTGGCGTCGATGTTCGTGCAAGAGATCGCGGCGAAAGACCCAACGTTCTTCACGCGCTTCGGCGACGAGATCCGCAGCGGCGACCCGCGCCGGGTCGACCGTGCGCTCCAGGAGGCCGCCGCAATTGGTCGCGAGGTCGCGGAAGCGACGTTGTTCGCCGCGGACCCGCTGCAACCGCGGGCGGGCGCAATCTTGTTCTTAGTCGTGGCCGTGCACGCGGCCGTCGCTGTGTTCGTGCTCGCGTGGGCTGGGGCATTCGTCTGGGTCGAGATCGCAGTCGAGAGCGCAATCGAGGAGCGCAGTCGCGGAGGTAGGCTCTTTCGCGACGAGTTCGTCGCGCGCGTGACAGAGGCGTACGCGCCGCAGTGACCGATTTCGTCGACCCATGGACACTTCGGTCCCAAACACCGGCCCCGGCGCCGCGAGACAGACGCCGCTGACCGCGGGGCGCCTCGTGGGCGTCGCCGCCCTGCTCTGCACGGTCACGCTCGTCGCGGCGGCGTATGTCTTCCACGCTGCCTTGCCGTTCAACCCTGTCCGGTTGCCCGGCGTGCGTGGTCGGGACATTCGTACGATCGCACCGCAGGGCTGGGCGTTCTTTACACGCGACCCCCAAGAAGAGCGCTTGCTCGTGAGAGTACCGGATGCATCGGGCAACTGGTCGAGCGAGGCGACGACGACGTCGTCGGCGCCTCGCCATCTCTTTGGTGCCCTGCGCTCAGCACGGGCCCAGTCACTGGAGATGAACAGCCTCTTGTCGAAAGTCCGACCCGAACAGTGGACCGCGTGCGACGAAGCGCCCGATGCTTGCCTCTCGCGGCGCGAGGAACGAATCGCCCTGGTCAACTCGGACACGACGCCGACCCTGTGTGGCGCGGTCGGATTCGTGTTGCAGCGGCCGATTCCCTGGGCATGGGCACGGCGGCTGGGCGACGTCCAGATCGACTCGAAGGTTCTTTTGGCACAGGTGTCATGCTCGAACTGATCGCAGCCAAGATCCGTGCGCAGGTGCCGACGAACGACCCGTGGACGAACGTCTACGGGCTGGCGCGATCCCTGCTCGCGTTGTCGCTCCTGCTGACGCTCGGGCTCAACGCGTCGAGCGACCTCTTCGTCGGCGATGTCGGCGCGGCGCCGATCGGCCCCCAGTGCAGCACTGCCGTCGGTCGTCTCGGGCTGTTCTGCGTGAACGACGGAGCGAGTCTCGAGTTCGCACGCTGGCTGTCGGTCATCGTCCTTCTCGTCACCGCGAGTGGATGGCGCCCACGCATCACCGGCCCTGCGCACTGGTATATCGCGTTCAGCTTCCAGGCCAACGCGACCACCGTGGACGGTGGCGATCAGCTCGCGGCCAACTTGGCGCTGTTGCTCGTGCCGATCACTTTGCTCGACAGGCGGAAGTCGCATTGGGATCCGCCCGCACCCGTCGCAGGCGAAGGTCGCCACCTCGTCGGGTGGTGGTGTTTCGGGTTGATTCGCATCCAGGTCGCGATTGTCTACTTCCATGCCGCCGTCGGGAAGTTCGCGGTCGACGAGTGGACCAATGGCACGGCGCTTTACTACTGGCTCTTGCATCCAACGTTCGGCGCGGCCGACTGGCTGCGTCCTGCGATCGAGGGCCTGCTGCGCGGTGGCACGTTCGGCGCGCTACTGACATGGGGCGTGTTGGCGCTCGAGTTCATGCTCGCTGCGGCGCTCATCTCGTCCACGCGCTGGCGTCGACCGTTGCTCGTCGGTGGTTTGCTTCTGCACGCTGGAATCATCGTGCTCCACGGCCTCGTGAGCTTCGGGCTGGTCATGTTCGCGGCTTTGATCCTATTTCTCCATCCAGTGCACGCGCCCATCCGCCGGCTCACGGATTTCTTCCGGCCACGCGCAGACGTCGATCGTGGGCCTCGCACGTTCGCGGGGCGCGTCGGTGGCAGCTCTCCGGAAATCCCGGCGCGGCTCAATTCGGGCCCCGCAGCTTCGAAGCACCGCTAGAATCGCCGCCGACGCACGTCGTCAGGCCGGAGTGTCGAAGGCCCGTTGCTGGGTGACCACGCAACGTCGGCTCGTCGGTCATCGCAGGATCCGGCTTCATCGATCGCATCGCGCAGGTGGGGCCACAGATCGGCCGTGTCAGGATCGGCCGCCCGGCCGGGGATGCCATGGCGTGTGGTCCGACAACCTCGTGGGGCGCGCCGCGATGCGATGCCGCAGGTCGCGTCGCGTGTGTTGGATCGCGAGCGCGGTCGGGTTGTTGTCGCTCGCCGCCGAGGCCGGCGCCGCGCCGTCGTTCGGCATCCCACCGGATCCCAGCGCGGTGTACGGCGGACATCCGGTCGCGGCCTGCGGTTGGCCAACGGCGGTGTCGATCGAGGGGAGGTGCAGCGGCACGCTGATCCACCCCGAGGTGGTGGTCTACGCCGCGCACTGCGGCGATGGCTTTCGCAGCGTCCACCTCGGCGAGCACGCGTCGGTGCCCGCCCGCAGCGTGGCCACCGAGTTCTGCGCGGTGTATCCCGGCGGCGACCTCGGCAATGGTCGCGATGTCGCGGTCTGCAAGCTCGCCGAGCCGATCCTCGACGTGCCGATTGTGCCGCCGCTGATGGGTTGCGAGGCCGAGATCCTGACGCCGGGTCGCGAGGTGGTGCTGGTCGGCTTCGGCATGACCGATGCGGGGACCTACGGCGACAAGCACGAGGTGACCGCGCCGTTGCAGCGCGTCACCAACGCCGACGAGGCCCACATCGGCGGGGACGGAGTCGACACCTGCCGCGGCGACTCGGGCGGACCCGCGTTCGTTCAGCTCCCCGAGGCGGAGGGTGGAGACGGCACATGGCGGGTCTTCGGCATCACCTCCTACGGTGGGACGTGCGGCGGCGGCGGCTACTACTCGATGATGCACGTGGCGATGCCGTGGATCGAATCGACCGCGGGCGTCGACGTCACGCCGTGCCACGACGCGGATGGCACGTGGGCCCCCGGTCCGGCCTGTCGCGAGTTCCCGCGTGCGCCGGGCGGCGCCGGCGGTGGTTGGCTGACCGGCTGCGACGCGGGCCTCGTGGGCGGCTTTTCATCGACCTGCGGCGAGGCATTCGACGCATCGGTCGATCACGTGCCGCCGGTGGTGCGAGTGACCGAGCCGCAGGGGCGCGCCCGCGTCATCGCGATCGACGACGAGGCTGGTGAGGCGGTGGAGATCGTCGTCGACGCCGATGACGGCGACGGAACCGGCGTCGCGCGGGCCGAGCTGTGGCACGACGGTGCGCGCGTGCCCGGCAACGGCCTCGTGCGCCCGCCATGGGCCTGGTCGCCGACGCTCACCCCTGGCACCCACCTGCTCGTCGTGCGGGCCGAGGATGCGCTGGGCAACGCCAGCGAGTCGGAGCCGATCGAGATCACGGTGGAGGTCGTCGACGCAGGCTGTGCGGTCGATCGCCGCGGCGGTGAAGGAGCGCTGTGGATGATGCCGATGCTCGTGGGTCGGATGCGGCGCTCACGGGCGTCGACGCGAGGGCGTCGTCAGCCCACGCGGACCACGAGCTTACCGTGTACGCCGCGATGGAAGTGCCGGAACGCCTCGGGGACCTCCTCCAGCGCGTAGACGCGATCGATGCTCGGGGTCAGCGTGCCGGCTGCGAACCGCTCGACGAGTGCGTCGAGGCCGTGGTTCGGCTTCATGATCGACAGGCGCATGCGCTTGCGCTGTCGCCACGAGATCCAAGGTCCCACGGCGACGAGCTGCAGGATCCGTCCCGGTGCGCCGCCGAGCATCACGTAGGTGCCGCCGCGCCGGAGCGCCCGCGCGTAGGCGAACATCGAGCGATGCGCCGTGACGTCGAGGATGAGATCGTATCGGCTCGCCTCGCGCGCGAAGTCCTCGCGGGTGTAGTCGAGCACGCGATCGGCTCCGAGCGCGCGCATGGTCTCGAGCTTGTCGGTGCGATCGACACCGGTCACCTCGGCGCCCACCGCCCGCGCGATCTGGATCGCGAAGGTCCCCACACCGCCGCCGCCGCCGTTGATCATGACGGCGTGGCCGGGCTGGAGGCCGCCGTCCTCACAGAGCCCCTGCAGCGCCATGCAGCCGGCCTGCGGGAGCGCGGCGGCCTGCTCGACGCGCATCGACGCCGGCCTGCGCGCCCACGCGGTCTCAGGGGCGCACGCGAACTCGGCGAAGCCACCCCAGCGGTGCGCCGAGAGGTCGCCGAAGACCTCGTCGCCGGGGGCGAACCGTGTCACGCGCTCGCCGACCGCCTCCACGCGACCGGCGACGTCGGCCCCGAGCACGCGGTGACGCGGTCGCAGCAGGCCGTGCGCGAGTCGGAACGCATACGGTGTGCCGGTCAGCAGATCCCAGTCCCACGAGTTCACCGACGCAGCAGCGACCCGCACCAGCACCTCGTTCGGGGCCGGGACCGGCGTCGGGAGGTCTTCGAGGCGCAGGATGTCGGGTGAGCCGTAGCGATCGTGGGTGACGGCTTTCATGGGGGCGCGCGCGGGGTCGGCTACCGAGCCTTCGCGGCGATTGTTCCCAGGCAAAGGGGGCATCGCCGACCGTATCCCCCAGACAAGACCCAGCACGTTCGGGTACGCGTGCGTCGAGCCACGCGGCGTCCCACGCATTGTGTCGCGGGGTGCGTGTCCACGGGACTAGCATCAGTTCCATGCTCCGTGCACGTGTGTGTTCCTCGGCGTTGGTGCTCGTCGCGATCGCCTGCGATGCGGCGGCGCCCGACGCTCCTGCGAAGCCCATCGCCGAGCCGGTCGCGGATGCGAAGCCGGTCGCGGATGCGAAGCCGGTCGCGGATGCGAAGCCGGTCGCGGATGCGAAGCCGGTCGCGGACGCGAAGCCGGTCGCGGACGCGAAGCCGGTCGAGCCCGCCGCGGTGCCCCAGTCCTACAGTCACGCGGCGGTGCCCGCGGACGCGCCCACGTTCGTGGTGGCGGGCGCACGCGGCGAGGGCAACAACGCGGCCGAGGTGCGGCTGTTCGAGCTCGACGGGGCCCAGGCCTTCGCGGCCACCGGCGCCGCGTTGATGCGCCTGCGCGCCGACGGATCGATCGAGCACGCCGCCGACTGGGCGCGCGGCATCGACGAGCGCGACATCATCCTCGAGTCGGTCGAGTCGGGCTACAGCTGGTGGCAGACCGAGTTGCTCGGCGGTGGGTGGCCCGACGGCGCCATCTTGGTGTTGCGTCCGCAGTCCGGCGGACGCGGTGGCGACGAGACGCCCGCGGTCTACCGGCGCAGCAACGGGCTGTGGTCGCGCCTCGAGGTTCGGGAGCGGCTGTTCGATCGATTTCCCCGCGCGGTCGGACGCTGGTCGGAGGGCTCGTTGCTGGCGCTGAACGGCTTCGAGCCCCGCTACGCGCACCCTGGCGACGAGGACTCCGAGGCACCAGCGGCCGAGGTGGCAGCCAGTGCCGCGGCGATCGCCAAGCAGAAGCGCCTCGTGGTGCTCCGTGGCGCGCCCAAGGCTCCCGCCTTCGGCATGCGCGATGTCCAGGCGTTCGCGTCGCAGGCGACGGGGGAGATCATCGCGGTGATCGCCCAGGGGGCTCGCAGCGTCGTCCTGCACCACGACGCGAGCGGCGATCGCGAGCTGACGCTGCCCGGTCGCGGCGTCGTGCCTGGGCCCGAGGTGCGGGTGAAGATGTCCGCGCCCGATCGCGCGTGGCTGGTCGGTACCGGTGCCACGGCGCCCGACGCCCCTTCGACAGGATACGTCGCGCGCTTCGACGGCTCCGCGTGGACCGAGGTCTCGACCGAGTGCGACTCGGCCCCGTTCTCGCTGTCGATCGATCGCGATGGCTCGGCGTACTTCGTGTGCTCGGTGAAGACCGGCGAAGATGCATCGCGTGCGGTGTTGTTGCGGGTCCGTAACGGCGCGCTCGAGGAGCTGCCGATGTCGACACCGCCGTCCGGCGTGGTGGCGATCGCCCCCGACGACATCTGGGTGGCGACCGGCGGTTGGGGCGAGCCCGTCCAGCTGCTGCACACCGGCGCGCCGAAGGGCGAGCCCTTCGTGATCCCAGACGCCACCGCGGCCGCGCGGGCGGTGCTCGAGTGGGCCGAGCCGCGCCCGTTCACCGACGGGTGCAGCACGGCTTGGATCCCGCTCGCCGACGGTGCGACGCGGGCCGAGCTCGCGGCGAAGGTCGACGCGTTCGAGCATGAAGGCATCTACCCCGAGGTCCTCGACGTGCACGTGCGCGGCGCGATCGTCTCGGGAGTCGTCGTGCACCTCACCGACAAGCGCGACGCCCGTCGCATCGGCAAGCTGACGGACGCGCTCGGGCAGCTGGTCGGCGCGCCGAGCTGCAACGCGTACCCGCCGGTTCGCGCCGACTAGCGACTACCCCCACGACAGCGCCGCGATCATCATCGACAGGCCCACCCACGACACCACCCACGCGGTCGATCGCACGCCCGGCACGCCGCTCAGGTACGCCGGCACGTAGGCGACCCGCGCGAGCACGAAGATCGCCGCACCGAGCTTGGCATCGTCGGCGTGCTGCGCATGGGCGACGAGCGCGAGCGGCACGAACACGACCATCGCCTCGTGCAGGTTCGCGAGCGCCCGCGCGGCGCGATCGGCCAGCACCGAGGCCCGCGGCGTGGCGTCGCGGGGCCCGAGCGCGGCCCGCAGCGAAGCGCCGAGCGGGCCGTCGCCGCCGAAGTAGCGCAGCGAGTTCGGCACCAAGGTCTGCAGGACGAACAACCCCAACGCCGCGGCGAGCCAGACGAGCATGCGTCCACGGCTGTAGCGCCGGCGACCGATGGCGTCGATTCCCGCGCAGGGAAGCCGCGGCAAATCGGGCGCACGGGCGCTGCGGCGCGGTTCTCTCGGGATTTCGCCCGGGCCGCGTCACACCGGCACGGCCGGCGCCTCCGACGGTTCGGGACGTTCGCGTGATGCACTGGTACAGCGAGGCGCCGGGGATGCGCGCGGCCACGTGGGCCTTCGGACGCGCGCAGCTGTGGGACGCGATGGCGGCCGGGCCAGCGGAGCGCGGTGCGGCGCTCGAGCCCGAGGCGGCGGTGCGATGGTGGCACGAGCACGGCGACTGCCATCCCTGCGACGAGACCCTCGATCGCCTGCGCCGTGGCCTCGTGCTGTTGCTGCTCGTGCCCGAGTCGCACGCCGCCGGTGTGGGTCCGCGCGTGGTGCCGGCGACCCGCGAGGAGACCGCCGTGCCGCTGCGTCTGCTCGCGGCGCCGCAGACCGCCTCGGAGGCGCTCACGTGGATCGAGATCGTGCTCGTCGACAGCGCCGAGCAACCGGTGCCCCACGAGCCCTACGAGGTCGAGCTGCCCGATGGCCGCGTGATCACCGGCCAGCTCGACGCGGATGGCTTTGCGCGCGTCGATGGCGTGCGCGCGGGGCAGTGCGTGGTGCGGTTCCCAGATTGCGCCCGCGAGGACGTCGAGGCCGCGTGAGCGCGGGCTCGGCCCCACGGTGTTGCCGACGGGCTGGTAGAGTCGCTGGGGAGCAGAGATGTCGCGGATCGTCGTCGTCGGACCCAGTGATCACCTCGCGAAGATCGCCGCGCGCTGTGGCATCCGCGATCCCGAGCGGCTGTGGGCGCACGACGACAACGCCGCGCTCCGCTCGAAACGCGGCAACCCGCACGTGCTGTGCGAGGGCGACGAGATCGTCGTGCCCGATGCGGAGCCCACCGCGTTCGAGGTGCCGGCTGGGCGTCGCCACGGCTTTCGGCTGCACGCGCCGCCGCTGACCCTGCGCCTGCGCCTGCTCGATCTGCACGGCGAGCCGCGGGTCGGCGAGGCGGTCGAGGCCGACGTCGAGGGCGAGCGCCACACGCTGCACACCGACGACGACGGCATGATCGAGATCCCCGTGCGGGCCCAGACCGAGCGCGTGTTGCTGACCTACGCCGAGACCGAGCGCGAACTCGTCGTCGGTGGCCTCGATCCGATCGATGCGCCGAGCGGCCTGCGCATGCGGCTGGCTGCGCTCGGCTACCTCGCGGGCGAGCTCGCCGACGGCGATCCCGAGGAGCTCGCGTTCGCGATCGCACTCCTGCAGGCCGACCTCGGCCTGCCGATCGATGGCCGCCTCGACGACGCCGCGCGCGAAGCGTTGGAGGCAGCGTTCGGCACGTGAGCGACCCGAACGATCACGGCTCGGTCGCGGGCAGCTGGCGACCGCCGCATCGGCTCCCGCTGGCGGTCGCGACCACCGAGGCCACCGCGCGCAACACCCTGCGCGATCCGTTGCTGCCGATGGCGTGCTGGCGACTCGACGACGTCCGCTTCGCGTTCGACTCGTCGTTCGTGTCGCCGGCCGCCAAGCCCGACTTCGCCCGCTTCGCCGCGCTGTGGCGCCGCACCGGGCAGCCGCCCGCGTCGGTGTTCGGCCACGCCGATCCGGTCGGCGACGACGGCTACAACAAGGTGCTCGCGGGCCGACGCGCGCTGTCGATCTACGCGATGTTGGTGCGCGACACCGACATCTGGGAGCAGCTCTACACGCAGCCCCACGGCGGCGACGACTGGCGCACCCAGGCGGTGCCGCAGATGCTCGGCGCGCTCGGCCACGACAGCGTCGCTTCGTTCCAGTCCGCCGAGGGGCTCGCGGTCGATGGCGCGGCGGGCCCTGTCACGCGTCGCGCATTGTTCGAGCGCTACATGGACGCGGTCGTCACCGACGACACCCAGGCGCCGTTTCGACTCGAGCGGACCGACTTCCTCGGCCGCGGCGTCGACGAGGGCGGCAAGGGCGACGTGCAGGGCTGCAGCGAGTTCAACCCGCTGCGGGTGTTGTCGGCGAGCGAGGAGCAGAGCTTCGCGCAGTCGCCCGACAAGACCGCGCGCAACGAGGCCAACCTGCCCAACCGTCGCGTGTTGGTGCTGCTGTTCCCGCCGGGCTCGAGCATCGATCCTGCGCGCTGGCCCTGCCCGCGTGCGCGGGAGGGCGATGCCGAGTGTCGCGCGCAGTTCTGGCCCGACGGCGAGCTGCGTCGCACACCAGGCGCGACGCGACGCGAGTACGCGACCCACAAGGACACCTTCGCGTGCCGCTTCTACGACGCGATGGCGCGTCGATCGCCCTGCGAGCTGCTGCGCACGACCCTGCGGCTGCGATTGCACGGCAGCGATCGCGTGCCGCTGGCGAACGTGCGCTACCAGCTCGAGGCCGGCGCCCACGACATCCGCGAGGGCGACACCGATGCCGACGGCCGGCTCGTGGAACTCGACGTGCTCGCACCCAGTCGCGTGACCCTGCGTTGGGGCCTGCCCGACGACGTCGCGTGGCTGGGGCGCTTCCCGTACACGCGCCGCATCTACCTCGACTACGACGTCGGCGATGACGACGCCCGCACGCGCAAGCGCCTGCACAACCTGGGCTACGACCTCGCCGAGGAGCTCGCGCCGACCATCGCGGCGTTCCAGCGCGACCATGGCCTACCCGTCACGGGTGTGAACGACGGCGCGACCATGGCCGAGCTCATCGCGGCGCACGACGCCGAACTCACGGGAGGACGACCATGAGCAGCGTGGTGCCGACACAGCGGATCCGGCTGTCGATCTGGGTCGGGGCCACCGATCTCGACGAAAAGGTCGTCGCAGGTGCGGCGGGCATCGTCGACGATCTCACGCTCATCTTCACCATCGCCAACGACGAGACCACCAACGCGATCGGCTACGAGATCATGATGACGGCCGATCGCGCCGCGCGCGAGGCCGCGGCGTGCCACAAGCACGGCGTGCAGTGCCTCGCCGGCTTCCAGCTCACCGGAAGCGGCGTCAAGAAGGGCCCGCGGACCCAGCGGTTCGAGTCGTTCCTGAAGACCGCGAGCAACGATCAGATCGACGCCTTCGCCAAGGAGATGGTCACGAAGATCGACGAGCCGACGAGCAAGGGCGCGCGCACGCCGACGCAGCGCTTCGATGGCCTCGGCTTCGACAACGAGAGCGTCTCGGACGTCACGCTGCGCGACAAGCTCACGCGACTGTATCGCGCGGTCGCGACCGAGCTGGTCAACGGCGACGGCAGCGGTGGGCGCTTCGTGTCGGTCGCCGCCGGTCCGCTGTCGAGCCCGACGCAGACGGTGCTGCCGTGCCCCGAGGCCCCCGGCGGCGGCAAGGCCGAGGGCTTCGTGCTCAACCACCCCTACGAGATGAGTGCGGGCCTGCCCAACCTCGTGGTGCGACCGATGTGCTACGACACGTTCTCCGCGACTCCGCCGACCACCGCGGCCACCCGCGACCGTTGGCATGGCGAGATCCTCGACTACGCGGTCGGCAAGGGTACGCACAACGGCAACAAGCCGGCGACGCGCGCGGCGGTGTTCCAGATGGGCTTCAAGAACGCCCCGGGCTTCCACAACAACCCCGCCAACGCCGGCAAGGTCGACGAGAACGGCAACAAGTTCCAGAACCTCGACGGCATCGTCGATGCCGGCACCGAGATGGAGGCGGTGTGCTGGCACATGCGCCAGCAAGGCGTCGGCGTGGTGTTGTTTGCGTTCCCGCCCCGCGGCGACGCGAAGACCAAGCAGCCCAAGCCGGAGAAGCAGTACCTCGCGGAGCTCGCCGAGTACTACAAGAAGATCGCGCGCTACAACTTCGCGCTCAACGGCGCGGCCACCAGCGACGGACCCGACTGGACGCGCTTCGACGCCGCCAATCCCACCAAGGACACCCGCTCGCCCGGTACCGCCGACGCGCCGGCGCAGGCGCCCATCGGCGCCGACGGCCAGAAACGCCTCGGTAAGCCGTAACGGCGCGAAGGGCGTTTCATCGTACACTGCGGCGACGACCGCAGCGGATGCCCGACTCCTCGCCATCGCCGGCAACGCAGGCCAGCCCCGCGGCCAACC
>WBZX01000822.1_pt1 | contig 13429 bp, 12 predicted proteins | sample 5204211 | NCBI WGS metagenome assembly WBZX01 (sample SAMN12344362, study PRJNA552823) | activated sludge metagenome | biome: Activated sludge suspended growth; feature: Nitrification reactor; material: Wastewater; isolation source: activated sludge from nitrification reactor of wastewater...
GTTCGTTCGTTCAGTCCATAGAACTTGCGAAGCGGGAAGTCCTTGTCGTCCACGCGAATGACTTCAGCATCGACGTAGGTCACCGTTCCGTTCTTTTCAGCACGTAGCACCATGCCAGAGTAACGGGGTACTTCGGTTTCCATACCCGTGGCTACCACGGGTGCTTCGGTCACCAGCAGCGGCACAGCTTGCCGTTGCATGTTGGAACCCATCAATGCACGATTCGCATCATCGTGTTCAAGGAACGGAATGAGACCAGCGGAGACACCCACCATCTGGCGTGGCGAGACGTCGACGTAGTCCACTTCTTCCGAGTTCATGACGCGGAATTCGCCACCCTGACGGGCGGTGACTTTTTCCACCATCTTGTCGCCTTCCGATGGAGCATCGGCTGGAGCCAGGATGGCCTTCGATTCTTCGTCTGCACGCAGCCAGACCACATCTTCCGTGATCTTGGTCTTCTTCACCTTGCGGTAAGGCGTGATGAGGAAGCCATAGTCATCCACTCGGGAGTAGATGCTGAGGCTGGAAATCAGACCGATGTTCGTACCTTCAGGTGTTTCAATCGGGCAGATGCGGCCATAGTGCGAGATGTGAACGTCACGCACTTCGAAGCCTGCACGCTTGCGATTCAAACCGCCTGGTCCGAGTGCTGACAGACGGCGTTCGTGGGTCAACTGGGAAAGTGGATTGGTCTGATCCACCACCTGGCTCAGTTCGCCACGACCGAAGAAGTATTCGATAGCAGCAGAGACGCTCTTGGGGTTAATCAAGGAGCGAGGAGTCATGTCCTGCTGATCCTTGATCGACATACGTTCCTGCACCGTGCGACGGAGCTTGAGGAAGCCCTTGCGGAGTTCGTCAGCAGCCAGTTCATCGATGGTGCGGAGACGACGATTACCGAGGTGATCGATATCGTCGATGATGCCTTCCTTGTTACGCAGCTTGAGCAGGTAACGGATGGAGTTCAGCAGATCGATAGGACGCAGGCACATTTCCGATTCAGGCACGTTCTGTTCGAACTTGCGATTGATGCGGAAACGACCAACGCGACCGAGACGGTAGCGGCTGGGGTCGAGGAACTTCTCCTTGAAGAGTTCCTTCGCCTTTTCCAGCTGCGGTGGATTGCCTGGACGAAGACGCTGGTAGATCTTGAGCAACGCTTCTTCGTGTGAACTGGTGGGATCTTCGTGCAGTGTACGAAGGATGACAGGATCCTTCACTGCACCCAGCACTTCGATGTGGTGCATCTTGGACTTGAGCAGGATATCGACCTGGCGTTCGGTCAATTCACTGCGGCTGTCGACGAGCACTTCGCCAGTTTCATTGTCGATGACATCGCCAACAACGATTTTGCCAACCAAGGCCGGAGCAGTATCAGCGTTGACCTTCACCTTTTCGACTGGGTAGAAAGCCTTGATGATGTCTGCTTCATTGCCGTATGCAGGATCCATGGCACGCAGCAGAGTGGTGGCAGGAAACTTGCCTGACTGATCGATGCGGACGTGGAAGGCTTCCTTCTTGGTCACGTTGATTTCGATCCAGCTGCCACGCTCAGGAATGATGCGGCAGGCGTGCATGCGGCGATCACCGGTGTCTTCGTCTATGGTGAAATCGACACCGGGGCTGCGGTGTAACTGACTGACGACCACGCGTTCAGCACCATTGATGATGAACTCGCCGCCACCAATCATGATCGGCATATCGCCGAGATAGACTTCTTCTTCGACAGGTGATTCCTTAACGAGGCGAAGCCAGACGCGGAATGGACGGCCGTAGGTCAAACGGAGCTTGCGGCATTCGTCCGGGTCGTAACGGGGCTTGCCGAGTTCATAGCGCAGGAACTCGAGACGAATGGACTTGTCGTAGCTCTCGATGGGGAAGATTTCCTGGAGGACACCTTCCAACCCCATGTTTTCGCGTTTATCTATTGCAGCATCGAGCTGCAAAAACCGATCATAGGATTTGAGCTGAACATCGCTCAGTGGTGGAACATCAATCGCATCGCCACGACGACCAAAGTTACGAACGGCAGTCGGTACAAAATAGCGTTGTGCGGTGACAGGCATCAATCGGCTCCTGGTTCGGGGGACACGGAGTCGAGGCCAAGTATGGCCGAGACCAGCAATTTCGTTACAAGGGCAATCTCTTCCGATTGCACTAGTCAGCACTAGCAACATCTGGTATTGGCAGTGTCACTGGTGAATCAGCAAGGTGAACTATCGTGAGTAGTGTCAGGACAATGTTCGTGTGAGCAGTATTCCCCAACGGGGAGGTCCGGTAAAAGGCAGCCGCCTGGTAGAGGCGCATGCACGGACGAAGTGCGGGGCTAAGCCGACCTGCACTTTCAACGTGAAATGCTTCAAGGTGGTAACATCCTGCAAGAACAGACACAAGGCTCGTACGAATGTTGCGCAGTACATTCGAGCCCATGTCAAGGCCATACATGCAATTATAAACAGAAAAGCCGGCCTGGACACCCCCGTGAGGGAATTCCAGGCCGTTTTACTGGACAACAGCCTCAGCTGTTTCTAGGCAGTATCACTCAGACTATTTGAGCGAAACCTTGGCGCCAGCAGCTTCGAGCTTCTTCTTGAAGTCGTCTGCCTGATCCTTAGCGACGTTTTCCTTGACAGCCTTGGGAGCGCCGTCAACGAGATCCTTGGCTTCCTTGAGACCAAGACCGGTGATTTCGCGGATCACCTTGATGACCTGAATCTTCTGTGCACCAGCGTCATCGAGGCTAACGGTGAATTCGGTCTTGTCAGCAGCCTTTTCAGTGCCACCTTGAGTAGCAGGGCCACCTGGAACCATTACAGCGCCGCCAGCGGCTGGTTCGATGCCGTGGGTTTCCTTGAGGATCTTGGTCAGTTCAACAGCCTGAGCGAGGGTCAGGTCAGCAATACTCTTAGCAAGAGTGGTCAGATCAACGGACATGTCGATTCCCTTTCAAACGGTCTGTTATTTGTGGTCAAGTGCTGAGTGACCAGTAGCGAGTAGAAGCCTTCACTACCGAACACTTGCCTGGCCCAACTGCTGCACCTGTTCTCAGGACTCAGCACTCAGGACTCAGGACTTTTGTACTATTCAGGTTTGCCTTTTTCTTCGAGGCTCTTGATGGCGCCACCGAGCTTGCGACCGGGGCCCACCATCGCTGCAGCCAACTGCTTGCCTGGTCCGAGGATAGCTGCTGACACATTGGACAGAGCTTCTGCACGGGTCGGCATCTTCTTGGCTGTCTCGAAATCAACCAGCGAACCTTCAGCCACAGCGATCTTTGCGGAGATCTGCTTGCTGAATTTCTTGATGAAGGCTTCCAGTTCCTTCGCTACCTCAGAGACACCGCCACCTGTTTGCTGGATCGGGTGAGCGATCACAGTGGGGCCATTGAGGAAGCTATCGAGGCCGGTGAAGCCTTTGTCCTTCAGCACCACGCGGGCGAGGGCATTCTTCACCAGGTGCAGGCGCACGTTCTTCTTGCGAAGAGCGAGACGCATGATGTTTTCTTCTTTGGCAGGGACGCCGCTCATGCCAAGAAGCACCAGGTCGCGGGTTGCACCCAGCGACGAGCTCAAGGCATCCATCTGCATCTTCTTGACTAGCTTGCTCATGTTTCAGCTTTCAGCTCTCGACTGTCTGCGATCAGCAGGCAGCGGAAGTATCCTTCACTTGAATTAGACTGTAACCGCAACACCAGGACTCATCGTCGCAGACACGGTGACTGACTTGATGTAATGCCCCTTGGACGATGGTGGCTTGGCAGCCCGCACAGCTTCCACAAAGACATGGATGTTCTCAACCAGCTTGGTTTCATCGAAGCTGAGCTTGCCAACAGCAGCATGGACATTGCCACCTGCATCAGCACGGAACTCAACCTTACCAGCCTTGAATTCCTTGACAGCAGCAGCGATATCGCCAGATACCACCGTGCCAGCCTTCGGTGAAGGCATCAAACCACGTGGTCCGAGCACCTTACCAAGACGACCGACGACACCCATCATGTCTGGGGTGGCGAGGGCGACATCGAAGTCGGTAAAGCCTTCGGAGGTAATCTTCTTGGCAAGATCATCGTCGCCAACAAAGTCAGCACCAGCAGCCTTAGCTTTGACAGCGTTCTCACCCTTGGTGAAAACCAAAACCTTCTTCACACGACCGAGGCCGTGAGGAAGTGGTACTGCACCACGAACCACCTGGTCGCTCTGCTTAGGGTCGATACCGAGTGCCATGTGAACTTCGACTGATTCGTCGAACTTCACACGCTTGCTACCCTTGAGGAAGTTTACAGCCTTCTTCACATCAACGGTGCCGAGCTTGGCAACTTCGTTGTTGATGGTATTGATCTTGGTGCGTAGCTTCTTGCCACGACGAGGCGGCACGCCTGGGCGACCACGCTTTTTGGTAGGCTCGCTGAGGTCAACTGCGGGAGCAGCAACAGCTTCGGCTGGTGCAGCAGAACCTTCGGCAGGAGCGGCACCTTCAGCCTTGGCTTTTGCCTTGGCAGGAGCCTTCTCGGCCTTGGGAGCTTTCGCCTTTTCAGGCTTGGCTTCAGCAGCGGCTGGTGCAGCAGTTTCCACTGCGGGAGTTTCTGTATCGGTCTTCTTCTTCGCCATGGCTTCTTGTCTTTATGTTAAATCTGCTTCGCTGTGGTCAACATCCGTTTAGACGACTTTGAGGCCCATGCTACGGGCAGTGCCTTCAATGATTCGCATGGCATGTTCGACATCGCGAGCATTGAGATCAGCCAGCTTCTTGGTGGCAATCTCTTTGACTTGTGCTTTGGTGACTTCCGATGCCTTGTATTTGCCACCCTTCTTTTCAGAAGCGGGGATCTTTTCAGCCCCCTTCTTCTTTTCGTGAGGGATGCCTGCTGCAACCTTCAGCAAAATAGCAGCGGGTGGGCTCTTGACAACGAATTCAAAGCTGCGGTCGTTATAGACGGTGATGACAATGGGAACGAGCATTCCCTTGAGATCTTTGGTGGCGTCGTTGAATTGCTTCACGAACATACCAATGTTAACGCCATGCTGACCCAATGCCGGGCCTACTGGCGGTGCAGGAGTTGCTGCGCCACCGGGGCATTGCAATTTGATTTGTCCCGTAACGACCTTCGCCATGATTCTTATCCATCAATACAGACTGACCAACGAACCTTCGTTGGTGGGCAAGTATTTTTAGGGAGAAGTGAGGATGTGGCTAGAGAAAAAGCAGAAAATTGTGGATGATGGCATGGAAATGCTCGATTCTTCCGAGAAACGGTTGCATTCTATCCCGTGCGGTAGCGACCGAGTAACCAGCATGAAGCAAGGAAGAACAGGTAACTAGAGGCTAGAAGCATCAGGATACTGATGGCATGGACAAACCAAGGCGCATTGGTCTGCATGGCTAAAGGAGACGATACCGCTTCCTGCCTGGGCAACCAGTAGTATCGCAGATGCATCATGTCCAGCCAGGCATCTATGGGACAAATCAGATTCCGAACGACCATGGTGACATGCAGCATAGCGTGTGATGAAGTCGCAACAAAGATTGTCGGTTCATTGAATTGAATGATATCCGACCTAGGTATTCTCACCCCAGCCTCATCCATGCGTTCAATTCGAACATCTACAGGCAATACGACTGCAGCTTGCTTGCCTGCCCAGTAATTTACTACAAGCGGACACAAAAGAACTGCAATCAACATGAGCCCTAAAGTGATCAGTCGTGACATGGCCAGGTTCAGCCTACACAACAACGAAGCAAACAAACCGAATGAGTTGATCAACGCCATCTGTGCCAGAACAAAGGGCAATAACCACCAGGCCTTGGCAGGCATCGTTACAAGCACAGTAGGGATGACGATCACCACCATGGTCAACAATAACCAACGATATCGAAATAGCACTCCCCACCATTTTTCCCACAGCAGTGATTTAGCTTTCCAAGGCCACATCAAAAGGTCATCAAGTGTTTTCTCCTGTTTGTCTTGTGCCAGCGTACTGGCAGCACGAAAACTGATCAGCAACAACATCAGAGATGCTACGGAAGCAACAAGCCCGCGCAAGATTGCATGGGCTTCACTGGTATAACGTGTTGTTCCCCAAGCTGTCAGAACAAAGAGCAACACGATGATTCCCAGTGCAAGGCTGCCGCCGAACATGAACCAGTGCAGCCGCCTGTTGATGGGAAAGTTCACATCCTTCCAGAGCAGTGGCTGATCACCGACTTCCGGGATGCGATAGTACCTGATGGCTACATCGCCATCCTGATCGAGGTGCTGGGCTGCTCTCGGCTGAAACCGATACTCCCACGATTCACGAGGGGTGCCGAGCCAGCTTTGAAACTGCCAGAACATTTGACGAATGTCAGTCAGCGAATGGTCGGCATCGAACAGACGATTGTCCGTACGATCGCTGTTCAAGGCAATCTCCGGCAGATACCGGATCAGTCGTCTGAGCGAAATACCAGCCAGGATGAAGCAGAGTACGAATGCAGCCCAATTGTTCATGAACGAAAACGAGAGGGAAGAGTACAGCGACACAGCGAACGAGACGGGAGCCAAACACAACCAGCAGATGCTGAAATGAATGATGCACACGAGGTAGGTACGAACGAGCGCAGCCCCAACCGTCCGCGACTTGCTTGATTGCACAATTCCATGAATGGCGAGCAACAGCATGATGGCTATCGCCAGGATAGTATCCTGAACCGTCTCCAGAAACTGAATGCCACCCAGGAACTGCATCAACGCCATAATAGGCAGGCCGGTTAAGACTACGGTCAGCAGGCCTAGTATGCGTCCGAAGAGTTTCCCCATCACTACATCGCTGGGGTTAATCATGCTGGCCAGCAGCAAAGGCAGAGTCTTCTTCCTGCGTTCTTCGAGGATGGTCCCGACTGTGAGTATTGGCGTGAAGAGAATGACCGCAGCATATTGCAGCCAGCAGTATCGAACTGCAAGCCATTCACTGATCTGACTGATATCTGTCGATTTCACATCGGGCAAACCGAGGAAAAAGAAGATGTAGAGCAGCAGGGTGCCAGCAAAAAGGACACGCGCGAGATGCCAAAGCCCGCGCCGGCTGATCCGCACCACATCCCACTGGAAGACAGGGCCGAACACGGATGATGAAGTAGAAACGGATGGCAACATCACAGGAGCATACCAGACGCATCCATGCAAGTGAACCAGGATAGATAGTGAAATCGCACCGGCTCTATCGCTAGTATTGCCATGAGAGTATTCTAAAATCAACATATGTCAGCAGGACCTCGTCAACCGATTACCCCTGAAGAATACCTGCGGCTCGAACGCTGTGCAGTGTGCCGCACTGAGTACTTGCACGGCGAGATATTCTCGATGGCAGGAGCCAGTAGCTCTCACAATTACATTGCCGGCAACATCTATAATTTTCTCCGCAGTGCATTCAAGAACGGTAAATGGCGAGTCTACATGAGTGACATGCGGGTTAGTCCCAATGCCAAGGGCTACTTTTATCCTGATGTGGTGGTCGCCTGCAACAAAATCCACTTTCTGGATGAAAGGGAGGACACCCTACTTAATCCGACTATCATCGTCGAGGTACTTTCCAAGAGCACTGCCAGCTACGATCGTGGCGACAAGTTTATTGAATACCGCAGCATCAAGTCGCTTCGCGATTACCTGCTCGTCAGCCAGGAAACCATGATGGTTGAACATCATTCCAGACAAACAGATGGCTGGCTGTTGCAAGAGCGAAAGCAACTCAGCGATCATATCAACCTGGCCTCGCTCAACATTTCGCTGGGGCTTGATATGATTTACGAAGGGGTTGAATTCCCTGAGGCCAAATAAGAAAGCCAGGCTGCGAGGCCTGGCTTGTGTCGTATCAAAATAACCTGTTAGACATGCTCGATCTGCCAGTACTCGAGTTCCACCGGCACATCGCGACCGAAGATCTTGAGCATGACGCGAACCAAGCCCTTGGCTTCGAGGATTTCGCTGACTTCGCCTTCCATACCGGCGAACATGCCATCCTTGACTTTGATGTGTTCGCCCTTGTGGAAGTCGATCTTGGGAACTACCGTCGCTTCTGCAACCACTTCCTTCTTCTGGTTCAGAATCTTATCAACTTCAGCCTGTGGCATGGGTAGTGGAATCTTGATGCCACCACCGCCGACAAAGTCACCTACGCCTGAGGTCTCACGGAAGAGGTAGAGCACACGATCGTTGAACTCAACCTCAGCCATGATGTAGCCGGGGTAGAGCTTCTTGGTGCGTGTAACCTTCTTGCCCTTCACCAGTTCCACAGTGCGTTCCACGGGAACAATGATCTGGCCGAAGAATTCTTCGAGGCCTTCGATTCTCACCCGACGTTCGATGGCATCCTTGATGGTGTCTTCTCGCCCGGATTGCACCTTGATGACGTACCATTTCTTGTTGCCAGTTGGTACTGCAACAGGAGGAGCTTCAGGGCTACTGGCGACTTCTGACATTTCCATCTTCCTTCAACATTGGTGAGCGAACTTACCTAACTATCGATGCAGAACGCCAATCGTCGTCAGCACCAGAACCCAGATAATATCGAGCAGATACAGGAACCCTGCAAAGAAAAGGACGCATAGCAGAACCACGCCAGTATCCCGAATGAGTCGTTTGCGACTGGTCCAGGTGACCTTGGCCATCTCTGCTTCCGTCAGGATCAGATACTCAGCCATCGGTGGGTAGTTCACCAGACGATAGCCAAACCAAATGGCCAGGCCAATGAGTAACAATGGAATCGTGATGGAAGGCGAGCGGAAAAGGATCAACGATTGTGAACTGATGAAGGGAATATCCCACACATATGCTGAGCCACCGGTGGTAACGCCACGCTGCCAGATGTAGTAGTACACCCCAAGCCCAACAGTGAGCATGATCACCAGCATCGTGATGCGGCGAATTTTCATGCCTTGCACTTTCTTATAGGCATCAGTCGAGAACCAACCACCCTCTTCGAATTTGATCATTCGCTTAGGGAAGCTTGGTGCAAAGAAGGCTTTGAGGATGAAGCGATTGATCCACCATCCTGCGAGCACTGCCATGAATGCCAGTCCGAGGTATTCTCGAATACCAAGTCTCGCGAGCAATCCACCGAACAGGCCATCAACAATGTAGCCTAGAAGGAAGATCACAAAAAAGCCCATGATCAGGTTGCCGACACCAACTGCTACAGCTGCCCGTAGACCAGGTTGTGCAGGGAAGAGTTTGTTCCAGAGAAAGACCGCAACAATAGCAGCAAGAGCTATCGCCGCAAACAGACCGAAACCGCTCATCAGCCCAGGCTTGGTAACGAGTTGAGAATAGCCCCAGGGAACCAGGTGAGCTACAGCCAGGTAGGCGAGCACCACGTAAATCGTTCCCACGATGCCATTCCAGCCCAAGCTGGCGGTTTCCGTTTTGCGAGGAGCACTGCTTGCTGATGGTTGGTCAGCAACGGCCAAGGCCATGATGAATCCTTACATCCGAGAGAGAAGCATCTTGAATCAGCATGGGCGGCAGGAATCGAACCTGCAACCTGCGGTTTTGGAGACCGCTGCTCTGCCAGTTGAGCTACGCCCATTCGATCTTTAAGTAGCAATTAGCGACACCCTTCTCAGAGTGCCGCTAATTTGCAGTATTGTAGGGCATGCTGGCCATGCCTCACAGTGGTAATATCGTCTTTTTATTAATCTTGAGACGGTCAAGTGGAGTGCACACTGGAGTGTGCCCTGCCTTACTTGAGGATCTTCGTTACAACACCGGAACCAACCGTCTTGCCACCTTCGCGGATAGCGAAGCGGAGACCTTCTTCCATAGCGATTGGCTGCTCTTCAAGCAGTTCAATCGTCACTTCGACGTTGTCGCCGGGCATACACATTTCAGCCTTGCCACCACCTGGAGCACGCAGTTCCTTCACGCTACCGGTAACGTCAGTGGTGCGGAAGTAGAACTGTGGCTTGTAGTTGGCGAAGAATGGAGTGTGACGGCCACCTTCTTCCTTCGTCAGCACGTAAACCTTGGCTTCGAAGGTGGTGTGTGGCTTGATCGAACCGGGCTTGGCAAGAACCTGGCCACGTTCGAGATCGTTGCGTTCCAGACCGCGGAGGAGCACACCGACGTTATCGCCAGCGATACCCTTGTCCAGAGTCTTCTGGAACATTTCAACGCCAGTGACGGTCGTCTTGCGGAGATCCTTGGAGAGACCGACGATTTCAACTTCGTCGCCTACTTTACAGACACCGCGTTCGATACGGCCGGTACCCACAGTACCACGACCCTTGATTGAGAACACGTCTTCGATCGACATGAGGAAGGGCTTGTCTTCTTCACGCTTGGGGTCAGGGATGTAGCTGTCGAGAGCGTCCATCAGGTTGTCAATGCACTTGCCTGCTGCATCGTCCTTAGGATCCTGCATCACAGCGAGTGAATTGCCACGAACGACAGGAACGTCGTCGCCTGGGAATTCGTACTTCTTCAGCAGTTCGCGAACTTCGAGTTCGACGAGGTCAAGAAGCTCAGCATCATCAACGGTGTCTACCTTGTTCATGTAGACAACGATGTAAGGCACGTTCACCTGACGGGCGAGCAACAGGTGTTCGCGGGTCTGAGGCATCGGACCGTCGTTAGCGGCACAGACGAGGATCGCACCGTCCATCTGGGCAGCACCGGTGATCATATTCTTGATATAATCAGCGTGGCCGGGGCAATCGATGTGAGCGTAGTGACGCTTTTCTGTTTCGTATTCGACGTGGGCCACAGCGATGGTGACCGTCTTCAAATCATCGCGTTCGGTTCCGCCCTTGGCAATATCCTTATAGCTCTTGAAGGCTGCAACCTTATTCTTCCAAGCCTGTCGTGCCACGATGGCTGCCGTGGTGGTGGTTTTGCCGTGATCGATGTGGCCGATGGTGCCAACGTTCACGTGCGGCTTGTTACGCTGAAAGACTTCTTTAGCCATTGCTGCTCCTCTGCGGGCTGCTCGATTCACACCGGAGAGGCATGCCGAACCAGACCCAGTCCTGATTGAATTCCAAACCCTTATGCTATGACCGCTGACACCGGAAGCCTAGTCTCATGGCAGGCTTTCCAGCATTACGTGCCGCCAGCGGGTTCATGGCTGGAGGCTATTCTGACAAAGCTGCTGGAGGGGCTTGAACCCTCGACCTCGTCCTTACCAAGGACGCGCTCTACCGCTGAGCTACAGCAGCAACTCTAGTTGTGAGTTATGGGTTGAGAGTTGAGAGTAAAGAGGCATTTACCATTTGTCGTGGTGAATACTTCTTCACTCAACCAGCAACCTCTACTCCCAACTGTCAACTCTCAAAGCGGGTGATGAGAATCGAACTCACATAACCAGCTTGGAAGGCTGGAGTTTTACCATTAAACTACACCCGCAGGCATAGTCGAGAGTTGACTGTTGAGCGTTGAGAGAAATTCAACTTCTCTCAACTCTCAACTCATTACTCTCAACTGGAATGGGTAGTGAGGGATTCGAACCCCCGTACGCTTTCGCGAACAGATTTACAGTCTGTCTCCTTTAGCCGCTCGGACAACTACCCGGGAGAACTGTCGAACCCTCATTATGATGAAAGCAACAACGACTGGCAATTGGGAGACAGGCTGGAATTGTAAAAAGTTCGGTACGAGATCAATTCGACAGATTTATCTGCTATCTACACCGCTATGAGATTGTTAGACTTGATCGACACTCTCAACTTTTTGTACAGCAGGAAGATTTCATGTCTATTCATCCCAAAGCTGGTCCATTACTACAGTCTATCCTCAATCATCCCGCGGCCAACCGATTCGTGGATGTGAGCATTGGGCTCAAACTCAAGCCCGCTACTCTGGTCCCCCAACATCCCGATGCCAGCAAGCTTGCCGACCACTCCAGACTCGAGGCGATTCGTCAGATCGAGAAAAAGATCATTGAGTCGCAACAGAACATCGTCGATCAGATCACAGACGACGCACAAGGCCCGATCCGCAGGATCTGGATCAACAATGTCGTCGGCGCCACCCTGCCTATTGATGCGATATTACTGCTGTTGCAACGCGATGATGTCAGCCGCATTGAAGTGAACCAGAAACTTCCTGCTAAAGTTTTCCTTGACCACAAACCAACCCAAAAGGAGCCTGTTGCTCGGAAAAAGAGACACAATAAACCAACTGCCAAATCAAGCAGCACGCCAGGCATAACGGCGGCTGTGGAAAAGAACCTGGAACAGATTGCAGCACCGGAGATGTGGAAGTTGAACTTGACTGGCAAAGGAGTGTTGGTGGCCATCCTCGATACTGGTATTTTCTACGATCACCCCGATTTTGCAGGTCGGATGTGGGATGGCGGCCCCACCTACCCTCATCATGGGTGGAATAGTGTCTTCAATACTAACGATCCAAAAGACCAAGCCGGACATGGTACCTGCTGTGCCGGCATAACCGCCGGGCTTCGAACAGGCGTGGCCTACGATGCCACACTAATGGCTGTCAAAGTTTTGCATGTAGCAACAGGAACCGACCCCGACCTGAATTCAGAACAAGCGATATGGGACGGAATTGGTTTTGCTGTCAAGAACGGTTGCAGACTCATCTCCATGTCGCTGTCGATGAAGCATATTAATTCGCCGAATTACCCCGAATGGCGAACGCAGACCGAATCTTGTTATAGCTTCAATGTGCTGCATATAAACAGCAGCGGCAGGCAAGGAACCGATGCATCCGAAACTCCTACCAAAGGTGGCATCCCTAACAATATGCCTGCCCCGGCCAGTTGCCCGCCGCCCTGGCTTAGTGACCAGCAGAAGATTGTTGGCAAACTGTCGTCAGTTATTGCTTGTGGCAACTGTAATATGCTCGACAAAGTCTTGGATTATTCTGGAGTGGGACCATCGGACTGGAGCGTCGCACCGTGGGATGATTATCCTTACACCGACCCCGAATCAGGCTTACTGAAACCGGATTTAATCGCTCCGGGAATCGGCATCAAAACCTGCAAAATTTTTGATCCTACGAAACCCATTGATGAGTACACCAATAATCCATTTTCACTTTCATTCTCTGGCACTTCTGCTGCCACCCCTCATGTGGCAGGCGCGATTGCCTTGATCATGCAGCACTGCATTGATACTGGACTTGATGTCATGCCCATTGCCCAAATTCATCAGGCTCTATCACAGAGCTGCGATCCAGTTCCCACAATAAATAATGCAGGGGAACTAGAAAATGGGCTGGGATCGGGGCGCATCAACGTCTACAACGCCTACAAATTAGGCGTTGCAGAAGGCTGGTGGTAACAGCAAGTTAACCTTGTTGAATATCAATCGCTTCGGTGTGAATAGCCAGCGAAACAACTGGTGCAACAATATCGTCGCAAATGAAACTATCCTGCTTGGAATAGCCAATGGGTGGACCTGATCCTTCAGTGAATGAAACGTACTTATCTTGCTCGTA
>WBZX01001563.1_pt1 | contig 13417 bp, 17 predicted proteins | sample 5204211 | NCBI WGS metagenome assembly WBZX01 (sample SAMN12344362, study PRJNA552823) | activated sludge metagenome | biome: Activated sludge suspended growth; feature: Nitrification reactor; material: Wastewater; isolation source: activated sludge from nitrification reactor of wastewater...
GGCCATCACCGAGTGGTCGATGACGAGGTTCACGGGGACCAGCGGGTTGATCTTGCTGGTATCGCCGCCCAGCGTGGCGATCGCATCGCGCATCGCGGCCAGATCGACCACGCAGGGCACGCCGGTGAAATCCTGCAGCAGGACCCGGGCCGGACGGTACTGGATCTCGTTGGTCGATTCCTTGGGGTTCTTCTGCCAGTCGACCACCGCCTGCACATCCTGGGTCGAAACGGTGAAGCCGCCGTCTTCGAAACGCAGCAGGTTTTCCAGCAGCACCTTCATCGAGAACGGCAGCCGGCTGATGTCGCCCAGCTTTTCCGCGGCCTTGGCCAGCGAATAATAGGCGTAGTCCTTGCCGCCGACATTGAGTGTTGAGCGGGTGCCGAGCGTGTCCTGTCCGACCTGGGTCATGCGAAGTGCCTCCTGAATGTGGAAGCCTTACCGCGCGCGCCCTTTTCGCGGATGCAGCAAGGCCCTGTGTCGGCGCCGCCGATGCGCGCGAAATGGGTTCAGGTCAAGGGGCGCAAGCCACCAAAACCGAACTAAAGCGCGGTCTGTTCCGTGTGCGAAGGCTGCTTGCGCGCCGCGATCCAGCAGCCGATCACGATCAGCACGGCCCCGGCCACGGTCGGCATGGTCAGCGCTTCGTCGAATATCAGCCAGCCCAGCAGCGCGGCCCAGATGAAGGCGCTGTATTCAAGCGGCAGCAGCACCTGCGTTTCCTCGCGGCCATAGCCCCACGAAATCAGCATCAGCGAAACGGTGGCCAGCAGCGCCGAAGCGGTGATGTGGCCCATGATCGCCAGCGGCGGCAGCGTGGCCAGCCAGGGTGCGACCAAGGCCATGAACAGACTGGTGAACACCGCCTGGAAAGTCGCCACTTCGATCGGCCCGGCCATCAGCGCCTGCCGGCGCTGCAGGATCAGGTTCCAGGCATAGAGCACCGCCGAAATCAGGATCGCGCCGATCCCCCAGACGGTATCGGTATCATAGCCGCCCTGGCCGAGCCTGGCCGCGGCGATCACCGCCACCCCCGCAAGCCCCAGCAGCGAGGCGAGCATCGCCCGTTTGCCGATGCTCTCACCCAGCAGCACCGCGGCCAGGTACAGCGCGATCAGTGGGGCGATGAACGAGATCGCCATGCCCTCCGCCAGCGGCAGGTACTTGAGTCCATAGAAGAAAGTCGTAGCCATGAAGGCGCTGGTCAGCCCGCGCTGGGCATGCAGCCACAGCGCTTCGCCGCGCGGCCAGATCCCGCCGCGCAGGTGCCAGTAGGGCAGCATCACCGCCACCCCCACCAGCGAGCGCCAGAACATCGCGTTATAGGCGCCCACCGCCAGGCTGGCGCCCTTCATCAGCGCGTCCATCACGCTGAACGTGGCGATTCCCGCGCCCACCGCCAGGAACGGCATCATGTGATGGTGCTGGCTTGGCTGGCCGCTGGACACGCTGGTTCTCCCCTGGGCGAGCGGGGTAGGGGAGGGCGCGGCGGGGCGCAAGGCCGGGCGGACTGTAACCCGATCAGGATTTGCCGCGAATGGCATTCGGGACTAACCAGAAGGCCACATGGACAGCACACCGGCGTCACCCCAGCACACCGCACCGCCCCCCAAGGGCGGCGACACGGTGCTGCGCCACCGCTGGCCGGTGCGGATCTGGCACTGGACCAACGCGCTGGTCATGGCGGTAATGCTGATGAGCGGGCTGATGATCTTCAACGCCCACCCCCGGCTGTACTGGGGCCACTATGGCGCCAACCCCGATCCGGCCTGGCTTGATCTTGACAAGGTGGGTGGCGGGATCCCCTTCCCGGGCTGGATCACGCTGCCCTCGCACTACAGCCTGGCCGATGCGCGGCTGTGGCACCTGGCCTTCGCCTGGGCGCTGGTCTTGGCCTTCATCGGCTACCTCGGCTGGGCGCTGGCGAGCGGACACCTCAAGCGCAACCTTGCCCCGCGGCTGGCCGAACTGGCCCCACGGCACCTGTGGCATGATATCCGCGAGCACGCGCGGCTGCGCTTTCCCACCGGGCTGGCGGCGCTCAGCTACAACGTGCTGCAGAAACTGGCCTATGGCGCGGTGCTGTTCGTGCTGCTGCCGGGGATCGTGCTGACCGGCCTCGCCATGTCGCCGGCGATCGATGCGGGCTTTCCCTGGCTGGTCGATCTGTTCGCCGGGCGGCAGAGCGCGCGCAGCCTCCATTTCCTGTGCGCCGCCGGGCTGGTCGCGTTCTTTCTGGTCCATCTGGCGATGGTGCTGCTGGCCGGCCCGCTCAACGAGCTGCGTTCGATGCTGACCGGATACTACCGCCTGCCGCCCGAGCGCGAGGAGCAGCCATGATCGTTTCGCGCCGCAGGTTGCTGGGCATGGGGGCTGCCGGGGCCGGGGGGCTGCTGCTCTCGGGCTGCGACCGGCTCAACCAGAGCGAGACCGTGCGCCAGGGGCTGGCCGGGGCCGAAGGGCTGACCATGCGCGCCCAGCGGCTGCTGGTGGGCGATGCCCTGGCCCGCGAATTTACGGAGGCCGAAATGTCGCCTGATTTCCGGGTCAACGGATCGAGCCGGGTGGAAGACAGCCTGTATCGCCGCCTGCTGGCCAGCCAGTTTGCCGGCTGGGCGCTGCAGGTCGGCGGGCTGGTCCACCGCCCGCTGGCGCTGGGGCTCGATGCGCTGAAGGCGATGCCGCAACGCACGCAGATCACCCGCCATGACTGTGTCGAGGGGTGGAGCGCGATCGGCAAGTGGCAGGGCCCGCAACTGGGCGCGATCCTCGCCCAGGCCGGGCTGCTGCCCCAGGCCCGCTATGTGGTGTTTCACTGCGCTGACGTGCTCGACGGCAAGCCCTATTACGAATCGATCGACCTGATCGACGCCTTCCACGCCCAGACGATCCTGGCCTGGCGGATGAACGATGCGCCCTTGAGCGAAGGCCACGGCGCGCCGGTGCGCCTCAGGGTCGAGCGGCAGCTGGGTTACAAGCAGGCCAAATACGTGATGCGGGTCGAGGTCACCCAGACCCTTGCCGGCCTTTACGGCGGCAAGGGCGGCCACTGGGAAGACCTGCGCGGTTATCAGTGGTACGCGGGGATCTGATCCGACCGGGCGCTACTGCGCCTCGATCGTGATCCGCTCCATCCCGCTCTTGCCGCCCATTTTCATGTTCTTGGTCATGACCGCCTTGCGGACCAGGCCGCTGCGCGCGTCGAGATCGACCACCATGGTTGAGGCAAGGTCCATGCCGCCCAGTTCGCGTTCCAGTGTGGCGCGATCGGCCTGGCCACCGGGCGCCGCCTTCATCATGCCTTCGATCAGCCCGGTCACCGCCTGCCTGAGCTGGACCGGATCGGGCACCGAAGTCACTTCGATGTGCAGCAGTCCGCTGCCCGGCGGGACGGTCAGCCGCATGCTGACCTTGTAGGTCAGCGGCTGGGGAAACAGCGGCGACTGGGCGACCGAGCTGGTTTCGACACTTTCACCCGCGGGCGCGGAAACGCCCATCAGTTCCAGCAGGTCGGGCCAGCCCTTGATTACCAGCCTTGGCGCATCCTCGGCCGATGCGCTGAGGTATTTGCCGAAGAAATCGCGCATGAAGGCCTCGGCCTGGGGGCGCTTGGCCGGATCGGGTTCGGCGGAGGCCGCGATGACCGGGATCGAGGCATTGAGGTCGCGCTTGTAGCCTTCCCAGTTGTGCATCCGCACGATCGCCCCGTCGGCATCGAGTTCGAACGACAGCGGCGCCAGCAGCGGCTTCAGGGTCGGCGGGACCGGCGCCTTGGGATCGGTCAGATCGATGCTGCCTTTGGCAGAGCCGATCCGCACCGGACGCACGGTCATCACCACGTGGTCACCGCTGCGCGAATAGGTGATCTCCTGGTCCATGGTCGATTGCTCGACCGCACCGTCACGCACCTTTTCCTGCGTCAGGCGATAGCGCAGCACCTTGTCCAGCGGCGGATCGAACCGGGTTGCCAGTTCGGCCGCCGCAGCCGCCGCCGGCGGGGCCGGCGCCGGTGCCTGGGCACCCAGCGCGGCCGGCAGCAGCACGGCGCCCAGCGCCAGGAGCAGGCGCGGCCGGATCACATCAGCTTCCGGACTTCTTCGGCGCTGTAGAGCATCAGGCTGGCCCCTTCGCGCTGCACGCTGCCCATCGCCTTGTTGAAGGCGGCCATATGCGCGCTGGCCGAATGCGCGGCGAGCGCCTCCTGGCTGACCCAGCGTTCGGAAATCCGGATCAGGTCGGGATCGGCGATGTCCTGCGCGAAGGAATAGTGCAGGCAGCCTTCCTCCTGATTGGTCGCCTGGACCATCGCGATACCCTGGTCGCGGACCTTTTCGAATTCGCCTGCCGCCAGCTTGAGCCAGCCTTCGATCAACAGCATCGCACTCTCCTTGCTTCAGTTACTGCGCATAACACCACGGATTGCGCGATCCGTTCAAGTAGGGACGGGCCAGACCGGCCGCGACCATATCATCGGCCAGCGATTGCACCGAACCATCGGGGCGCGCGCGCAGCGCATGGCGCAGTTCGCGGCCATACTGGTCGTGGACCGGCGGATAGGGCCCGGCCAGCGTGAACGGCCCGGCGTTGACCAGATCGAGCAGCAGCGCCACCGCCGCCTCGCCCTTGGCCGCTTCCTCGCTGCAGCGCGCCGGATGAATTTCGGGCGCGTCGATGCCGATGATCCGCACGGTGCGCGCGCCCAGCTTGATCGTATCGCCATCAATCACGCAGTTTTCCGCCCGGCCCTTGCCGCAGCGGGTGAAGCGTGCGTCGATCCGCTCGCTGGGTCCGGCCGGCATTGTGCTGGGGCCGATCCGGGGCGGCCCGCCAAGCCACAGCCAGGTGGCACCAATCAGCAGCGCCGCGCCCAGCCACCAGCGCAGCGCGTTCCAGGCCCGGCGCGGGCGTGACAGGCCCTGCCACTGGTGGCTGGGCAGGACACGGCCATAGTCAGTGCGGCGGAATGGCCAGGGCATGGCACCGGGCTAGCGGCGCAGCGCGCCTCCGGCAAGCGCGGCGCACCAGTCGCTGCGTTTGCCCTTCCACGGTTCGGCCAGTCCTTCGCTGACCAGCTGCCCGCCCAGCGAACGCCCGCCGCGCCGGACCACCCTGAGCGCGCGGCCATAGCGATCGGTCGCGCGGCCTTCGACCTCAAGCGTGAACTCTCCGGCGTTGAGCAACACTACCAGCCGGGCCTTGGCCCGTTCACCCAGTGCGCGTTCCGTCGGGCAGCCGGCCTGATGCGTTTCCGGCGCGTTGATATCGGCGATCCGCACCTTCTCGCCATCGAGCCAGAAGGTGTCGCCATCGACGACGCAGGTGGTACGCGGAGCTTCGGCGCAGAGCGAGAAGGCAGCGGCGGCAAGGGTGGCAAGGGCAATGGGCATGCCCGCCCAATGCCGGTCCGGGGGGTGACAAACCTATCCGGGAAACCACGTGGTTTTACTCGGGTTCGGAGGAATAAAGCGCGCTGTTCCGGGGGCTAGAGGCTCAGCACCAGTCCCGCCAGCGAGGCGCTCATCAGGTTGGCAAGGCTGCCGGCGGCCAGTGCCTTGAGTCCCAGCTTGGCGATGACCGGGCGCTGGTTGGGCGCGAGGCCGCCGGTTACCGCCATCTGGATCGCGATCGAGCTGAAGTTCGAAAAGCCGCATAGCGCGATGGTGGTGACCGCCAGCGCGATCGGCGAGAAGGTGGCCTTGAGGTCCTTGAGCTCGCCAAAGGCGATGAATTCATTCAGCACCAGTTTGGTGCCGAACAGGCTGCCGGCCTGTCCGGCCTCGCTCCACGGCACGCCGACCAGGTTCATCACCGGGGCAAAGATCCAGCCCACGATCTGCTGGAACGACAGGTCGGGATGTCCGGCCAGCGATCCGATTCCGCCGATCAGGCCGTTGAGCAGCGCCATCAGCGCCACGAAGGCCAGCACCATTGCGCCAACCGCCACGGCCAGCTTGACCCCGGTCTGCGCGCCTTCGGCGGCGGCCATGATGATGTTGGCGGGCTTTTCCTCGCCGAACTGGATCTCGCCTTCAACCTCGGGTTCCTTGCCCAGGTCCTCGGGATTGTCGGGCTGCATCAACTTGGCCATCAGGATCCCGCCGGGCGCCGACATGAAGCTGGCGGTGATCAGGTAGGGCAGCAGCGCCCGCGCGGCATCGTCGTTGCCCAGCGCGCTGACGTAACCCGCCAGGATCGTCCCGGCGACCCCGGCAAAGCCCACGGTCATGATCAGGAACAGCTGCGAACGGGTCAGCCCGGCCAGGAACGGGCGGATCACCAGCGGGCTTTCGCTTTGCCCGACGAAGATGTTGGCCGCCGCGCCCAGCGATTCCACGCGTGACACCCCGGTGATCACCCGGATCCCGCCGCCGATCCATTTGATGATCAGCTGCATGATCCCCAGGTAATAGAGGATCGAGACCAGCGCCGCGAAGAAGATGATCGCGGGCAGTGCGCCGATCGCGAACGAATACTTGAACGGGGCTTCGGCCAGCGGACCGAACACGCCCTGGGTGCCGGCCTCGGAATAGCTGAGCAGCTTGAGGAAGCCCGATGACATGCCTTCCAGCACCATCCGCCCGGCCGGCACCTTGAGCGCCAGTACCGCGATCACCGCCTGCAGGGCAAAGGCCGCGGCCACCACGCGCAGGCGGATCGCCTTGCGGTTGGAAGAAAGCGCCACGCCCAGCAGGGCGATCAGGGCAATGCCCGCAAGACTGATGAGATTTGGCATAACGGACCCGTTCCCCCGGAATTGTGACGCCTTGGTAACCGCTTTGGCAGGTGGGTCAATTCCTCACCCTCGGCATTCTGGGGAGGAATCGGCAGGCCACTTTCCCTCGCGCAAATCCCGCGTTAAGCCCTGCCCATGCAGAACCAGACCATCGCGATGCCGCGTTCGCTTTTCATCTTTTCGCTGCTCTACGGCGGGCTGTGCGTGCTCGCCGGGGTGCTGGGAACCAAGCTGGCGGCGCTGGGCAACTGGCCCTTGCTGGGCGATCTGGCGGTGGAAAGCGGGATCTTCGCCTTCCTGCTGCTGGTGGTGATGAGCAGCGCGGTGGCCGAACTGTTTGGCCAGGATATGGCCAACAAGCTGGTGCGTTATGGCTTTGTGCCGCTGATCGTTTCGATGGTGCTGCTGACCGTGGTGATCTTTGCCGTTCCGCCGGCGCCGTTCTGGCACGATCAGGATGCCTTCGCCCGGCTGCTGGGCCAGGGCGCGCGGATGCAGTTTGCCGGGCTGATTTCCTATGGCACCTCGCAGACACTCAACGTCTATCTGTTCTCGCGGCTGCTGGGCGGGCAGGGCAAGGCGCTGATCCTGCGCGCCTGGATCGCCAGCCTGCTCTCGCAGGTGGTCGATACGGTAATTTTCATCACCATCAGCTTCTATGGCCAGGACATGCCGATCATGCAGATCATGCAGGGCCAGATCGTGTCCAAGCTGGTGCTTTCGACGATCATGGTCCCGCCGGGGATCTGGCTGTTCGTGCAGCTGGGGCGCTGGCTTGATCGTAAGTAACCCTTCCCCCATCAAGGGGGAAGCCGCCATGTTCAAAAACGCTTCAATTCTGCGCGGGGCGGGCTAAAGCGCCCCCACTATGTCCAATTCGCTCGATCCCGCACAGATGCAGGCGATGCTTGCCAAGGCTGAAACGCTGGTTGAGGCGCTGCCCTATCTGCAGCGCTATGCCGGGCGCACCTTCGTGGTCAAATACGGCGGCCACGCGATGGGCGATCCCGAGGCGGCGCGCGATTTTGCCGAAGACGTGGTGCTGCTGAAGGCGATCGGGATCAACCCGGTGGTGGTCCATGGCGGCGGCCCGCAGATCGGCGCGATGCTGAAGAAGCTGGGGGTCGAGAGCCGGTTCGTCGATGGCCTGCGGGTGACCGACAAGGCCACTGCCGAAGTGGCCGAAATGGTCCTGTCAGGCGCGATCAACAAGGAACTGGTCGGCTGGATCTCGGCCGCCGGGGGCAAGGCGCTGGGGATTTCGGGCAAGGACGGCGGGCTGGTTACGGCCAGCAAGGTCACGCGCACCGCCAAGGATCCCGACAGCCAGATCGAACAGGTGGTCGATCTGGGCTTTGTGGGCGAGCCGACCGCGGTTGATACCAAGCTGATCGAAACCGCATCGGCCGCCGGGATGATCCCGGTGATCGCGCCGATCGCACCGGGGGCAGATGGCGCCACTTACAACATCAACGCCGATACCATGGCCGGGGCAATCGCCGCGGCGCTGGGCGCAGCGCGGCTGTTCCTGCTGACCGATGTGCCCGGCGTGCTCGACAAGGCCGGCGCGCTGATGACCGACCTGACCCCGGCCGATATCGCCCGGCTGCAACAGGACGGCACGATCTCGGGCGGGATGATCCCCAAGCTGGAAACCTGCATCCACGCGGTCGAGGCCGGGTGCGAGGCAGCGGTCGTGCTCGATGGCCGGGTGCCGCATGCCATGCTGCTCGAAGTGTTCACCGCGCGCGGGGCAGGCACGCTGATCCACGCCTGACCACCGGAAGATTTTCTTAAACCACTCGGCAGCTTTTTGCAGGGGATGCAACGGTTGCTCCCAGCCCCGGTGCTGGGCTAAGCGCTGCCATTCAAGAACCAGAGGATGGGTCCCGTGCTGTTTTACGCGCTTGTCGATATTGTCGGCTACCTGATCAACATCGTGGTGATGATGGTGATCATCCAGTTCGTGCTGAGCCTGCTGCTCAGCTTCAACGTGATCAACCCGAGCAACGATTTCGTCGCCGCGCTGTGGCGGTCGATCAACATGCTGCTTGAACCGATCCTCAAGCCGATCCGCCGGATCATGCCCGATACCGGCCCGATCGACTTTTCGCCGATGGTGCTGATCGTGCTGCTGACCGTGTTCCAGAAGATCCTGGTCACCCTTGCCGTGGCGAGCATGCAATGAGCGCCGCGGTAATCGATGGCAAGGCCTTTGCCGCCACCCTGCGCGCGCGGATTGCCGACTTTGCCGCCACCTTCGAGCAGAGCGCAGGCCGCAAGGCCGGTCTGGCGGTGGTGCTGGTGGGCGAGGATCCGGCCAGCCAGGTCTATGTGGCCTCGAAAGCCAAGCAGACCGTCGAATGCGGAATGGCCAGCTTTGAGCACCGGCTCCCGGCTGAAACCGGCCAGGCCGAGCTGATCGCGCTGGTCGATCAGCTCAACGCCGATCCCGCAGTCGACGGAATTCTGGTCCAGCTGCCGCTGCCGGCCCACCTCGACGAGCAGGCGGTGGTTGAACGGATCAGCCCCGACAAGGATGTCGACGGACTGACCCCGATCAGCACCGGGCGCCTTGCGCTTGGTCTGCCGGGGCTGGTTCCCTGTACTCCGCTGGGCAGCCTGATGCTGCTGAAAGACCAGCTCGGCAGCCTTTCGGGCCTCAATGCGGTGGTGATCGGGCGTTCGATCCTGGTCGGCAAGCCGATGGCGCAGCTGCTGCTGGCCGAAAGCTGCACGGTGACGATCGCGCACAGCCGCACCAAAGACCTCGCCGATGTGGTGCGCCGCGCCGACATCGTGGTGGCGGCGGTCGGTCGGCCCGAAATGGTCAAGGGTGACTGGATCAAGCCCGGCGCCACGGTGATCGACGTTGGCATCAACCGCCTGGCGCCGGCCGAAGGCGCGGCCAGGGGGCGGCTGGTCGGCGATGTCGACTATGCCGAAGCCGCGCAGGTTGCCGGGGCGATCACCCCGGTTCCGGGCGGGGTCGGGCCGATGACCATCGCCGTGCTGCTGCGCAACGCGCTGGTCGCCGCGCACCGCAATGCCGGCGTGGCGCTGGCCGAAGGCGCGCTCTGACCGCGCTGGCGCTTGGCCCCGCACCACGCTAGCTTGCAGCGATGAGGAAACCGATTCTCTTTGTCGCAGCCGTGGCGCTGCTGGCCTCGCCCGCGTTCTCGCGCGAACGCAACGATCCGCGCGACGGGCTGGGCTATGCCAACCCCGGTGCGGTGGTGGCGGCCGAAGTGGCCTTTGCCAAGCTGGCCCAGGAAAAGGGTCAGTGGCCCGCGTTCCTTGCCACCGCGACCAAGGAGGCGGTGATGTTCGCGCCGCAGCCGGTCTATGCGCAGGACTTCCTCAAGGGCAAACCCAGCCCCGCGCTGGCGGTCAAGTGGCAGCCGCACCAGGTCTGGTCGAGCTGCGACGGCACGCTGGCGGTCACCCGCGGGGCCTGGCAGACGGGTGACAAGTCGGGCTATTTCACCACGGTCTGGCAGCGCCAGAAGAACGGCAGCTACAAGTGGCTGCTCGATCAGGGCGATGCCTTGCCGCTGCCGCTTGATGAGCCCGAGATGATCGTGTCCAAGGTGGCCGATTGCCCCGCCGGCTATCGCCCCGAACGCGCGCAGAAGCCCAAGGACTTCAAAGGCAAGCTGCCCCCGCTCGATCCCGCGCATCTGGCCGGGCGCTCGCTTGACGGCACGCTGAGCTGGGACGTGACGGTCAGCCCTGATGGCGCCCGGCGCTTCGTGGTGACCATGCTGGCCGATGGCAAGCCGGCCACGGTGCAGGACATCCAGGTGGAAGCGCCCGCCAAGTAATGCTCGACCTGTTCCTCTCGGCCTTTGTTACCCTGTTCGTGGTGATCGACCCGCCGGGCTGCGCGCCGATCTATGCCGGGCTGGTGCGCGATGCCAGTCGCAGCCAGTCGACCACCATGGCCTGGCGGGCCTGCCTGATCGCCACCGTGATCCTGGTGATCTTCGCGCTGTTTGGCGAGGACCTGCTGGGTGCGCTGCATATCGAGCTCAATTCGTTCCGCGTCGCGGGCGGGATCATGCTGTTCGTGATCGCGCTCGACATGGTCTTCGAAAAGCGCACCCAGCGGCGTGAGGAGCGCGCTGAAAAGGTTCGCGCCGAACATGCCGGAACCCCCGAGGTGGAGGACGTTTCGGTCTTCCCGATGGCCATGCCGATGATTGCCGGCCCCGGCTCGATCGCCACCATCATGCTGCTCACCGCCCGTGCGCAGGGGACCGAACAGACCCTGGCGGTGCTGGGCGCGCTGGCCGCAGTGATGGTGCTGACCTTCCTTTCGCTCGCCGCCGCCGGGCCGCTGATGAAGCTGCTGGGCAAGCGGGTCGAGGCGGTGATCACCCGCCTTCTGGGCGTGCTGCTCGCCGCGCTCGCCGCGCAATATGTGATCGACGGGATCAAGGCGGTGCTGGGCGTGGCCCAGACTGCCGCCTGATCCGAAGTCTGATCCGTTCTACCGCAGGATGATGTTCACGATCGTGCGGGTCACCGCATCGACCACGAACACCCGGTCGTCACGATAGACATAGCGGTAGGCCGGATTGGCCTGATAACGCGAACGATAGAAGTCGGGCAGCGCGGCATAGGCCAGATACTGCGCGATCCAGCTGTCGGGCAGTCGGTCGCCCTTGCGCCATTGCCCCGGCGGCAGGCAGCCGGCGTGCTTCTTGGCCAGCCCCGGCGGGCACGGCCCGGCGCGCTTCAGCTTGACCTTGGCGGCTGGCGGCAAGGCATGGTGCGGCCTGGCGTGTTCGGCATGTTCGGCGTGATTGCCGTGCTGCGACCGGCCATTGCCGGGTTCGGCAGCGGCAGCAGGCGACAGGGCCACCACCAGCACGGCGGTACCCAGCGAAACGATCATTCGGGACATGGCTCGATCCTCCTGCGATCCATCACGAAGCCGCAGGTTACGGCAAATTCGGCCGGGGCCAAACCGGAAGAATCTTATTGCAGCGTGACCCGCCCTTCATCGCTGTCGCGCCGGCCGAAGAACTGCATCAGCTGGACCAGCAGTTCGCAGCGCGCGGCGATCGTATCGGCTTCGAGCAGCGCCTGCTTGGCGGCGGCATCGAACGGGGCGATCTGGCTGACCCCGTCGATCAGTGACTGGTCGTCCAGCCGGGTCACCGCTTCCCAATCGACGGCATAGCCCTGGGCATCGGCAAAGCGCCGTGCCTCGCGCTCGAACCCGGCGCGCTCGATCGGTGCGAGCGCGGGGAAGGCCTCTTCCTCGAGCAGTTCGGCCTCGACCTGGCGGAACGGTGTGGTGGCGTCGAGCTCGCGCAGCAGGCGAAAGCGCGCCTCGCCTTCCAGCACCAGGTTGAAACGCCCGTCATCCAGCGCCTCGACCTCGCCGATCTTGCCCAGGCAGCCGATCGAATAGAGCGGGGCGCCCTCGCTTGCGCGTTTCGGCTGGATCATCCCGATCCGCCGGTCGCGCGCCAGCGCATCCTTGACCAGCGCGCGATAGCGCGGCTCGAAGATGTGCAGCGGCAATTGTAGCCCCGGAAACAGGATCGCCCCGGGCAAGGGAAAGATCGAGATGCGCACCGCGCCGAACCGTCAGCCGAACAGCAGCAGCGACAGCTTGCGGCGCTGGGCGGCAACCCAGGGGTCTTCCAGCCCGACTGCCTCGAAGATCTGCAGCAGCTTGGCCTTGGCTGCGCCGTCCTGCCATTCGCGGTCCTCGCCGATCATCGCCAGCAGCGCATCGCCGGCCGCATCGCGCTCACCGGCGGCAAAGGCGGCTTCGGCATAGGCCAGCCGCGCTTCCATGTTGCCGGGCGCCTGCGCGGCGGCCTGCAATGCGGCCAGTTCCGAATTGTCGGGCTTGTTGCGGGCCAGTTCCAGCGCCGCGCGGGCCCGGGCGACATCGCCGTCCTGCGCCAGCTCGACCGGCAGCGCGGCCAGGATGCCATCGGCCTGCTCCAACTCACCCAGCAGGGCCAGCGCGCGCACCAATCCGCCATAGGCCGCGCCGCTGGCCGGATCGATTTCGATGATCTGCGAAAAGATCGAACCCGCGCGGTCGCCATCGCCGTCCGCCAGCGCCTCTTCACCCATCGCCAGCAGCGGTGCCAGATCCTGCGCCGGGGCGCCGCCGGCCTTGATCGGCAGCTTGGCCAGCAACTGGTCGATCACCTGCTTCAGCTGCGATTCGCTGCGGGCATTGGTCAGGTCGGCCACCGGCTGGCCCTGGAACAGCGCATAGACCGTGGGGATCGAGCGCACCTGGAACTGCGCGGCGATGAACTGTTCCTCGTCAACATTGACCTTGGCCAGCACCACGCCCTTGTCAGCATAGTCGGCCGCGATCTTTTCCAGCACCGGGGTCAGCGCCTTGCACGGGCCGCACCATTCGGCCCAGAAGTCGAGGATCACCAGGCTGGTCATCGATGGTTCGACCACCGTCTTGCGGAATCGATCGACCGCCTTCTGTTCGTCGAGGTTGAGGCCAAGGCTTGCCACGCGGGTACTCCAATCGCTTGAAAATGGTTCGCGCCCAATTTGGCCCTTCGTGGCCATTTGCCAAGGGATAATGCGCGTGAATGCAATTAACCCACTTTTCCCCTTGGCAAGGCCCAAAGCCGGTGCTAACCGCGCGCCTCACCCCGGCCCTGGGGCTTTCGCAAACAGGGCGCAGGC